>Ga0210039_1003687_pt1 | contig 11634 bp, 7 predicted proteins | sample CryGeyCG2114_250_3_FD_185460 | JGI IMG/M metagenome (GOLD analysis project Ga0210039, IMG submission 185460) | Groundwater microbial communities from aquifer - Crystal Geyser CG17_big_fil_post_rev_8/21/14_2.50 (SPAdes) (version 2) | ecosystem: Environmental > Aquatic > Deep subsurface >...
ATCTTATTTTTAATTTCTTGCTAATTTAATGAATTTTATCTACTCTAACTATATGTATAATAACCACTTACAATGTATCATCCCTAATGACCGTCATTAGAAATTTATTCCTATCGACGGATTTGGGTTAAAAGATTAGCGAAACAACACAGTTAAAGAATAAAAAAAATGCAGTTCTTACTGGGTCTGATGGTGATATTGCAGCGAGAAAAGTTTTTCCTAATGCAAAATATTTAGATTTTATTGCAAGTGCTGATGCAGCTTACAATGTAAAAATCAAAAAAATGATGCTTTCAAATTTGATAAGTCAGTTGGATTTTATTGCTGAAATTTGAAATCACTTTGTGCCAACCTTGTTTTTTAAACAAAGTGGCACTTGTGAAAACAGATATGCTTATGTATCAAAATCTTGTTTATAATTATTTAATCAACATTAATTTTTTTGTCATTTTCATTCCGTCGGAAGTATAAATTCTATACAAATAAATTCCGCTTGATAAATGACCAGCATTAAATTTTACTTCATAAGTTCCAGCAGATTTTTGTTCATTAACCAAAGTTGCTACTTCATTTCCAAGGACATCAAAAACTTGTAAAGTTATATATTGATTACTAGGAACTGAATACTTTATCATGGTTGTTGGATTAAATGGATTTGGATAATTCTGTGCCAAACTAAAAATAAAAGGGAAATGATTATCTTCTCTTTTAACACCTGTCAAAGAACCGTTACTTGTTAGAACTGCCTTGAGTTTCATTAAACTTTCAGTAGTTTCCATTCCAGAACTGGTTTCTTCTTTAATAGTATCCGTTTGAAAACCTGTTATAAAATAAGATGAATCGGTTTTAGTTACCGTACACTCTCCATCCAAAAATACTGCTCCTACAGAAAAAAATGACGAACTATTGTTGGTTTCCTTTTCAATCTTTCTTTCAGGGAAATAAACCGAATGAATCCAACTCATTGAACCTTCTGCTACGCCACCACTACGAGCGGTTATTACAATTTCACCCGGCTCGGTTGGATAATGAAATTCAAATTCAGTTGATCCCGGTTCAACAATTCCTCTGTAGATACAATTTTCAATATCCACATCCGGTAATGGATCTGCCCAATTAAGGTAATATTTTTCAAAATAGTCTATATTTCCAAATCCACTTACAATGCAATTTTCAATTGGATAGCCATTTTCGTCACCATAAACAGCGTAAAACATAGAATCTAGAGATTCGTTTTTAACTAATCCGGAAATAAAAGCAGTACCGTTGAACTTTTCATGCAATCTAAAAGAGCCATTGTTATTACCATCAGTCCAGCTTGTATCTATAGACCGCGTAAACTGTTCCGATATTTTTACATTTAAAATCCATTTATCTACAGGCGGTTTTCCAATAACAACAATTGTATTTTCTAAAAAACCATCAGGGACACCGTAGGCTCTTTTGTGAGGAAAAAATGCGGAAATATTAGCAATGCCTAAAGAATTTCCAGCAGTAAATTTAACAGTTGCTTTTCCATTTGCATCAGTATTAACAATAGGAGGATCAATTATACCTCCAGTAGTGCCATTAAATTTCATTTTCATAATTGTTGTATCGGCAAAAAATATTTGACGATTACCTAGCGGAACACCGTCACAATCAATCATTTCCAGTTCTATATCAATCGTTTCGTTCGGTTCAACTTTTTGTTTTTCCGGTGTAAGTACAATTTCCGGATTCGAATGCCTTGTCCACAAATCTCTAATTGCAACTTCGTTATCAGTGTCTCTTTTAAACCTCTCAAAATCCTTTATTACATCCCAAATAGAACCAAATTTAACCGCAAGATCTTTACCAACTTCTGAAATATTTGTTTGTGTATTTTCGTACTCAATGCTTACTGATTTAACCATTTCGCGTGAATAGGCAGCTTCAAGAGTAAGTGCTGATTCATAATGTCCATTAAGCTCTCTTGTAAATCCGCTTAAAATATAATCAGACGAGGTAAGTGGTCCGTCCGGTGGTAGATTTAAGTATTCAGGTCCATAAACTAATATTATTCCCTCCAATGCCTTCGCATTTAAAACTGCTCCATCAAACCAAGTTATGCAATCTGATTTAGGTTCATTAGCCCTTAAGGCTGATGTGGCAAAAATACCAGGCCAAAACAAATTCATCCATTTAAGAATTAGACTGTCGGTTTGTGGTCTGGCAATTTGTAAATCAAAATCATAGACAGCTACGTTTGGTCTTGAACAGTCATCGCAATATTGAGCAAATACATTTTGAGTTAAAAACAGTGGCAATAATAAAAGTGAGAAAAAAAATATTGAAGATTTGAATACATTGCTAGATTTACTTTTCATAACAATAACTCCATAAATGATAACTTTTTGAACCAATTACTTGGTTACACAAAAATATTTTAACTATTAGATAGGAGATTCTTAGTTGAAAAATATATAAATAATTAAACGATTGCTATAATTTTAATAAAAAAATATTTGATATTTGAGATAAATAAAAATTTCTTTGATTTTATTAATATTTCATCTATTCCAAAAATAGTTTATTAAAATGAATATTATTTTTTCTGTTTTATTTTCAAAGGCATTTGGTGGTTTTGGGTTTTAGTTTTAACCCCAAATATGCATTAGAAAAGCATTAATGCATATTCGACTAACTCGCTCTAAGCGTTTGTACTATTGTTCACTTAACCTTTTGGGTACAAACGCTAAGACCGAGTAAGTCGGGGCAAGTTCGCTTCTATATTGATTGTTCTTTTTCTAAAATTGTTTATTTTAATCCTATTGCATTATCCAGGTTTAACATTACATGTTTAGATTTTGCAACGTTTTAGACACACTGACAGCACACCTCTATTGTAGGAATTTAATGATTTTGTGTGATTATCAGGATTATCTATCTCGTAAATTATTGTAGTTTCAGAACTTTTCAATTTAATAATTGCAAAAATAATTACTGTTTCAAAATAGCCTAAATTATTTTCAAACACATAATGCTAGTTTAGGATAATCTTGTTATTTTTATCAAAAATTATTCTAAATGTTGAACCTACATTTTTCACACTTTCTACTTCTATTAGTGCATTATTAACATCGCAGTAATTCTTTACAAGAGCTAAACCGAGACCGTTGCCTTCAAAACTTCTTGAGTAACCCTGTTCTTCCTGTGCAAAAGGCTTAAATAGATTGGGAAGAAATTCTTCGGCAATTCCAATTCCTGTATCTTTTATTTCAACAATAACGTTACCGTCTTCATTTTTTGTTAATAGAATTTCTACCTTACCTTTTTTCGTGTAATTTAGAGCATTATCAATCAAGTTCGCAAAAATATGGATAGTGCTGTATTCATCAGCTAAAATCTTTGAATCATTTAATTCACAATTATATATTAATTCTAATCCTCGTTGCTTTGCATTTTGCAGTTGCTCTTTATATAATTTATTAAGAATATCCTTATCAAGATCAATTTGATGAAAACGAGGTTGATAACTACCAGCTTGAAATTCAGCGGTATTAAGTAACAAATCTATGGTTCTAATAATTCTATTTGCGGCAAGATTAACACCACTAAAACAGTCAATAACTTCAGAATCCTTTGGCTCACCAAACAAATCAGAGAGGTACTCTGTGTAGCCTAACACTGCATTAAGTGGTGTTCTTATTTCATGAGACATTTGTGCAAGAAATTCTGATTTCATTTTATCAGATTCTTCGGCTTTTTCTTTTGCTTTAATTAATTCTTGCTGGTTAATTTTAGCCTCGGTAACATCTTTAGCAACTCCAATTAATCCCAGTATTTTATTTTCTTTATCGTATATAATTGTTGTGGAAAGGTAAATCTGGAATTCACTCCCATCCTTTCTTTTATTCCACAATTCACCATGCCATCTTCCTTGAAATGTTGAATGTAAAATTCCTTTTATTAAATCGGGTGAATTATTTACTGACCGAACCATATTTATATTTTTTCCAAGAAGTTCATTTTCGTCGTAACCGTATGTTTTTAAAAATGATTCATTTACAAATATAATTTTGTCTTCTATATCAGTTATACTTACGCATTCATTTATACTTTTTAATGCATGGGCAAGAAGTATAATTTTATCTTCTACGAGTTTTTTTTCAGTAATATCGCTTGAAATTCCAATTACACCTATTAACTTTCCATTAGAATCATTAATTGGTGTATCTGTAACATAAGAGGGGAATGAACTTCCGTCTTTTCTTTTTACTAAAAATTCCCCCGACCACGAGTTGCCCGTAATTAATTGTTCCATTATTTCTGAGGCTTGTTTTTGGGCTTGTTCTACAGGTGTTATATCAATAATATTTTTCCCCACAGCTTCGTCAATGGTCCAACCATAGATATTCTCCGCAGCATGGTTCCAATAAATTATTTTACCCAATAAATCCGTTGCGATTACGGCTTGACCAACGTTAAATAATAATTCCACCTGAAATTTAATTTTATTTTGAATCTCAATGCGTTCAGAAATATCGCGAATAATCATACTTGTGTATTCACTGCCTTTGCTATTCTTAAAAATCGCGGATGAAATTTCACATGGAAAATGTGTCCCGTCTTTGCGAATAAATGTTAGTTCGCATTGGACTTTACCTTTTTCTGCCCTTTCCGCTAACAAAAATGATAAATTCGGATCCGTCGTATCAACTACTCCAGATCTACCTATATTGATTAATTCATTTTCAGAATAACCAAACATTTTACAAGCAGCTTGGTTAGCCGAAATTGTTTTTCCGTCAGGACTTGTTAAAAGTATACCATCCATACTATTTTCAAAAAATGCTCGGTATCTTTCTTCAGTTTCTTGTAATAATTCTTCAGCTTGTTTACGCTCTGTAATATCTCGTCCTATTCCAAGAACCCCAACAAGTTTACCATCAGCATCATAGGTAGGCACCTTAATTGTTTCCAAATATGCTTGGTGACCATCATCGGTAAATGTTATTAATTCTTCGTTACTTGTAGGTTTTCCGGCATCCATTGCTTTAATATCATTTTCTCGGAAGAAATCGGCTAACTTTTTATCCACAAAGTCATAATCGGTTTTTCCAATTATATCACCTTCATTGGCACCAAAAAATCTTTCAAACATCGGGTTACATAAAAGATAAACACCATTTACATCTTTTAACCATATTAAATCGGGAATTGTTTGTACAAGAGTTCTAAGGCGAGCTTCTGAATTTATCAGGTTATTAATTAACTTCTTGTGTTCGGTTATATCTCTAATATTACATTGAATTACCCTGTGACTGTTTACTAAATAAACATTGCTTATAAACTCTACATTTATCACTCGTCCATCGGTTGTTTCCAGCGGCAGGTCTGCATAACGAACATACTCTTTCTGCTGCAGTTCTAAAAATTTATCTTTATTAGCCGCGATGTCTTTGAAGAATCCAATTTGCCATAATTCTTTGTTAATAAATTTTTCTTTTGAATAATCAAGTAATTCACACAAAAATGGATTTACATCAATAATTTTTCCAGATTCCGCATCGAGAATAAGAATTCCGTCTTTCGCTGATTCAAAAAGGCGGCGGTAGCGGCTTTCCAAAATCCCTAATCTATTTTCCTCTTGTTTACGATTTGTGATATCCTGTGTAATTGTTGCAACAATATTTTTATCATCATCATCAAAAATACTTATGGAATTCCATTGCACTGTCTTTATAATTTTTTCTTTTGTTAAAATATCTATTTCAATTGCTTCGGAACTATTATTGTTAAGATTATTTTTTAATAAGTCAATCAGCAAATCAATTTTGTCTTTAGGGAAAAGTATTTCTATTGGTTTATCAATTACCTCGCTTGAATCATAACCGCTTAGTTTTTCAAATTCCTGATTGAACCGTTTTATCCGTAAAGCAGAATCCCAGATTATAATTGGTGCATTTGCATGTTCTAACAGAGCATCTAAATATTCACTATTTAATCTATTCTTTTCCATTAAAGATTCTTCCGCTTTTTTCCGGCTTGTAATATCTTCAATGGCAAGTAAAATTATTTTTTCATTCCCAAATGCTGTTTCAATTTTTCGGGCATTTAAAAGCATTATTCTTTTGCCGATTGATAAAAAATCATGCTCCACTTCAAAGTTGTCGAAAAATGTTTTTTCTGGTAGAATTGTCTCTAAAAGTTCTCGTAGTTTAGGAATATCCCACTGGTGATCTCCCAAATCATAAATTAGTTTTCCTATTGTTTCGTCAGAGCTAACTTTGAAGAAATCACGGAAAGATTTACTTGATTTTACTACTCTCAAATTTTCATCTAAAATAAGTAATGGTTCGCGTACTGTGTTAACAATGTTTTCGTAGAAACTATTCACAATATCTTCTGAATTCAATTCAATTTTTGAGGTTGATTTAACTAGTGTTACTATTTTATCTTTGCTATTTTTATTTTTCATGACCATTTGCCCCTTGCAGGGTAAATGAAAATTTACTTCCAGTTTTTTCATTACTCTCTACCCATATTTTTTCTCCGTGCAGATCAATAAATTCTTTACAAAGTAATAAGCCCAAACCAATGCTTAATTCGCCATCAGTACCATGAGTTCTTACCTTTTCCTCAATTTTGAAAAGTTTTTCAATATCATCTTCCGGAATACCGACACCATTATCTTCAATTGAAATAGTAACCTTACCATTATTAGGGTGTTCGGTTTTAATGCTTATTTTACCATTAGTTCTTGTGAATTTAACCGCATTTGATAAAAGATTTCTGAGTACAGAACCAATCATTTTTTCATCCGCATAAACTTTTTGCGAATTATCAACCTCATTTATTATTTCAATTCTTTTTTGTAGAGCCCGCTCATAAATGCTGTCTACACTTTCTGAGACAAGTTTTTTTAATACAAAATTATTTGGAGTAAACTCAATAGCCCCATTTTGAATTTGAGACCATTCCAATAAGTATTCCAAAAGTTTATAAAGCTTCTTAGCGGCGTTATTAAGCGATATACTATGTTCAACAAATTCAGCTTGTGAGAAATTTTCAGAGTTGTCTGCCATTAGCTCTGTTAAACCGATAAAACCGTTAAACGGACTTCTTAAATCGTGCGCAATAATAGAAAAGAATTTATCTTTTTCAGCGTTGAGCTTGGTTACCTGTTTAAAACTTTTCTTTAATTCATCTTCAGCATTTTTACGTTCGGAAATGTCAACATATGTTCCAAGTACGCCGATAATCTCTTCTGCAGAATTCAGCAAAGGTATCTTGCTTGTAAGCAGCGTGATGATGTTTCCATCGGGGGTTGTCTGGGCTTCTTCTATGTTTAGTTTCGGTCTGCCGCTTTCAATTACCTCCCGGTCATCTTGTTGGTATTGTTCAGCTTGTTTTCGCCATTTCATTTGGAAATCATTTTTTCCGATTATTTCTTTTGGATCCGCGAAACCTGCATCCAGAGTAAAAAGATTGTTGCAGCCCAAGAAAGCAAGATTAGTATCTTTCCAGAAAACCCTTACCGGTATTGAGTTTATAATACCTTCAATTATTTGGTGGGTTTCGAGCAAAGATTCCTCCGCTTTTTTGCGCTCTGTGATATCGAGAGCAAAGCCGATCAAACCGGTTATATTGCCTTGCTCGGCTCTAAACGGTATTTTATCTGTCTGCACCCAAATATCACCTTTAGGTGAATGCATTAATTCAATTATTTTATTTTTGGATTTACCCGATTCAATTACCTCTTTATCATCTTTCCAAAATGCCTCTGCTTGTTCCTTCGGGAAAATATCAAAAAGAGTTTTACCTTCTAATTGCTCCGCAGGTTTTTCCATTATATCGGCAAAAGTTTTGTTAACATGTATAAAACGATTTTCAGTATCCTTATAGAAAACCCAAGCAGGAATATTATCAAGTAATATTTTTTGGTCTTCTTGTAGTTTGTTTAACAACACTTCAGCTGTCTTGCGCTCTTCGGCAGCATTGATAGTAATTATTCGTTTATTTAAAAGCAGATATGTGAGCATCGTAAGCAAAATGCTTAAACTTAATCCAACAATTAGTATTACATTCGCGGGATTGAATCCTAATCGAGATTCTAATTGAGGCGTATAATTAATTAAGACTGTCCACTCATGCCCATCAAAATCAATCACTTTTTCAATTTTCAATGAATTATTTACTATCATATTTTTAGTTTGGGTGTTATACATTTTGTTTTCGTCTGAAATATATTTTCCATCATAAATTTCAACATCAAGATCTTCGCCTCGTTCATCAAAAATACCTTTCATAAAATTATTCATTCTAAAAGGAGAATAAACCCAGCCAATAATATTCTTCCGTCTATCAAGCAGAGTAGTATGCGACATTCCTTTTTTGTAGACAGGTAAGTAGATTAAGAAACCTGCTTGAATTTCATTTTCCGTTTCTTGTACTAAGTTAACTTTTCCAGTAATAACTGCTTTGTTTGAGTCGCGTGCAGTTTCCATTGCTTTTCTGCGGATAGAATCAGATAACATATCGTATCCAAATGCATGGAGATTAAGATATTCGAATGGCTCGAGATAAATTATGGAAGTATAAGTTTCTCTAATTCCTTCCGGCCATAATTTGTATTTGGAGAATCCTTCTTTACGAATTGCGGTTATATGTTTTTTAATTTCTTTAGGAGGAATGATCAAAGAAAATCCAACCCCTTGTATTCCAGGATAAGTTTCATCAAGATTTTGGGAATTACAGAATAAACGGAATTCTGCCCGGCTTACCTTGCCGCTTGCATTAAATAAACCTAGTGTGCTTTTAAGTATTTGCTTATAACCAATAACCCGCTGCTTAATGCGTTCATTAACATCTCTTGCTCGATATTCAAAGTATGATTGAAGCTCAGTTTTTCTGGCGGTATTAGCAAAATCCCAATTAAAGTAAGTGATTACTAAACATACAGCCAAAACCAAAGAGGGGAGAATATATCTATTACTGGTGATGTGCTTCATTATCCGTGACGTTAATTTACTGTCTCTATTCTTTATTCTTATTTCTTTTAATGAATCCATTTTTTTGCTCACTTGTTTTAGATTAGGATGAAATTCGACTTCAAAATAATTCAAAACCAATTATGAATAATGTAGTACTCATATTGATGAATAAGCTCAATAGAGCAAAAGGATGAGAAAAGAACTAGTCCTTTTGATTGAGTTGACGTAATAATATTTGTTTAATCTAATTAGTTAGTATCCTATTTTGCTAAATAATTTTTCGGAGTTCCTTAACTAAAATTATTAGATTGGTTAAAGAACTACCGTACAAGCAATATTATCTACAATTAAAAGAACCAAAAAATAATTGCACCAATTTCAAAGCTTCCATTTCGTTCTGTTATCACTAACCAATACGAATTGTATCAAGACTGTCAATTACACCAAATACACTCAACAACCAAAGAATTACTACAATAATTACTACAGCGTTCAAAATTTTCTTGATGGTGGTCTGCATTGGTATATAACTGTTAATCAACCAAAGAACAATGCCAACAACAAGTAATACGATTACTAATGATATAAGTGACATAACTTTTTTCCTTTCTTTATATATTTATTATTTTTTATTTCCGCTATTGAAAAATGATAACGAGATATTCATTTGCAAAAACGGATGTTGTTTTATTTTTTATAGTTTTCCCAGAATGAACCAATACCTTTACCCAAAGCACGAAAGTTTTTCTTGAAAGGAAAAACAGCGTCAACAATAACATCTCTAATTGTGGTTTCAACATTCAATAATTTATTTGCAAATTCTCTTACATCGCTAATAATCGATCTCGAGACTTTTAGCTGTGTATCAATTTCATCTATTACATTTTCAGTTTTTTGGGAAAGCTCATGTGCTGAATCGATAAATAAATTAATCTTGAATGCGAGATTCGCAAAATTTGAACTAATAGATTGCACAGATTTAGCAATCTTAAAATGAAAGTAAATCAGTGCAATACAAAGGGCTGAAGCTGATATTAGCAAAATAACTATTAAAATTTCTGTTAAGTTCATTTTATTACTTTACTTTTTTCTTTTCATCTTCATAAGTTTCTTTTCCTGCTTTAACCGAAGACATCAATTTCTCTGTTTCGGCTTCTACTATTTCTTTACCGGAATTAAATACTTCCATTGTTTTTCCTTTTGCATCATTAAAAACTTTTTCAGCATCCTTATACATGGCTTCCGATTTTGATGTCATATCGTGCAGAATACTTGCAAATTTCTTTCTATTTTTATCTATAGCTTTACCAGCATTACGCTTTGTCTCGGATATATACTTATCCACTTCATCAATGTATTTATCAGACTTTTGAATTATTTTTTTTCTCATTTTCTTACCGCTTTTAGGTGTAGTTAAAAATGCAACAGTAGCTCCAACAGCACCACCAGCCAAGAAGCCGACTAAATATCCTTTTGCGCTTTTTGTATTTTGTGACATAATAAATTCCTTTCTTTATAATTGTTTTTTAATTGGTCATAGTTAATAAAGCAGACCAAATCTTGCTATTTCAAAAAATTTTAAGTGTTTTGATAAATATCTAAATATTATTACAGTTTATAAATAGAATCCAATTGCTTGCTATTACTTTTGGTTTAGCACATCATTTAGAGCCTTTTCAGTTGCATCCAAATCATGATTAAACTCTCGTTTGAATGCTTCCCAATTATCTTTTCCTTGAAAATTATATTGGCTAATTCTCTCCTTAAGTTCTATGCTTTTTGCTTCAAGAGACATTATTTCATTTTCAAATTTGTTTTTAAATGTTGCACTAGAAGTGCGTAGTTTAACTTTAAAATCATCAATTTTTTTTTGATTTACATTAATTTTTAGTTCAGAATCAGTTCTGAATTGCTGCCATTCTTTATCATATTCGGCTCGCGCATCTCTTAAATCTTGTTTTGCAATTTCAACATCCTCTTTAGCTTCCTCAACATTTTTTTGATTGTTCTCACAACTTGTAAAAACTAATCCTGCAAATAGCAGGCTAACTAGTGTAATAAAATACTTCGTTTTCATGATTTTCCTCAACATTGTTTATAATGATTAAAATGATAATAAATAGTGGTTCGTTATATTTGACAATTAACTCATCATTTTTTTTCTATTTATGAACCAATAATATTTCTCAATTATTTTTTGTATCTACTCCGCAATTAATCGGCAATCTGTCAAAATATCTTTCTAATGGTATTTCAATTAGATTTTCCTATTGACATAATATAATATCGAGAAATTATGGATTGTTCAATAAAGCAAAGGGATGAAAAAGGAACTACATCTTTTGGATGAGTAAGCTTCTAATAAATGTATATATATATTTATTTTCACTCAGGTTAAGGCTTTACTATTATTAAATATAGTTTCTGCAAAATAATGATTTATCTCTTTGTCATTTCTCTTCCGACAAAAAAACATCGGAATCGAAATGACAGATTCAGAAACTCTATTAATAATTATTCATTCGTCCAGATATTGTATTAAGAGATGACTTTAACCCCAAATATGCATTAGAAAAGCATTAATGCATATTCGACTAACTCGCTCTAAGCGTTTGTACTATTGTTCACTTAACCTTTTGGGTACAAACGCTAAGACCGAGTAAGTCGGGGCAAGTTC
>Ga0210039_1003688_pt1 | contig 11629 bp, 8 predicted proteins | sample CryGeyCG2114_250_3_FD_185460 | JGI IMG/M metagenome (GOLD analysis project Ga0210039, IMG submission 185460) | Groundwater microbial communities from aquifer - Crystal Geyser CG17_big_fil_post_rev_8/21/14_2.50 (SPAdes) (version 2) | ecosystem: Environmental > Aquatic > Deep subsurface >...
ACCGCCAGCGTGGTCGTTCCGTTGGCGCTGCCCGCCTGCACTGGCAAGTCGGCCTCGGCCTGGACAGCGAACGTCGTACCGTCCAGCAGAAGCACCCGACCCGGCGTCTCTTCCAGAACGGCCGAGAAGTCATCGTTGAACACGGTCTTGCCCGTACACACGACCACGATCTGATTATCGCGCACCCGCGCCAGATCCCGCGGCCCGTCGCACGGTACGCTGACCGTCGTCACCTCGAGGTCTTCGTTCCGGACGTGACTCAGCGTGCGCCCACTGCCCAGCGAGCCGTTGTTTGCCACGAGTACCCCCGTCCCGACAGCCAGCAGGCCTTCGGGCACATCCCCGACAGATACACTCGCAGCAATGGCGCCGCTTTCCGGATTGACCACCTGGACCCGTCCGGGCGCGCCGAATACGAATCCGGTAATGAACGCGCGGCCTCCAAAAAAGGCCACGTCCCGTGGCGCCGTAAGGCCCGTCCACTGGTTTACGCGCTCCAGCGCGCCGTCACGCCGCTCGAAAAGGTCAATGCGACCCTCCGAAAACGTGTTGATCAGCACGTGGACCGTGTTATCGTTGATCCTGAGACCCTGTACGAACCCGCCCAGGTCGCCTCCGGATGTGACGTTACCGGCGGCCCGGTCAATGAGGCTGAGTGACCCGTTCTGGTCTGAAAAATTGCCGCCGTTCGCCACGACCACGTCGGCGGCCGACCGATCATCGTCCGAGCCGGACAGGTCACAGCCGGCAAGAAGCAGGACGAAAACAAAATACAATACGGTTCTGGTACGGATCATGGATGGGTGGATCATGGATGGGTGGATCATGGGTTGTCTCTCTTGATATGGATGCCGACCTGGACGTGCCTGGGCGGCATGGGGTAAAGCCGCATACTTTCGTATGTGGTGTTTGTGATATTGTGGATGCGTACCCAGAGGGCCATGCGCACGCCGAGCACTTGGCCGTCGGCGCGGGCATCGAGTTCCATGGTGTGGTAGGCATTGAGCCAACTCGATTCGTCGGACGTGATGAAGCGACGCGTCTCCCACTGGGACGTGATGCCGCCCGATACGGCGCCGACCGCCACGCGAACCTCGCCGGTGGCACTCGTTACGGGCGTGTAGCGCAATTGGTGACCGTGGCTGGGGGCGCGCGCGTCGGAGATGTCTTCCGCGCGCACGTGCGTAGCGCGTGCGCGCCATGACACCGACGCGCGCGCCCCCTGCGCTGCGCCGCTGAACGCCCACTCGATCCCCATGGACCGGACGCGCCCCACATTTTCGGGGTGAAACACCTGCAGCCCCGGACCCGCAAACAGTGGCCTCCAGAGAATGCGGTCCACCAGGAGCGACCGGAACGCCGTCACGCGGAGCATGCCAATCGGGGTGGGTGTGCCCACCGACAGCTGTGCTGTTCGTCCGCGCTCGGCTCGCAGGTCCGGATTCCCACCGGGTACGTGGTAGCGCTCTCCGGCCGATGGCAGCCGCACCGTCCGCGACAAACCGGCTTCCAGTTCCATCCGGCCCGCCACGGGAAGCCGGACCGGTGCTGAAACCGTGGCCCCGGCGGCCGGCACTACGGGACTTCGATTCGACGCGACAAGACGCGAAAAAACGTCGAGCGTCACACGATTGGCACGGCGCGTGGCGGCCACGCCCGGCTCCGCAGTCCAATCCCGGTGACCGGCGGCATCGGTATATTCGGCGCGCAGCGAGGGGCGCACCTCGCTGCGCGCCGAGTGCGTGCGGTGGCCCGAAGCCACGTGGACAGCGGCTGTACGCGCTGTGAGGTGCGAGGCCGATACGCCGAGCGCCGCGCCGCGCCCCGGATCGAAGTCGAGATTCCACTGCGTGTAGGCTCCGCTCGCCGTCCACCGCATGCCGTCAGACATGCGGGCCTGGAGTCGCAACAGGTTGTCTTCCTGGGAGGCATTGGTCTGACCGGCGTTCGATGGCCCTGGCAAACCCCGGTCACTGCGGCTTGCCAGCGCCATGAGCTCCCACGATGGCCAGTCGGCCGTTCCCGCATTCGAGAGCACAACGGCACCGCTTTCCCACGTGCGCGAGGCGCCTTCCCTCCGCACGGTGGGCCTGCCCTCGAGAAATTCGTTTCTGAACGGAAAGTCGCCACCCACCACGCTGGCATCTCCCACCATGCGAAGCCGGACTGTCCCGAGCACTTCCGTGACGTCTGCGCCAAACCCCCGCTCCCCCCAGAGGCCCGTCCGGGCATGCACGGCCTGCTCGCTGCGATCACCCCGGCCGCGTGCTGGTCCTTCCAGTTCCACACTGCCCCCCATGGAGAGGGACGACTCCGAGGGGCCTGCGCTCAGCAGCGCATCGGCCACGAGCGCCGTCGGAATAAGGGACACATCCATGCTGCCGGTCTGGGGGTGTACCAGGGGCATCCCACCGAGCAGAATGGCCGTGTGCGCTGCATCTCCCCCTCTCATGCCGAGCGTGGCAAGACCCGTCAGACCATATCGCCGCATGCGAACGCCGAGCGCCGTGGAAAGCGCGTCGGCCGCATCCCGGAAGGTGGTCATGCGCACGCGGGACGCCTGCAGCCGCGTCCGGGTCAGATGCATCTGGCGTTCTGCCGTGATTTCGAGTTCCTCCAGCGCCACGGTGCGCATGGAATCGGTGCGGGCGGGAGGCGACTCGCTCGGCGGCGTATCCTGCGCTTTGAGCACACAAGGCGCCAGCATGGTGGCCAGGAGGAGCGCGCCTGCAATCCGGAGCGCTCCTCGCAAGCCGCCGCCAAGGCATGTGCAAACAAGTGGATTCATGAAAAAAGCCTGTACCTCAACGAAGTACAGGCCACCCACTGCGACGTCAGCTGCGGACACCACAACCTGCTGCGGCGCCCTGCGCGAACTCGAAAGATTGCCCGTACCTCTGGTCCCGGAGGTCAACGGCATAGGCCGACAGGTCGGTCTCCTGGCTCACGCAGTTGGATGGAGTAGGCGCTCCACGATCCCCTTCCCGGATTTTTCCAGTGGGGAGCATTTCACGGCGCACTCCTCTGCGTTTACAGTTGCGGGTACAGCTCCGGAATAACCTGTCAAGGCGCACCGGATTCCCATGACCGGACAGCACACCGTGCTGCCCAATCACCTGCTCGGACATATGCGAAAGAACAGGACAAAGCTACGCCGCGAGGACTGAGCCGTCAAGCTGTGGACCGAATTTTGACATCCCGCGTTCATCGACTCGTTGCCGGAAATGAGCTGACCATCATGACTATCATACTACGCACCGTGAACCCGTGCCCCCGTTTACCATGATCCCGTTTCGACCCGCTCGAGCCGTGCAATGTGCCCTCTCGGCCGCAGTCGCGGTGCTGCTTGTCGGCGTGCTCGCGGGGCTGCGTCCCGTAATGGCACAGCCGTCATCCGACACACTGACCATATCCATCCATGACGCCATCCGTGCGGCGCTGAGCGTTTCGCCCGAGGTAGCGACCGAGCAGGCCGGGGTGGATTTTGCCAAGGCGAGGCACAACCTGGCCAAGAGCAGCCGAATTCTGACCAATTTTGAGGCCACGTCGGCGCATTCCGCCACGCCGGGCCTGGATAACCCCAATAATACACCTACCGACCGACTCTACCTCGACCCCGACGTCCGGAACGACTGGGAGAATCTGAACCTGTTCAATCGACTGGAGGTCGAGGCCCTGCAGCCCATCTGGACGTGGGGGGAACTCGGCGGCAATATCCGGGCTGCGCGTGCGGGTATCGACGTGGAGCGCGCCGTGCGGGAGCAGAAGGAACTGGAAGTGGCCTCGCGAACCGCCGAGCTCTACTGGAGCCTGTTGCTCACCGAGGAGCTCTTCCGCCTGACGGGAGAGGCAGGAGACGTGGTCGCTCAGGCAAAGAACGAAATTGACCGCCTGCTCCAGGAAGGCGCAGAAGACGTGGACATGGCCGACCTCTACCAGGTCCAGATTACGGAGCAGGAGTTCATGCAGCGCGTCGTCGAAGCACGCGAGGCCCGCCGGACGGCACGCTCGGCGCTTCGCCGGCAGCTTTTCCTGCCCGACAACCAGACCGTGGCGGTAGCTGAAGTCCAGCTCAAGCCCATCTCAGCACCCGTCGAGCCGCTTGAAGCGTACCAGCAGCGCGCACTCGACAACCGCCCGGAATTGGCTCGGGCGCGTGCCGGAGAGCGTGCCACCGATGCCCTGGTCGACGTGGCACGCTCGGACTTTTTCCCGAAACTGTTCTTTGGAGTCACGGCACGGTATGGATACGCCGCTGACCGCCATAGACAACGGAATCCTTTCGTGGGAGACCCCTTCCTCACGCAGTCCGTTGAGACAGGACTCGGCCTTCGCCTCAAGCTCAACGCGGCGCAGACACGATCCCGTGTACAGCAGGCACAGGCCCGGCACGATGAAGTCCGCTACCAGCACGATGCGGCCCGCCAACTGGTGTTGTTCGAGGTGGAAAAAGCCTGGCGTGACGTGCTCATAGCCCGGCAGGCGGTGACCTCGCGAGAGGAGGCACTGAAAATCAGTCGCCAGTGGTTACTCGACGAACAGATCAACTTCGACCTGGATCTGGGCGACACGGAAAACCTTGTGAAGGCGGTCAGGGACAACCTCACGCTGCGTGCCCAGCGGCATGAGGCCGTTTTCAACTACAATATGACTGTGCTCCGACTGTATGAGAAAACGGGGACGCTTCTTGAGCTCGTCGAATCTGGCACGCTTCTTGACGCGGAATAGGCTGAGCACGACTGAACCAGATGTCCTCCCGAATTATGAACCGATCCATGAAACGACTTTTCTTTGCCGCCCTGCTCGTCTTTGTCGCCTTCCCGGGCGCCAGCCAGTCCACGTCCAACGAAATCCGTGTAATGCTCGAGGAACGTGATGCCAGCATAAAGGCGCTTCTGGGTCCGGAGGGCGATGTTTCCGAGGGTCAGCGACAGGAACTGCAGCACCTGATCAATGGCGTGATCAATTTCCGGGAAATGGGAAAACAAGCCCTTGGCCCGTTCTGGAAGGATCTGACACCCGAGCAGCGGGACGGGTTTGTCCGTGTCTTCAGTGAAATCGTTCGTCACCAGTCGCTGTCCGATCTGGATGTATACCGGGCCTCGGTCACGTATGACGCCATCGCTGTCGACGGCGACTCGGCCCGCGTTACTACCACCACGATATACGACGAAATCCCCGTCACGGTCGAGTATGACCTCCTGCGCACGGGCGGCGAGTGGACTGCCCGGGATATCATCCTCGATGACGTCTCCACGGTGGGTGGATACAGCCGCAGTTTCCAGACAGTCATCCGGAAACGCGGATTCGACTCGCTCATGAACAGTCTGAACAAACGACTGGACAGCATCCGTTCTGAATCCTGAACATACAAGCGGATCCTGAACAATTGGCCGCTACACGCGTTTTGCCCGAGCGACAGTCAATGCGAGGGGGTCAGCTCCGGATTCGTGGAAGGATATGTGATGCATACATACGGGGCGGAGAAATATCTTCGCCACGCGGTCGCTTCGCTCGCGTCCATACGCCGTCATGATCCCGAACGGCCCGTAGCGCTCTATTGCAGCCGGTCCCAGAAAGATCGTCTCCGGGAAACAGACCTCGCTTCCCTGTTCGAGATTGTCGAGGTGCTGCCGGAAGCACATCACTCGATAGTCGGGTTCAAGCACCACCTGGACCGCTTCAAGCCGTTCGGTCGATCCCTTTTCGTCGACGTGGACATGATCTGGTGCCGCAACCCGGACGCCCTCTGGCAACAGCTCTCTCCATTCGACCTGACCGCCACCGGCCTGGAACGGGCCGACGTCTTCTTCGGCGGTCCCAAGGGTGTCGGCTTTCTGTGGCACTGGGTACTTGACAGGCGCCGTCAAACCATGAAGCACTTCGGTTTGACGTGGTTGCCCAGAATCCAGGCCGGTATGATCTACGCACAGGACACACAGCGCACGGCCGACTTCTGTCGCCTTGCCCGCACGTTTCTGGACAGGCAGCAGGAAACCCACTTCGTGAGCCGGCTCAACGAGGGCCGCAGCGAAGAAAGCTGCGAATGGAGTATGGCCATGGCGGCCAGTGCGCTCGACATGCCCATTGTACCGTGGTTCCAGGGCAGCAACAGTCCCCAGCTGGACTATGTGAAGGGGTATGTGGAGCACGATGCCCAGTTCCGGAACGTGCGCGTACTCTATCACAACGATCCTTTCGTACGCAACCTTCGCGGTATCCCGTCCGATACCTTGCGCAACAGCCTGCTTTCCCTCCTCGGACGCCTGCCCGGCAAAGGCGACTACATGTGGGTCACCCCGTTCGCTCTTCATTTCGGGTGGATGCATCACAAACAGCCGTTCCATGAACATGCGGACCGGGTGTGGGCAGAAACCCTGGCCTCCGGTCCTCAGTTTCTCGAAAGCAGGTCCCAGACCATTCGTGCGTAGGATGAGTTGATGGTCGCGAGCGTCAGAATGACCATGACGAACATCACTTCCGGATTTACCAGTACCAGCAGTACGGCAATCGGGCGCGGCACACGAGCGACGCGCATCATGTCACTCGCCGTCCGGACAACGGACCAGAGCAGTGTGGCCACAAAAAGTACCGCCGCCGCGGCCAGGGTCCACGTACCTGTCAGACCCGGAGGCCCGAGAACCATGGCGACGGGTAGCAATGCCACGGCCTGCCAGCGTGGCCAGACGGCCAGCATCAGGGCCTGACTCGCCAGAAGCCGTTGTTGCCGGCCGACCGCCAGAACCCACATGCTCATCCAGACAGCCATGGCCAGCAGGATCACACTGCCCGAGAGGACAACGAGCACGATCGGGGCACGCATCAACGCCGACGCCGCCACCATGGCCCCGTCCGGCAGATGGCCATACACAAACGTTCCGATGGCCCGGTCATGGAGCCCATGGAGAACCACGGCGACCATCAGCCCCGCGGACAGCCCCACAATGGAAATCAGCGCCGTGCTCGTAAGCGGAAGCACCTCACGCGCCTCCCGGACCGCATTTCTGTAGAACCCGTGCGCCAGGAAGTAGCGCGGAATCATCTGGCGAAACCGGGGCGATGTCGCATGGAGCATGGCAAGGCATGCAATGAGCAGCCATCCGACAAGGACTGACCAGGTCGCGCTCGGAGTGTCCTCCCGCACCTGGCGGGCAAAAACCGGCTGTCCCGTGAGGTGCGCCTCTCGTAACATCGCAACCATAGGCCGCGGATTGCCCGCCTCGTCGTACAACCCGTACCGTTTCATCCACGGATCCCGCATCGGCTGGTCGCGCCACCTGTGAATGAATACAACCCTCTCGCGGGACAGGGCCAGGATGCGCGATGTGAACTCCGCCCGGTGCCGCTCCATGTCGCCGCCGGGACCCACCTCCAGCCCCACCGTCACCATGTCGGCTCGTTCCACATCCGGGTCCGCGTGATCCTGCTGATCGACCAGGACCGCATCCACAACGTGACTGCACCGGTCACGCCGCATGAATGGGGTCACGTAGTAGGCCTTGTGGCCCGCATCGCGAACACGTTGCGCCAGCGCCTCTATGGTTGCACAAGTAGCTGGCAGATTCGTCGCCGTCCAACTGCCGAGCCCGATCCACCCGGCGTAGGGCGATGCCGCGATGGCGTCGACCCGCGCTGTAGCCGCCTGGAGCGTATCGGCCCAGGCGCCCGGCATGAGCCTTTCGAATCCGATGTCACGATAGAGCACCATCCCCATGGAGTCGGCAGCAGCGAGAATCCGGCTATCCGTGACCGGTCCCGTCCTTACCGCCCTGAAACCGAGCACGCGCATTTCGACCAGGTCCGCCAGGGCGGCATGCGTCGACGGAGGCGCTTCCCATACGATGCCGAGCTGGCCGAACGCCGTCGGCAGTCCCGGTACCAGAAGAAATGGCAGCAGAAAAAGGGTTCGAAGTACCATGGGGTCCAAATATACGAGCGCCGCACCCCACAAGGGGGTGCGGCGCTCCCTACCGAACCACATCATCCAGTCTGGCAAACAGCCAGTGCACAGCTGGATCAGGATCGACCTTGCTCAGGGGTCAATCTGCGAACAACCTGTCCGCCTCGTGGCTCGAATGTCATGGCAACGCAACGTACACGGTACCCTGTTCAATCCATCATCTTGCGAAGGAATGCGGGCACATCCGAGTCTCCCTTCCGGATGCGTGCCGATTTTTCCAGGTCCGTGGGCGTGAGGTGCCGGACGCGTCCTGCGGACGACTCGCCGTCTCCCTCCGGTTCGCCATCCACATGGATGCCCTTGTCCGTGCGACGTTTGAAGGCCGGCTCATCCAGTTTCCTGAGGGCTTTCTCACCTTTGTATTCTGCTACCGTCCCGTTGGGCGTATCGCGGCCGAGTATCATGGGCCGACGGCGCGTCTGTTGCGCACCCTGCTTTTCGAAGCCCGTGGCTATGACGGTAATGCGGAGCTCATCATCCATCGAATCGTCAATGACCGTTCCGAAAATGACCTCGACGTCATCGCCTGCAGCGGACTGGATGATCTGAGTAGCCGCCGTGGCCTCGCGTATGCCGAGCGAGCGGCCGGCCGTGATGTTGACCAGAACATTGCGTGCCCCCTCAATGGAAAGACCATCGAGCAGCGGGCTCGAGAGCGCCTCGCGCGCCGCGCGTTCCGCCCGGTCCTCCCCCGTTGCCGAACTGGCTCCCATGAGCGCCGTGCCACCGTTGCGCATGGTCGTTTTCACGTCGGCAAAGTCGAGGTTGATCAGTCCATGCACGGTGATCAGATCCGAAATGCCCCGTGTGGCATTGTAGAGCACCTCGTCGGCTTTCGAGAAGGCCTCGACCAGGGTTGTACCGGCCTCGGCTATATCCAGGAGTCGCTCGTTCGGAATCACGATCAGTGTATCCACGTGCTGTTTGAGCAGGTCAATTCCTGCTTCGGCCGAACGCAGACGCTTCGGCCCCTCGCACTCGAACGGCTTTGTCACGATGGCCACCGACAGAATGCCCATCTCCTTCGCGATGGCAGCGACAATGGGCGCACCCCCGGTACCGGTCCCGCCTCCCATCCCGGCGGTGATGAAGACCATGTCGAATCCACGCAGGGCATCCTCTATATCGGCCCGGCTCTCTTCTATGGCTTCGGCACCCACCCCGGGGCGCGCACCGGCCCCCAGACCTTTGGTGAGCCCGCGCCCCGCCTGGACTTTGAATGGCGCCAGGTTGGCTTCCAGAGCCTGGGCATCCGTGTTGATGGCATAGAAATCCACCCCCTGGATACCTTCGTTGATCATGTTGTTTACCGCGTTTCCGCCGCCGCCTCCGACGCCGATAACGCATATTTTCGCTTCCTCATTCTGTGCATCGTCAAATGCAAAATGGGTGCTGAATGTTGAGTCCATTATGAACCTCCGTTCTTCACAAGTGGCTGTTGATTGCGTGCTGTCCGGAAAGAGCAGTTCCGGTGTGTCGGTATGAGGGACTACAGTTCATTGAACCAGTCCTTCATGATTTTCGTGATCCGGCTCGTCAAACCCCGACCGTCCGACGTGCCTGTTCCCGGTGCCAGCGAGTCCGTGCGGAAAGGGGTCTTCCCGATCACTTCCGGGCGCAGTCCGTAGAGGACGAGCCCGACACTCGTGGCAAATTTGGGATCACTGACTTCCTGGACAAGACCGGCAGACAGCCCCATGGGCCGTCCAATCCGGGCGTCCAGTCCCATCACTTCGGCAGCGAGTTCATCCGTTCCTGGAATGAGTGCTCCGCCGCCCGTAAGAACAACACCTGCCGAAAGGTGCCGTCCATAGCCGCTCCGCTTGATTTCAATGGCGGCAATCTCAAGGATTTCCTCGAGTCGCGGCTGTATTATCTGCGCCAGACTGTGGCGTCCAATGTGTTTTTCCGTCCTCCCGCCCACACCCGGGATGGCGATTTCCTCATCCTCCACCATTTCCAGGTTGGCTACCCCGAACTCGCACTTGAGGGCCTCGGCCTGGTCACGCATGACCCCGAGACCCTTGCGTACGTCGTCGGTCACCTTGTTTCCGGCGACGGCCACCACGGCCGTATGGCGGATGGTGTTGTCTTCGAAGACCGCGATATCGGTCGTGCCGCCGCCGATATCAATGAGGGCTACTCCCACCTCCTTCTCGTCCGGATGCAGAACGGCGAACGACGAGCCGAGGGGCTCGAGTACGATATCCGACACGTGGTAGCCTGCCTTCTCTATGCAGCGGTAAATGTTCTTGGCCGCCGACACAAGTCCCGTAATGATGTGCACATTCGCCTCAAGCCGCACGCCGCTCATCCCCACCGGATCGACCACACCATCCTGCCCATCCACAATGAATTCCTGGGGAATGACGTGAAGTATTTCCCGATCGGCCGGCATGGCCACGTGCGTGGTGTCCTCCAGCAGGCGCTGCACGTCGGCTTCCGTGATTTCTCCGTCCCGATTTGATATCGTGATCACGCCCCGGGACTGGAAACTCTGCACATGATCACCTGCAATACCTACGATCACGTTGCGGACACTCACTCCCGCCATACGGGCCGCCTCCTCCACTGCCTCCCGCACGGACGCGACCGTCTTGTCGATATTGACCACAACTCCCCGGTTGAGACCATCCGACGGCGCCACACCCACGCCGAGGATATTGACGCGGTCCAGTTCATCCGCCGTCGCGGCCACAGCACAGACCTTGGTCGTACCTATGTCCAATCCGATAACAATATTGTCATTCATGTCATTCTCGTTTCTTTACCACGATCTGATTTTCAAACCGGAGGTCCACCGTGCGCACCTGCACACCCGGTGGATGCAGCGATTCCTGCTGTATGAATGCGGTCAGCACGTCGAGCCGCCGCGACATGTCATGCTGTCCAAGGGACACCTGGATGGCCTGCCCGGCGGCGGCGGGAACCATCCAGAGCGACACATCCGGACCGTCCACGATGATTTCAGAGATACTTTCGTCCAGGTCGGCAGATAGCACCGGGAGTTCGTGCAGAAGGCTGCGCAGCGCGTCATGCCCGAGAGGAGACATGGGGTGGAATGCGTCGCGTAGACCGCGCACAATGGGCACATCATAGGTCGCGCCTTCCGGAATGGGCATCCGGAAGCCATTCCGGTCCACATAATGCTCCGGCAGTCCGTGCGCATTGACAATCAGCGCAACGGGTTCGCGTTCCACAACGTCCACGACGAGCCGACCGCTTGGAAGGCGCGCCACGTCGGCGTCGGCAACCCACTCGTGACGCCTGACACGGTCGGCCAGAAGCACCGGGTCCAGATGGTACATGAAATCGGTCGTGTCGACCATGAGCAGCTGTTCGAGCTCGCTGGCATCTGACCAGCGGCTGCCGCGGATCTCCACGTCTGCCAGGCGAACTTCCATGAGCTGCATGTACCCCCACCCCGCACCGGCCGCCAGGAGCAAGACCGTCGCCGCTGACAGCGTGTATCGTATACGTTTCATCATGCCGTCACCCCCTCCCGCTTCAGGATTTCCAGGAGTGCCCGGCTCTCTCGCCAGATGTCTCCGGCGCCGAGCGTTATGACGACGTCGCCGGCGCGCGTTCGCGTCGAAACGTGCTGTCCGACATCGGCGCGCCGAGGCACCCAGTCCACGTCCGGATGACCAAGCGTTCTGAGCTCGTTTG
>Ga0210039_1003695_pt1 | contig 11622 bp, 9 predicted proteins | sample CryGeyCG2114_250_3_FD_185460 | JGI IMG/M metagenome (GOLD analysis project Ga0210039, IMG submission 185460) | Groundwater microbial communities from aquifer - Crystal Geyser CG17_big_fil_post_rev_8/21/14_2.50 (SPAdes) (version 2) | ecosystem: Environmental > Aquatic > Deep subsurface >...
GGGTTGCGGATTATGTAGACCGTCCCCTTCACGTTCTCCGCGCCAGCGCAAGGCTTATAGCGGGCGCAGAGCGTCAAATCCACATAATCAACTGGTCTACATAATCGGTCTTATGTAGCGCGCTACACATAAGACCGAGGATGTGACGGACAGAAATTCGGCCATTGGAGACGGTCGCTCTCACCTGACTCAATTCGCCACTGATGTCCGCTTTCTGGCGGGCAGATAGCGAGGCGCTATAGCCGCTACCCGACCATAAGGCCGATTATGCGACTGACAGTCATGCCCTGCGCACCGGTGTCGCGTCTCTTTGGTTTGTGGAGATCCACGACCTCCTGCAACCTCAGCAAACAGCCTTTCCGCAACCAAGATTGCCGAACCACACTCAAACAGCATTCCTGATAACTCTTATTATCAGGAATGGCACTTTTTGCGGCTAAAGTGGTGGGTAATACAAGCCACCGTTCAAAACAGCCCAATACACCCGCAAATACAAGCATCTGCAATGCCCTGTTCTGAAATACAATCGACGCACCACACAACAGAGCGCGACACTATGGATGAGCAACAACAAAACACGGAAGAGATGATCGACGGGCTGGTACGGCCAGAAAGAATGGCTCACGCCATCGGACAGACGCCCAAATACATCAAGGACGAGATTGCCGACCTCGTGGAAGGGGAGCAGATTCCTGGCTCATTTGGGGATCTGATCAAGCGCTCTGTCGAGATGACTGAAGAACACAAGGAATTCGCCGGAACAAACGTTGTATCGATTTTTCGGAAGGGCGCTGTTTGCTAAAGAGGATCCCCTTTGGTGGGCATCCCTTCCATAGAGCCCCTGTTAAGTTGAGTACGCAACCCTAAAGCGCCCTCAACGGTTGAGTAGTTCAGCGGCCGCTCGCTTGCCCAACCCCCTCAAGGCCACGATCCTTTCCATTTGCGCAGGTCGCGGACTCGACTTTCCCGCTTCCCAACTGTAGATGGTTTGTGCTGATACGCCGAGAAGCGAGCCGGCCGATTCAGCGCTCAAACCCAATCGGTCTCTATGGGATTTGAATCCCTTTGCTGTAAAGCGCGGTTTGCTCGCAGGATCGGAGGGGGGCGTTTCACCAGTCAATTTCGAAACAAGCTTTTCCAACCGACCGACTTGCTGCTCAAGAGATGATGCGCGCCGCTTCAGTGATGCGATTTCTGAACGGTATTGAGAGGATGTCTTCTTGAGTTTGTCAGTCTCACGTATTTCTTTGCGAGAAATTCGCGAGATTTCATCCTTCAATATTGAAGTGACTCGCCTACGGTATTGTTAGATGTTAGAGTAGTCACTATTTACCCCATGACTTAATTTAGCTTGCGACAGTTTTCGTTAATTGCCAATTGGTGGTTCAGCTAGGTAGATATTTTCCCCTTGCTGACTTTAAGGTTTTAAACAACAATCCCAACGGTCATACATTTTCATCCAATGGAGCCTCACATGAATCGCAAAGAACTGATCGACGCACTGGCAGACAAGACCGGCAGCAGCAAGGCTGACGCAGATCGCAACATCGCCGCACTGATCGAAATCATCACCTCCACCTTGAAGAAGGGCGACAGCGTCGCGCTGGTCGGTTTCGGCACCTTCGAAGTGCGCAAGCGCGCAGCGCGCACCGGCCGCAACCCGGCCACGGGTGCAGAGCTCAAGATCAAGGCCAGCAAGGCACCCGCTTTCAAGGCCGGCGCAACCCTGAAGGCCGCCGTCAACGGCGGCAAGAAGTAACGCCCGAAGCAGTTCACGCTTTCATCATGTATCCGGCCGGGAAGGTGGCACCTTCCCGCATCGGAGAATATTTGCAGTGAAAGCGTCGCGGGAATCCGAATAGTCAATCCCCTCCGGAAGAAAGGCGCGCAATGCATCACACAGGGCAAGACATGCTTTGGCTGATTGGCAGTCTGTCGCGTATCTTCCGCTTACCTTTCGACCCGCAACTCATTCGTCAACAGTTCCCGCCACCATACTCGCGTGTGGCCGTGCTCAATGCATTGCAGGCATTGGCCTTCAAAGTTGGTGAGCGGAATCTGGATAGCAAGACACTTGCATCGCTCGAGCAGCTCCCGTTTCCGGCAGTCGCATTTCTGCGCCCCCAGCCGGCAGAGCAGACGGCTGACAAGCCAGAAACCGAGCAGGACAAGCCTTCTGCCGAACCAGATAGTCCAGAACAGCAGCAAGCAGAAGAAGCCCCCGTACTCACCGTACCCGTGTTGCTCATTAAGGCCAGCGGTGGACAACTGATGTTTTTCCGAGCCGGATCGGAATCTCCGGAAACGATCGCGATCGACGAATTCTTCAAACTGTTCCGTACCGACATCCTGCTGGTCGCCCGCAAGGAACAGAACGCAAGCGATGGAGAAGAAGCGGCCAACTCGCCCAGGGAGCCAGAACCGTTCGGCTTCCGCTGGTTCATCCCCGAGCTGATGAAACACAAGCGCATCTGGCGCGATGTGTTGATCGCCTCGCTGGCGATTCAGCTTGTCGGTCTCGTCACACCACTATTCACCCAGGTCATCATCGACAAGGTCGTGGTGCACCAGACTCAGAGCACCCTCATCGCCATCGCCGTCGGGCTGGTCATGTTCATGCTGTTCTCCAGCGCCATGACCTGGCTGCGCCAGTATTTCGTGCTGCACACCGGCAACCGCATCGACGCCGTGCTGGGTAGTCATGTCTTCCGCCACATGCTGCATCTGCCGGTGCCGTATTTCGAGCAACGTCCCACTGGCACGCTGGTGGCCCGTCTGCACGGCGTCGAGACCGTGCGCGAATTCATCACCGGTGCAGCGGTGTCGCTGCTGCTGGATTTCCCCTTCCTGCTGATCTTCCTCGCGGTGATGTTCTGGTACAGCTGGCAATTGAGTCTCATCGCCTTGCTGCTGATGTCGCTCATCACCCTGGCCAGCCTGCTGGTCACACCCGCCCTGCGGGAACGCCTCAACGAACAGTTCATGCTGGGGGCCAAGAATCAGGCCTTCGTCACCGAGTACATCGCCGGAATGGAAACCGTCAAATCCCTGCAGATGGAACCGGTGCTGGTACAGAAATACGGCGAATATCTGGCGCAATATCTCGCTGCGGGTTTTGCGACCAAGCAGCTCTCGAACTTCCTCAACGTTGTGGTCAATGCCTTGGAGCAGGTCATGACGCTGTCCATTCTGGTGGTCGGCGCATTGCTGGTGATGCAGAACGACGGCTTCACCATCGGTATGCTGGTTGCTTTCCAGATGTTTGCTTCCCGTATGACGCAGCCTATGCTGCGCCTGGCCAGTCTGTGGCAGGAATTCCAGCAAGCAGATATTGCCGTGAAGCGTCTGGGTGACTTGATGGATGTACCGAATGAACCTTATTCCCTGGCACCGGCGCGCGCACAGGGCGGGGCAGGGGGCTGCGTCGAGCTCAAGGATGTCAGCTTCCGCTACAGCGACAAACACCCCTATCTGTACCGCAACCTCAGTCTCACCCTGCAACCCGGCAAACTCACCGTACTAATGGGCCCATCAGGCTGCGGCAAGAGCACGCTGGCCAAGATGCTGCAAGGTTTCTACTGGCCCAGCGACGGCAGCATCCTGCTTGACGGTTACGATCTGCGCCACCTGGCGGCCAACGAACTGCGTGCCAACTTCGGCGTCGTGCCGCAAGAGACACGCCTCTTCTCCGGCACCCTCTACGACAACCTGCAACTCGCCAACCCGCACGCTGGTTTCGAAGAGATCGTGCACGTGTGCAAGATGGCCGAGATCCATCAAGTCATCGAACAACTGCCGCAGGGCTACCAAACCCCGGTGGGTGAAAACGGTGTCGGCCTCTCCGGCGGACAGAAGCAGCGTATCGCCATCGCCCGCGCCTTGCTCAAGCAGCCGCGCGTGCTCATCTTCGACGAAGCGGTAAGCAACCTCGACATGCAAACCGCCGAACATTTCGCGGCGACCATCAACAAGCTCAAGGGGCAGGTGACTATGCTGTTCATCACGCACCAGCTGCCCAAATCCCTGCAAGTGGACGAGGTGCTCAAGTTCGGCATGCAGGAAGCAGGCGCCCTATCCGATGCGGCAACCCCCGTGGCACATGCAGCCCCAGTTCGATAGGCAACATAACGTGCGACTCAACGGTTTGCGTAAGCTACAACGCTTTGTTTTTCTCTGCGCCACGCTGCTGTTAGGCACCCCGGCATCCGGGCTCAGCTTCAAGGAAGCGGTGGAGCGCGCCTTGAGCAACGATCCAACCTATCTGGCTGCGCAAGCCAATCTTCGCGCTTCGCGGGAACGCATCACCCAAGCCGCAGCGGAGAATTTCTTTCAAGGCAGCATCAGTGCCAGTACCAGCAACAACCGCCGTGAATACACAACCCGCACCTCACCGCCGCCCGCCAATGTGCCGTTGGAAGCCTACAACACGAGTTCGGCACAACTGAGTTTCACGCAACCGCTGTGGCGGCACAGCAGCATGATCGCCTTCTCACAGAGCAAGCTTGGTTGGAAGCAGGCCGATCACCAGCTACATGCAGCCGGACAGGACATGCTGGTGCGCCTGACGCAAGCCTGGTTCGATGCCATGCAGGCGCGAGACAACGTGCATGCAGCCGATGCACAGGTGCAGACCGCACAGCAACAACTCGAATCATCGCAACGCGCCAATGCCAAAGGCATCCTGTCGCGAACCAATCTGGAAGATGCGCGCGCCAAGCACGAACAGGCATTGGCCGAGCAAGCTATGGCACAAAGCGAACTGGAGATCAAACTGGGCGCACTGGAGCAGATCATCGGCCCGCTCGAACTCTCGCCGCCCAAACTCTCTGATGACTATCCCTCGCCCCGGATGGGCGCAGATACGCTGGAACATTGGTTGGCGATCGCGGAGGAAAACAATCCCTCTTTGCTTGCCGCCCAGCGTGGGCTGGATGCCGCCAATGAAGAAGTGCGCAAACAACAGGCCGGGTACGAACCCACGCTAGACCTGGTCGCCTCCTACGGCAAGACCTCGCAGGCCGCCGGTATCACCGGCGGACAGGCAGGTTTTGATTCCTATGTCGGCAGCGTCGGTCTGCAATTCAACATGCCGCTTTCGGTGGGCGGCGGGCAGAGTGCCAAAGTGCGCGAAGCACTGGCTATGAAAGACAAGGCCGTGCAGGAACTGGAAGCCGCACGCCGACAAGCACGCATGAGCGTAAAAGAAGCTTGGTACACTTGGCGCGCCAGCGCAGTGCGCGAAACCTCGTCTCACCAATCGGTGATATCAGCAGAACTGAACCTGAAAGGTGCCGAGTCCGCGCGCGAACGCGGCATCAAATCAGACATCGATGTGCTTCAGGCTGGGCAGCAGCTTTCTATCGCGCAACGCGACTGGCACAAGGCACGCTACGACAGCATCCTTGGCAACTTCAAACTTCAGGCGGCTTGCGGGCAGTTGGATGTGGAGCATCTTGTTGCTCTGGATAAAGCGTTCGGGGCCGTAGCGGGAGAGTAGTGGCAGCAAGATCAGCTGCCCCAAGGAAACTACAGGGTCACTTTATATTCGCGGAGAATTTCTACCGCTTGAGGAAGGCCTTGGCTTAACAGCATATCCAGAAAAGAATCCACGTCAACGGGCGGATTTTTCAATGATCTTCTCTGCTTGCTCACGGTTTCAAGGACCTTGGCGATATTCAGATCCAGATTATTGACGATGAAATCGTCAGGGTGGATGGCCTCGATACCGTGTTTGCCAAGTTCGTGGGCAGGGAAATCCTTCAGGTTGGCAGTGATGATGGCATCCGCGCCACAGCGGATAGCTGCGGCCAGTACATGTCGGTCATCCGGGTCGGGCAGTGTCAATGTGTCGATCAACCCCTCGTAGTTCTCCACCAGACAATCATGGCAGTGTGCGTCCATGAGTGTTCGAGTTCGCTGTAGTTGTTCGGGGGAGATGTCCGGTCTGTCTGCCAGAACGTTGCGTATCCATTCCTCATGGATGCGCTCGGTCCAGCGCGCACGGAAGAGCCCGGTCGTGGCCAGACGCACCAGCAGATCCCGCAAGGGCGCCGGATATAAAACGTTAGCGTCATACACGACCGTAAAGCTACTCATCAATAACCCATCCCCAATTTCTGTGCCTGTGCAGAAAGTTCGTCCAATGCAGCCTCTCTCTGCTGTTCTTCCTTGCTCTTGAAATCCAGCAAATCACTATAACGTACCCTGCGGTGCGTACCGACCTTGCGGTACGGAATCTTGCCCTCATCCAGCAGCTTGATGAAATATGGGCGCGAGACCATCAACAGGTCGGCGGCCTCCTGAGTGGTGAGCTCCGCGTGTACCGGAACCACCTGTACGGCATTCCCCTGCGACAGGTTGGCCAGAATGTCGATGAACAGCCGGAATGCGGACATCGGCAATTCGACCCTCGTCTTCTCGCCATCACTTTGTATCGTTACGCTCTGTACTGCTTCCTTCGTTGCCATGATCATCGAAAGCGCACGACTGCTTTCTTTGGCTAACTCAATATCGACCTCGCTTGGCAATAAAGGCAAACTTCCTTGCGCTTTGTTGCTCATTGTTCTCTCCTGTTTGATTGATGCCGCAAGTCGCGACTAAGGCGCATAGCCATATATGGCTTAGCGTGGGCGGATGATAGTGTAAGTTGTCATCATTCGCAACAAACGAAACAAACGAAGCTTCCGAAAATGTAGAGCCCTACTCATCGGCATGTATATACCAGCAAGCCGATGCCTTATCTATACCTGTATATATACCTATATATAGGCATATATAGGCCAAACGGCATAGGCCATTCGGCATAATTGTCTTCACCCCCAATATCAAGTAAGCTCCCCTCGTCCGCGCAGGGTCTTTCCCGGCGGCAAGCGCATCCAACGATGCGAAACCAACAAAGATAAACTTGTCGAGGAACCCCAGTGGCGGCTGCTAAAAAGGTAGCGCGCAAGGCGCGCATCGTCGGAGTAGACCCGCAAGACTTCGCCCCCAGCCTGTTGCGCGTGCAGAACCAGCCGCCGGCGCCGTTCGCGCAAGCCATGTTGCGCATCCTGCTCATCCTGCTGTTTGCCGTCATCCTGTGGGCCATCTTCGGCAAACTGGATATCGTTGCCAGTGCCGAAGGCAAACTCATCCCGCAAAGCTACGTCAAGATCGTCCAACCCTTCGAACAAGGCCTCATCAGCGAGATCCTCATCAGCGAAGGTCAGCATGTACAAGCCGGGCAAGTCCTCATGCGTTTGGACACCACCCTGTCCGATGCGGACGGCAAAGCCATCGGCAACGACTACCTCCTCAAACAGATCGCGCTACGCCGGATCGATGCCGAACTGGGCGACCGCGACTTCAAACGACGAGATAACGACCCCGAATCCCTCTACCGCACAGCTCTAGCCCAATACCGCGCCAACCGCCACGCTTACCACACCGCCCTCGAAGAAGAGCGCAGCATCCGCGACAAAGCCCAAAGCGACCTCTCTGCCGCCGAACAAGCCCGCACCAAACTTACCGAAACTCTGCCGCACTATCAAAAGCAAGCCGAGGCATTTGCCGAATTAGCCCAAGACGGCTACGTCAGCAGATTCGAAGCCGCCGACAAACAACGCGAATACACCGAAAAATCCCAAGACCTCAAAACCCAGCAACACCTCATCGAAAGCGCAAAAGCCACACTCGCCGCCTCCAGCCGCAAACTCGAACAGATCAGCGCCGACTACCGCCAACGCCTGCAAGCCGAACGCGCCGACCTCAGCGGCAAGCTCGGCCAGACCCGGGCCGAAGTCACCAAACAACAATACCGCAACGGCCTGCTAGAACTCAAAGCCCCGCAGGATGGCATCATCAAAGACGTCGCCACCCACACCATCGGCACCGTCATCAGCCCCGGCACCATCCTCATGACCCTCGTGCCCAAGGACGAGATACTCAGAGCAGAAGTGTGGGTGTCCAATCAGGATGTCGGCTTCATCCACCAAGGCCAACCCACCAAAGTCAAACTCGCCTCTTACCAGTTCCAGAAATACGGCATGGTGCAAGGCGAAGTCGCCCACCTCAGTGCCGACGCCACCGATGCCAACCAGCAAGGCACAGGCGCATCTGCCCCACCCAGCGCCAAATCCCCCAACGGCCAACCCTACGCCTACCGCGCACTGGTCGACCTCAAAGCACAGGAGCTCATCGTCAACGGCATCAAGCACGCCTTGAGCCCCGGCATGCAAGTCACGGCGGAGATACATCTGGGTACGAGAACCATCCTTGAATATTTGCTCTCGCCCGTGATGGGGGCATTTCAGGAAGCGGGGAGGGAGCGGTGATAAAGAATATTTATAAATCCGTTCGTGCTGAGCTTGTCGAAGCATGAACGACATCTGCCGCGACAACATGCCGCACGGAAGAACAAACGAACACGAATACGATGCAGCAATAAACAACCAGACTTTGAGAGGAAACAGCATGACCGAAGCAGCAAGCACCACCCAGAACAAAGAAACCAAGCAACCCAAAGTCAACGGCAAGCCCCAAGCCAAACAACAACGCGTCATCAGTGACCCAAAAGAAGTCGCGCAGCTAGTAATGATGCGCATCGACCAAGTGAATAGCAAGAAAGACGAACTCACCATCGCCGTGAAAGGGCTGGCGGATACCGCCAAGCAACTGGTGAGTGTCTATGCGAAGCAGCAGGCACAACTGGCGAAGTTGGCTAAGCGGGTGGAGGAGTTGGAGAAGGCGGGCAACAAGTAACAATGGTGGCGAAGCACCAATAAGTCATCCAGCAGGTCAACGAGACAAGGGATATGTCGAGATGAACGGAAACATTAAACGAAGTGAATGGGTTGTGGCGACATTTCTGGGGTGTCTGCTGCTGTCAGCACCTGCGCAGGCGGCGAGCTTTGATTGTGCGAAGGCGGGGACGAATGTTGAGCACATGATTTGTGATAACCCTGAGCTATCGAAGCTGGATGATGAATTGAACGAATCCTACAAGGCGGCACTGAAAGATAAGAGTCAGGTGGTTTCAATCAAGCAGGTTCAGAAGCAGTGGGTGAAGGTGCGCAATAGTTGTCCTGATACCGGCTGTGTGGAAAGTGCCTACCAGAAACGCATCGTGCAACTGCGCCCTGTTCAAACTGCACAAAAAATACCGTTGGAAACGAATTCAACGGGGGCGGTGGAGGCACATGAGACAGCCTGCCTCGCGCCAAAGATCGACTGGCGCAACTACGAATGGACAATCATCACGGGCAAGGGAGAGGCTATCTGCAAAGAGATGCTGGCCTATGTCAAATCACGCCCCAACGACATTGCGCCGCCAACTTGCCCTGAAGAGCGTCTGCCGAAGAATGGCAATTGGTCTAGGCCGGAATTCCACATACTCAATGAAGCAGAGAAACAGCACATTCTGGCAGGCATCCCTGAGCGTTTCAGGCAAGTACCGAATGGCCCCGTCAGCTACGAACGAAAAATCCGTGAATCAAAATTATTGCGAGTGGTGAAGGGCGATATTTCAGGGGATGGAGTACCGGAGTTGCTTCTGGCGATAGGAGGTGATCCAGATAAGCAGGGTATATGTGAACACTCAAAACGATGCGCTAGGTCTGAGGAAATATTTGAAGGCGGAATAGTTTTGTTTAGTGATTCATACGAATTACTTCCCATGAATGACGATGGCAGAGATGTAAATTGGGCGCACCGTTTGATGGTGACTGTCCCGTTTCTATGGCTCGGAGAATTGATCTACTACAATAATGCACCTTATTGGTTATCCGATGTGAGTTGGAGTCAGAACATAGAAGATAACTTCACGCGCACGACAAGCAGGCCGGATGATCCTTACAGCAAGATGTTCGGGATATATGGGTTAGGTCATGCCGTGATTGGTCAATATGGCGGGCCGCAAAGATCTGCGCCATTTATTGAAGTGCAGAACCTTCGAGGTGAAGGTGCTTCTTGTGAATTTGGGTACTTTCATCGTGAAAACCTCAAGCAAAACTCAATCAGGAAAGGGAAATAAACATGCTTAACGTTACTCAAATCGATAACGCAACGCCTGTTGCTGGAAACCAGACCGCTTACCAGTATTTCCGTTTCCAATTGATTCTGGGGGCAGAAGGCGCGGAGACTGCGCCATATCGTGATACGCACAAAAGTAAGCTGCCGACTATCGGCATTGGCTTCAACTTGACTGATGATGGCATTCTAAAATTAGTTTTGGCGCAATTTGGTATTGATGTAACACCTGCAGCATTACAAACATTTCATAATGCAGTTAGGAAGCCCTACACCAGCGACCTTGCCCTGCAACAGGCACTGAACGCCGAGATGCAAAAACTGTTCGATGCTGGCTTGTCAGGCCGTCCTACTTTCGCCTTCAATAACACAGATGAAATGCGCACGGTGTTCGATGTCGCGATAAAACGATACGACGAGGGTGATCTATTAGCAACAGATGCAAATGACAAATTAGGTCGCATTAACGCATGGCTCGCCGGAATTCCTCCATCGCGAGAACGCGCCGTACTGGCTTCCATGGCCTACAACGGCTACATCAACAGAGGAAAAAGCGGAGCGCTACGAGAAGCAATTACGAAAGGGGATCGTGCCGAAGCGTGGTACCAAATCCGCTATAACTCGAACTCATCTGGCTGGTCTGAAATCGATGGAAAGCTGACACCCAACCAACTGGGCGGAGCGGGAGTGGCGAAACGTCACTACATCGAATCTCAAATATTTGGTCTATACGACAACCCAAATTCGGTGAGCCTGGAAGAAGCAAAAAGCGTCTACCGCATGCTGCAACTGCATCGGGACAGCATCCTCAACTACGAAGCAAAGTATGGTGTTAACCCGGATGACACTATCACCGGACGGAACATGATTGACGAAGCCAACTTGTCAGCCGTGATGGAGCCCGTTGATACGCTAGTTCAAGCACTTGATTACGCCAAGCCAGCTATTTTTGCCGACCTCAAGGCAGGTACATCGACGGGTAACAGCGACATCGCACGAGCCTATCAGCTATGGTTAGACCAAGGGCATAGTGAAGCAAGCTTCAATGCGGCAGACATCTATCTTGATGCAGGTCGCAGCCATGCAGGGCAAAAAGTAAGCTCTGGTTACCACAGCGTGGTATCTGCTTGGCTTGACCCTGTTACGGGAGCTGAGAACGCCCGCGATAGTATCGTCATAGGTGAGAGCAATGTAGGTAGTGGAGATTATTTGCTCGGCAGTAGTGGCAACGATCTGATGATAGGCGGGGCTGGAGATGACACACTAGATGGCGGCAAAGGCGACGACATCATGGCCGGTGGCGACGGCAATGACACCTACATCATCAACGCCGGTGACGGCAACGACACTATCGAAGATAAACTCGGCACCAACACCATCATCTTCAACGGCAAAGCATTGAGCGTCTTCATCCGCCAAGCCGACGGTACCTTCAAATCTGCTGATGGCAAGATATCGGGCTCCATGCAAGGTGGCGATCTCATTCTGCAGGATGAGACAGGCGCGCAACTCACCCTCAACGCCGACTTCCAGGAAGGCGACTTCGGCATCAGCTTCAAGGATGCCCCCGTCGACCCCGTCCCCACCTACACCCTCCAACTCAACGACATCACCTTC
>Ga0210039_1003707_pt1 | contig 11596 bp, 15 predicted proteins | sample CryGeyCG2114_250_3_FD_185460 | JGI IMG/M metagenome (GOLD analysis project Ga0210039, IMG submission 185460) | Groundwater microbial communities from aquifer - Crystal Geyser CG17_big_fil_post_rev_8/21/14_2.50 (SPAdes) (version 2) | ecosystem: Environmental > Aquatic > Deep subsurface >...
CTGATGGCGGCTGAAATTATCGGCCTGAGGTTCGTAGCAAATCGCAGCTTCCTGCTCATTGAGTTGCAGAAAATAACGCCCGCCATCACTCAGAAGCCGGGTGTAACGGACAGACTTTTCGAACGCCGAACCAAGATCCGGACTGTGCATCAGTGTCAGGGCAAACAGCTGAAAATGTGCCGGTTTAACCAGTTCTCCCATCAGCAAACCAAAATCTTCGGCCGGACACAACGCTTCCGCTGCACGCCATATTTTTAAGGTTTGTTGCAGAGATACCCGGGCGTAGGAAGTATTCAGTAACTCATGGCTGATGCCGGCCGCCTGCAGCAACGGGGCAGCAGCAATCCCCTGCAGTTCCGCGCCCTGCAGTAAGGCTTTTATCCAGAGAACAGATACTGTTTTTTCCGCGTTATTGTATGGTGTATTCATTAACTGACTTCTGCGGTTAAACCCGGTGTCCTGCGGGGACAATTTTTAATACCGGCATTTGCGCTACATTATGAGCATCTGACAACCGATAACAATAAAACAAAGAGAACTCCGCTATGAATAAAAAAACAGCCGATCAATGGTTTGAAGAGTATGGTGCCAGCCACCAGAACCCGCTAAACAAACTGATTCATTGGATCTGTGTCCCGCTTATTTTTATTGTCATCATGGGGTTGCTGTGGGAAATACCGGTACCGGCAACCTTCACGCAAGTACCCTACCTGAACTGGGCCACCCTGTCAGCCATTGTTGTAGTGGGGTTTTATGTACGAATGTCATTCAGCCTGTCGATCGGCCTGATCGCTTTTACCATTGCAACCTATGCTCTTATTGCTTGGTTTGAGCAACTGAATCTGGCACCACTCTGGGCCATCTGCGCTGGCAGCTTTGTTGTATTGTGGATTCTTCAGTTTATTGGGCACTACATTGAAGGGAAAAAGCCGTCATTCTTTAAAGACATTCAGTTTCTGCTGATTGGCCCTGCATGGCTGATGGGATTTATCTATCGCAAACTGGGCATTCCGTACTCCTGATCACGCTATGGCGGTACTCAGTACCGCCATTTTCACTGCGCCCCCCCCTGAGCAGATAATGCTGACGCTATTTCGGCACACTCCAACCTCGTGCAACCTCCGCTAACAAGCTAAAAATGCAGCGCAGCTTTTACAAGCTCTCTATTTCATCTGAATACAGGAAAGACTATGACTATCGGATATTGGTGCGTCCTGATCGCCGCTTTATTGCCTTATGTATTTACCGGGCTGGCCAAAGCTGGCGGACGTCGTTACAACAATTACTCGCCACGCGAGTTTCTGGAGAAGCAGGAAGGTTATCGCAAACGCGCACACTGGGTGCAACTCAACAGCTTTGAAGCATTTCCGGCATTTGCCGCAGCGGTAATTATTGCTCACCTGAGCGGTGGTAATCAGGAACGGATTGATATGCTGGCTATGGCTTTTATCGCGATCCGGGTGCTGTATGGCGTGTTATACCTCAGCAATCATGCAACCCTGCGCTCTCTGGTCTGGACGGCGGGCATTGGCTGCACCGTTGCCCTGTTTGTCAGCGGTGTTTAAACCGTCATCATATGTCCATTGCGTTTGTAGCAATAAGCTGAATTGCAGTAGATAACAATTTGCCGGCCTTTATCTGACGTCTGGATAATATAAAGGTCGGTAAATTCCGGCGTTTTCTCCATAAAAGTAGCATTACGGATCAGGCTGGCGTGGGCATCCTGCATATGATTGTTCTGTGCTGGCAGTTCTGCAGCAGGCAGATACAAACCCAGCAAAGTAAATAATCCGATAATCATGAGGTGCAGTGAAGGTTTCATAGCCCAACTCCTGACAACATACTTAAACCAAGTATAGGAAGAGGGAGGGATCGGAGATGGATTGTTTTGTTATAAAGAGTTACCTGCAGACAGGCTTGTTACTTCACACAGAAGATCCCTGCGCTGCATCGGCGGAACCATCACAGCCTGTTCAATACGGCCGGCACCGGAGGCATAAAAAAACAGGCACAAGGCCTGTTTTTTCAATCAATCAGTATTTTAATGCGCTGTCTGCCGTTTCAGCGAAACAATCAGCTCCGCTTCTCCCCGCGCGACGCCACAACTGTCAACCAGATCGCTGGCTGTTGCTCCGAGTCCAACCAGGCGTGATGCCTGCAAAAAGGTAGCCTCGTCTGTTGTAGGCAAAACTACCTTGCGTTCAGCCTGCTGCAAGCGTCCATCCATCTGTTTGAGCTTTCGCCCCATACCAATGGTGCTTTTGCTCATCGCCTGATGTGCCTGTTGTAAGCTGCCAACCGCCTGATCCAGCCGGCTGGCATCCTGATTTTGCTGCCGTTTAAGCGACCACATAAAAGCGCCGACCAATAACAGCAAACCCATATTACCTATCAATAACCAGTGCATCAGTGACAGAGACGCCATGACAGACTCCTATAAACCCTGGATTTCTGTCCACTCCTCGTCGGTCATCAGTTTCTCCAGATCCACCAGAATAAGCAGTTCATCATTTTTATGACAAACCCCCTGGATGAATTTGGCACTTTCCTCATTGCCGACGTTCGGGGTGGTTTCAATTTCTGACTGACGCAGATACACCACTTCAGCCACCGCATCGACGAGGATACCAACCACCTGACCTTCCGCTTCGATAATAACGATACGCGTCTGATCAGTGGTGTCAGCTGTTGGCAGGCCAAAACGGAGTCGGGTATCGATCACCGTTACAACGTTGCCACGCAGGTTAATAATGCCAAGTACATACGGGGGAGCACCTGGAACCGGTGCAATCTCGCTGTAACGCAAGACTTCCTGCACCTGCATCACATTGATTCCGTACGTCTCGTTTTCCAGACGGAAGGTTACCCATTGTAAGACGGGATCTTCCGCACCTTTATTTCCGGCAATCGCTGACATAAAACATCCTCGCTAAGAAAGGCCGATGCCTGACTGTGTCAAAAAACATGACGAACCTTTCTTAACTATAGAACAGAGCACAAAGTGTACCAGTTAAAACAGGGAATTTTTTCCGGGGCTAAAAGCTGTAATCCATTGAACAGAAAGGATATTGCAACGCTGAAATACCGGAGGGCTTTACGCCTGACGCGCAACCCGGCGATTTTCTTCCAGCAGTTTTAATAACCCCGGTACATCCAGTAAAGCACACATTTCAGAGATCACCGTTCCTGCAAGCCACGGGCGTTTACTGCCATCCCCACGCCATTTAATGGAATCGTGTACCAAGGTTACGGTATCGCAGATTTCCTGGCACGCCAGCGCCCAGGGCGAGCGGTCCAGCTGAATAAAAAAGCTGTAGCCGTCGTCATTCAGACTGATACGTCTCTCAGGCATGATCAGTTGAGCGCTGTCGATGATAGTAAGCTTGGCTTTATCACCCTGCCAGACGCCCAGCGACCAGCTGGCCTGGCCAAACAGCGGCGTCACCTTGTCTGTTACGTTATGCACACCGCCAAGCAGTGGCAACGGAATGGCGAGCTTAAGACCAGCGACTTTAAAAATAAGACAATCAATCCCCTGGCTGGATTGCCAGTTTAATGAGAGCGTTTGCATCGCCTCGTTAGTCAATTCATTGACGTCATGAGCCCTGATACTGCTCTCATCCTGGATATCTGACGGAGTTTCGACATCCGTTTCGGTAGTAAATGCCGGCATTGGTTGCTGCGGTATAACCTCAGCAAAGGCGGCACGCGCAGGACTCACCGTGCGTGACGCTGTCTTTACCTCTGCTGGCGAAGAAGGCAGCTCTTCGCTAATGGCGACAGAAGGCGTTTCTGCAACAGGTTCAGCCACCTGAAGACTGGCAGATCCGGATTTAACCGTAGTAACAGGAGTCACTTCCGTGGCACTGACCAGGAGCTGATCAAGATAGTCCTGCAAGACAAAGTCGACCTGATTTACCAGATCTGTCTTAGAGTTAGCATCAGCCATTAAGCACGGTCTCCGCAGCAACGGGCAGACACGCCGCTAACATACAGCGACGCAGCGATGATTCCGGTAAATGGCGTATCAACCCCAGCGCAGTCAACAGCTGGGTGCGCTGAGCTGCTTTACCTCCCTCACCTAACGGACGTAAGAGCACAGGGGCATAGCCACTTTGTAACGTGCTGCTGGCCAATGCTTCCTGCAGATGATGAGGACTGACGGCAGAACGCAGTAAGTCATCCCAGTTCACTCCCTGACCTGCTACTTCGCCATCAGCAGCCAGCAGGTGGTCAAAATAGTCGTCCAGCGGATGGCTGACATTGGCCGGTAACGGTGGAATATAACTAGCCACGACTCGGGTCCGCCACATCCAGTTCACTCAACAGGTGACGATATGCCCGCACCCCACGGCCCTGCTCATCCATCTGATGTGGAAACACACCTTCATGACTGGCATCACGCAGACGGGTATCCACCGGAATTGCCTCCTGCCACAGTGAATCCTGATACAGACGGCGCATTTCTTTCAGCGTGGTCACAGAGGCGAGCGTCCGGCGATCAAACAACGTCGGTACGATCATAAAAGGTAGATTACGGTTCTGCGAGCGCATCACCATTTTCAAGGTATGGATCATTCTTTCCAGACCTTTCATTGCAAGATGCTCTGTCTGGGTAGGAATCACCAGGCGCTGACAGGCAGCCAGCGCATTGACCAGCAGCACGCCAAGAATGGGGGGCGTATCCAGTAAGGCGTAATCGTATTCATCCCACAGCTGAGCGAGCGACCGTGCCAGAACCAATCCCATACCATCCTGCCCACTGACCTGACGTTCAAGTGTGGCCAGCGATGTCGTCGCAGGCAGCAAAGATACATTGGGAAGACTGGTGGGTTTGATGACGGTCTGAATAAAAGCTTTGTCTTTGTAGCGTTGCTCAAAAAACAGATGATAAAGACTGCGTTCCAGATTATCGGGATTCTGCCGGAAGTAACTCGTCAGGGAACCATGAGGATCAAGGTCCACCAACAATACGCGTTTTCCCTGTTCAGCCAACAGACCTCCCAGAGCAACCACGCTGGTTGTTTTGCCAACCCCACCCTTTTGATTTGCTATCGACCAGATCCGCACTAGTTTCACCCTGTTCTCTGTGAGCACATGACCCGCAGGGGTCACTAAAAGTACTTTTTGCTGTAAAACATTGATTAAGCAAAAAGTATGTCAATTCTTTGCAGCAGGACGGGACCAGGGTGCAGCTTCGCTCGTTTGCGTCATAAAAATCACAACACGACGATTCTCTGCCCGTGCTTCTTCGGTATTTTCAGTATTCAACGGGTGGTAGTACGAAAGCCCCATAGCGGCCATACGCTGCGGTGCTACGCCATACAACACCAGATTCTGTACCACCGATGCTGCCCGTAACGCTGAAATTTCCCAGTTGGTAATGCCTTTTGCTGGTGTATCGTCCGAATGCCCCTGAACATTGATTGGAAACGGAAAATCCTTCAGTTCAGCGGCAATAGCCTGCATCAGCGGCAAAGCTTCGTCACGGATACGTGTTTCACCACGGGCAAATAAAAGATCGGCATTCAACGATACGGTAATCCAGTCTTTGTCCCCTTCTATTCTTATATCGTCCGATTCCGGAATAAATTGAGCAACCTGACGGATATCCGCCAATAAAGGTAATAATCCATTGCCCTTTTCCAGGGGCGTGGAAAGCGTTGGCGGAGTGACGGGCTCGGGGGGAAGTACCGTAGAAAAGACACCTTCAAGCTCGCTGCGGATTGCTGAGCCCTGCTCATCATCAATCAGTTGCACCGCATACAACATGATAAAAAAGACGCACAGCAGCGTCATATAGTCGGCATAAGAAACCAGCCAGCGATGCGGATCAGGACCATGCCGTCTCACAACACAATTCCCTGCATGCGATAACGCAGCGCCATCGGGTTCACCCCATTTCTTAATGCCACAACACCTAACATCAATGCTTCATAATACCGGCTGCGGATAGCCAGACGCTGACGCAACGTGCTGCTCAGGGGAATAACAATAAGATTCGCACTGGCAACGCCATAAAACGTTGCCACAAAAGCGGTGGCGATTCCTGCGGCAAGGGCCTCCGGCTGTTTGATACTCGACAAAACCTGCATCAAACCCAGTACCGCGCCGACAATTCCCAGAGTGGGTAAATAACCGGCAAAATTATCCAGTACAGACAATAAGTCCTGATCACGTTCTTCCCGGCTTTTCAGCTCCAGATGCAGTGCAGACTGCATGGCTTCAACATCATTACCGTCAGCCAGTAATAGCAACGCTTTACGGAAAACAGGGTCGGTTTCTGACCCTGCTACTTTTTCCAGAGCCAAAGGGCCATCACGGCGCAGAGCATTGCCGCTGACCGTTAACTTACTGATGAGTACATCAAAGGAGTATTGAGGCGGAGCAATCAGCCAAAACAGCAATTCACCCAAAGGGCGGTATTGGCTTACGGGAAGTTGAGCAAGAGTGGCCAGTATACCGCCACCAAAAACAATCAGAGCTGCTGGAGGATTCCACAACGCTGTGAGGTTTCCTCCTTCAAGGGAAAAGCCGGTTAATACTGCAATAACTGCCAGTAAAACAGTGACTAACGCCCAGCGATCCACTAGCCGACCTCTTCAACCAGCCTCGGTCCGATATCTTTAAGGGGTAATATATCGTCACTCAACCCTTCCTTGATAACGGCCAGCGGCATGCCAAAAATAACGCAGCTTTCCTCATCCTGGGCCCAGACAGTTGCCCCACCTTGCTTCAGCAGGCGGGCACCTTCACGACCGTCAGCTCCCATTCCGGTAAGGACAATCGCCAGTGTTTTATTACCGTAATGTTTAGCCGCTGAAGCAAACGCAATATCAACGCTCGGGCGGTAGTTGACCCTTTCGTCGCTTTCCCGGATATGAATAACACCGCCGGCACGCCGATCCACCATCAGCTGCATACCACCAGGAGCAACATAAACATGACCTGCTTCAATTTTATCGCCATCAGCCGCTTCTTTAACAATCAGGGGACTGAGAGAATTCAAACGCTCAGCAAAAGCTTTGGTAAAAGATCCCGGCATATGCTGCACAATAATAATCGGTGTTTTGAAACTGCCGGGGATATTTTTAAACAATGTCTGCAGAGCTGCAGGCCCGCCGGTTGATGTGCCGATAACAACCAGCTCCGTCTGAGTCAGACGCCCGCGCACCGCAGGCCGGACAGCCTGAACCGTTGTCACTTTAGTCTGGCTACGTGCAACGGCAGCAATTTTATCGGTCAGTGCCCGCTTAATCTGAACTGCATCTTTAGCAATCTGATCAAAATTCTTGGGCAAAAAATCTAATGCACCAGCATCCAGAGCATCCAGCGTAACCCGTGCGCCTTCGAACGTAAGTGAAGAAAACATCAAAACAGGTACCGGACGCCGCTGCATGATATTACGCACCGCGGTAATGCCATCCATGACCGGCATTTCATAATCCATGGTAATAACATCAGGCTTCAGAGATTCATTCATCTCAATGGCTTCAAGGCCATTAGATGCGACCCCGACAACTTCCATACGGCCGTCTGCATTAATGATGTCAGTTACACGGCGGCGAAAAAATCCGGAATCATCGACGACCAGAACACGGATACTCATGAAATCAACTCTTCCTTAGTCGTTGTAGACTTTATGCTGCGCTGGAATGCCGGGATGATGCATAGCGGGTAAGCATACTCGGTATATCCAGAATAAGTGCAATCCGACCGTCACCTGTAATCGTTGCTCCCGCCATACCTGCTGTACCGTGCAACATTTTACCCAAAGGTTTAATAACAACCTCTTCCTGGCCAATCAGCTGGTCAACTACAAAACCGACACGTTTCGTACCCACCGAAACCACAACAACATGCGCTGTTTCATCGGCTTTGGCATAGGCTTCACCTTTAATAAGCCAGCGTTTCAGATGAAATAACGGTATTGGTTTTTCGCGTACAACCACCACTTCCTGACCATCAACAATATTTGTCTTAGTCAGATCGAGGTGGAAAATTTCGTTGACGCTAACCAGTGGGAAAGCAAAAGCCTGATTTTTCAGCATGACCATTAACGTCGGCATAATAGCCAGAGTCAGTGGTACTTTAATCCGGATTCCTGTACCCACACCGGGACGGGAATCAATGTTAATAGTGCCATTCAGCTGAGAAATTTTTGTTTTAACAACATCCATACCGACACCACGGCCGGATACATCAGATATCTGCTCTTTGGTGGAAAAACCCGGCGCAAAAATCAGGTTAAAGCATTCGTTTTCGGTCAGACGATCAGCGGCATCCTGATCCATAACGCCTTTTTCTACCGCTTTCCGGCGCAGAACATCGGCATCCATACCGCCGCCATCGTCCTGAATAATCAGCAGAATATGGTCCCCTTCCTGCTCTGCAGAAAGAACAACAGTACCGACCCGTGGTTTACCATTTTTTTCACGCACGTCCGGCATTTCCACACCATGATCCACTGCATTTCGCACAAGGTGAACCAATGGATCGGCCAGAGCTTCGACCAGGTTTTTATCCAGATCCGTTTCTTCGCCGCGTAATTCCAGATTAATTTCTTTTTTCAGTTGGCGGGCAAGATCGCGTACAACCCGGGGAAAACGGCCAAATACTTTCTTGATTGGCTGCATCCGGGTTTTCATAACGGATGCCTGTAAATCACCGGTTACCACATCCAGATTAGCGACCGCCTTAGCCATCGACTCATCGGTACTTTTCAGTCCCAAACGAACCAGACGGTTACGAACCAGCACCAACTCGCCAACCATATTCATGATGTCGTCAAGGCGTTTGGTATCCACACGTACCGTTGCTTCTGATGCGGCAGCATCTTTATCCTGACGTTTGCTTTCTTCAACCGCTGCCGGTGCCTTCGCAGCAGCCGGTTTTGCTTCTGTTTTTGGCGCAGGCTTAGCTTCTGCTTTTGCAGCTGGCTTGGTATCTGCAGCGGGCGTGACCGGAGGTTTTGCAGCTTCTGGTTTTTCCGCAGAGGCTGCAGGTGCTGACTCGGCGCCCGGGGCATTGGAATGCTTGCCTTTGCCATGCAGACGATCAAGTAATTCTTCAAACTCCGAATCACTGATCAGATCATCCCCACCTGCTGCATTAGCAGACGCTGCGACAGGCTCAGCCTCTGTTTTTTCTGGCTCTGCAGTTCCCGATGTCTGTGCACCAGCATGCTTACCTTTACCATGAATCTGATCAAGCAGTGCCTCAAATTCATCTTCGGTAATTTCGTCACTATTGTTATCTGTGCTGTCGGAGCCTATATCAAAGAAATCGTCATCTGCTGTTTCTGCCGCAGCTGCATTCGCTTTTTCTTCGTCCAGAGCATCCAGCAGTTGCTCGAATTCATCGTCTGTAATATCACCACTGTCTTCTGCGGACGCTGTTTCTGCAGGGCCGGACTCGCTGACAGGCTCCTCTGCGACAGAGTCAGTAGCAGCAGGTTCCGGATCGCTGCTCTGAACTTCATCTTCTGATTCAGGTAATGCCAGTTTATGCAGCCGCTCAATGAGTTCCGGGTCTGCTTCTTCAGGCGCAGCACCGGAGCGAACGCTTTCAAACATTTCGTTAACGCTGTCTAACGCCTGGAGTACCACATCCATAAGATCTGAATTGACAGTACGATGGCCATTGCGCAGCGTATCGAAGACGTTTTCCGCTGCATGACAGCAGTTCACCAGAGGATTAAGTTGCAGAAATCCAGCCCCACCTTTAACGGTATGAAAACCGCGAAAGATAGCATTCAGCAGGTCTTTATCATGTGGGCGTTGTTCAAGATCGACCAGTTGTTCAGAGAGCAGCTCAAGAATTTCTCCGGCTTCAACCAAAAAATCCTGGAGAATCTCTTCATCAGCATCGAAACTCATCCGTTAGCTCCTTTAAAAACCAAGACTGGACAGTAAGTCATCAACATCATCCTGGCTGGCAACTACGTCTTCACTGGACTTATTAATCTGCGGTCCCTCCGCAGCGATATTGGCGCCTTCCGTCGGCTTCTCTGCCGATTCCATATCGGCATGAACAATTCCGGTAATCGAATCCACGTTGCCGGCCATGGCAACAAGCTGTACCAGCCGGCTTTCTACGTCTGTTACCAGCGCAGCCACTTTGTGAATGACCTGACCGGTTAAATCCTGAAAATCCTGAGCCAGTACGATATCGGATAACTGTCCCTGCAAGCGCTGGGACTGACTCGCACTGTCAATCAGAAACTGATTAATGTCTTTGGTTAAAGCACGGAATTCATCCGGCTTTAATTCTTTATTTAAAAACCGCTGCCACTCAACAGATAACGCTTTGGCCCGGTCATGAATGTCGGTTGCCAGCGGCATACCGGCATCAACCAGATCCATGGTGCGGTTGGCCGATTTATCCGTCATTTCCAGAACATAGGCCAGCTTATCCGTTGCATGGTCAATTTCCGATGCAGCACCGACAGAATCAACCCGCATATTTTTAATAGCTTCATGCAGGGCACGGGTCAGTCTGCCGATTTCGTTGTACAACGTGCGGTCTCTAACCTCATTGAGATTATTAACCAACGCTACCGCCTTACTGAGATCACCAAGCTCCAGCTGCTTGAGCATGCTTTCTGCTAGGTTTTTGATTTCAGTGCCGACAGCGCTGTTATCGGTATCCAGATTGATCCCGGCCATCAAGTTGTCTTCCTGGTTAACCTTCAACACGTTCAAAGATCTTATCGATCTTTTCTTTCAGTACCGCAGCAGTAAAAGGTTTCACGACATAGCCGTTAACCCCTGCCTGAGCAGCGGCAACAATCTGGTCGCGCTTGGCTTCCGCTGTCACCATCAGTACCGGCAGACTTTTCAGGCGATCATCGGCTCTCACTTTCTTCAGTAAGTCGAGACCTGTCATGCCAGGCATGTTCCAGTCCGTCACTAAGAAGTCGAAATCACCATTCTGCAACATGGGAAGTGCTGTTGTGCCGTCGTCTGCTTCCTGAGTATTGGTAAACCCCAGATCACGCAACAGATTTTTGACGATTCGTCTCATCGTTGAGAAATCATCAACGATCAGAATTTTCATGTTTTTGTCCAAAACGACCTCCAGTAATCGACTCTCTATATTCCAAGTCGTTCCTAAGGTTTAGTGTAGACACAGTTATCGCTTTATCCAGAAACAAAGCGCTCAGAAAAGATTTTTTTCAATAACAGGAAGGAGTTAGGACAACCAGCCGCCAAGACGGGCACGCAGACGATGAGCTGCCTGACTGTGCAGCTGACTGACCCTTGATTCGCTGACACCCAATACGGCGCCAATTTCTTTCAGGTTCAGTTCCTCGTCGTAGTACAGGGCGAGTACCAGCTGTTCCCTTTCGGGTAAATGACGGATAGCGTCGGCGAGTTGACGCTGAAAGGATTCACGTTCGATACCGTCCAGCGGATTGGGGGACTCTTCTTCAAAGACATCGAAGCCTGACTCGCTCTTTTCAACAACCTCTTCAAAACTGAACAGCCGGCAGCCGGCACTGTCTTTCAGAATGGCATGGTATTCATCCTGACTGATGCCCAGAAAACCGGCGACTTCGCTGTCTTCAGCATCACGGCCTTTTTCACTTTCAATC
>Ga0210039_1003709_pt1 | contig 11593 bp, 13 predicted proteins | sample CryGeyCG2114_250_3_FD_185460 | JGI IMG/M metagenome (GOLD analysis project Ga0210039, IMG submission 185460) | Groundwater microbial communities from aquifer - Crystal Geyser CG17_big_fil_post_rev_8/21/14_2.50 (SPAdes) (version 2) | ecosystem: Environmental > Aquatic > Deep subsurface >...
GTCCGGCCGCTTCGCGCGCCCCTGGGCCGGTCAAAAATCCGGGCGTGGTCAGAAAATCCACTTTCGGGACGAAGCGGCGGGCGTCGTGTTGCATGATGGCGATGGTTTGCCAGCAGTGGCTGCCCACGTCGTTGCCGCCGCCAGAGCCGGGCAGGCGCACCTTGGGGTGGTCGTGGTCGCCGATGGTGACGCTGTTCAGGTTGCCGTAGGGGTCAATCTGCGCGCCGCCCAGGAAGCCGTAATCAATGAAACCGCGCTGGGCGGTCTCCATCGTATCGCAGATACCCAGGGCGGAGATGCCCTTATGAAAGGTGCGCGCCTCGCCGACGGCGCGCGGTAGTTCCTCCATGATCGCGCCGGTCCCGCCAAACTCGAAGACCGGGATGAGGTTCGGGGCGGTGGTCTTGGCGGCCAGCATGGCGGCCAGCATGGGGATGCCGGTGCCGATGAGGCAGGTCGTCCCATCCTCGAAGAGACGGGCTGCCACACAGATCATCAATTCAGTTTTGGAATAAGTCTGGTCAGTCATAAGTTTTTGCCTTTTTCATTCACCACGGAGCGCACAGCCTGCCCTCCCGCAGGGACATTGGGACGATGTGGCGGGCTAGGCCAGGAAGACCACAGAGAAATTTTTCTCTCTGTGCTCTCCGTGTTCTCTGTGGTTATCTCACTCGCGCTTCTCCCGCAGTTCGACAGCCTGTTGCAGGCGTTTTTCGCCGATGAGTTCAAGATATTCATCGTGGTTCTTGACGCCGAAGACATACTTATCGAGGTATTCTTTTGCCCCTTCAGCAGTCTTGCTCATCTCGACCCATTCCTTGATGCCCGCCTCGTCGCGCCCGTAAAGGTAGGCCATCTCGCCGGGATACGAGCCGTAGGGCGCATGGACGACCGCGTCCACCAAAAAATAGGGGATGACAGTGCGGTCAGGGTATTTTCGGATCTCCTCGGTCGGGATGATTTCCTCGGCGCTGATGATGAGCCGCTTGCAGGCGCGTGACATTTCCAGGGCAAAGCCGCTGATACCCTCGATCTGGCAGTTGCCATGTTTATCGGCGCGGTGAACATGGATGAGGGCCACGTCCAGGATCAGGGCGGGCAGCAGGACAACCTTGATGCCGGTGAACGGGTCTTTGACAACCTTGGCCGCGCTGTATTTCAACATGTCGGTGCCGAGCATGGAACGGGTCGGCAGGAAGGGCACGCCCATGGCAGCAGCTTTCATGCGCCACGAGATGGCGGCATTCGACCACTCGACGCAAGTCTCGACCTGGCCGGACTCTACGGCGCGGCGCAGGCTGGGTGGTATCCCATAGACCTCCAGGCCGATGTAGGTGATGTCCAGTTTCTTGACGATGCCGGCGCCCAGCCACAGGTCCAGTTCGAGCACGCCCTGTCCGCAGACGCGCAGGTCTTTCCTGCCCTGGCGTACCACCTCGCGCGCCAGCGACATCGGGCAGCGCACCGTGCCGTACAGCTCGGTGCCGATGTAGCAGCCATCGTAGACGAACTGGCGGATGGCCTCTTGCTCGGTCATCACCTTATCCACGAGCTTGCGGGATTTCTTGGTGCGGTTCCACTCGCGGAATTCATTCAGATCGAATGGCTGGATGAGTTCTTTGATGCCGGATTCCAACACTTCCATGCGTGCCTCCTTGATGGTCTCGAATTTCAGATTCCTTCCAAGAATTTCTCGACTGCTCCTACAAATCGTTCGGCGGATTGAAGCAGTTCTGTCGCTCTCTCCTGGTCAATTGTGATGAGTTCGCGATAATCCCCGAATTGACGGAGATCGAAAGCCTTATGGAGAGCCTTGCTCATTTCTAAGGGGAGCTTGCCGGTCTTGATAAAATGCTGGTCAAATAACGCGATCACGCCGCTATGTTTTGCAGAGCCTTTTCCCTCCAATGTCAATAATGCGAGCGTCGCATAGGACATGGCATAGTAGGCCCGGTTGACTACGCTTTCTGGGCTGCCGCCCTGGTCAAATAGCAGACGAGCATCCAGAAGGGTTTCATGGGCGCGCTGCATTCGGTATTGGATGAGTACTTGTTTGTCTGAGGAAGTGCTCATACTGCAAATCCCTCCCGTGCTACAGCCTGGAAAAACGGGGAGGCTGAAAGTTGCTGGAGTTCTTCCTTCGTCGCTGGGACGATGGAAATGACTTTCCCGCCGTTAAACCCTACTTCCCATGCCGCCTCCAGCGCCGTATCTAGCGTGCAATTGCGCAGATCGGGTAACACAACCAAAACATCAATATCCGATTCTTCTGTGGCTGTTCCCCGTGCTTGCGAGCCGAAAAGCTTCACTTTGACGGGGACACCCAACCGCGTGGAAAGGATTCGGCGCAAGCTCCGCACCAGATGGAGGGTTTCTGAGTTTGGTTTGTTCCTCGGGGTTTTCTCATCCTGACTTGTCATGGAAGAAATCTCCTGCTCTAGATTATATGCGTTTTTTGTATAATCCTATCAACTTGGTCAGTGCCGAACCCGTTTTCTACGAGGAAACGGGTTTGTTGTCAGATCATTTGTGATACGTTCCCATCAACTCGGCGTAGCTCAAAATGTGGCCTTCCATGGCGGCCAGCAGCGCGGACTTGCTCGCGCCGGACTTCAATTCGAGGACTGTATCGAGGGCATAGAGTTTGAAAAAGTAGCGGTGCGTGCCTGAAGGCGGGCAAGGGCCGCCATAGCCCAATTTGCCCCAGGAATTCTTCCCCTGCAGGCTGCCATCAGTAAGTTGGGCGTCGGGCCGAATGTTCTCGGTCAAACCGCGCGCCGAGGCCGGAATGTTGTAGATGACCCAATGAACCCATGTCCCGGCCGGAGCGTCGGGGTCGTCCATGATGAGGGCAAGGGACTGCGTCCCGGCCGGCGGCGCGTCCCAAGAGAGCGGCGGAGAAATATCTTCGCTGGTGCAGGTGTACCTGGCTGGGATGGAATTGCCTTGCGTGAAAGCTGTGCTGTTAAGTGTCATGGACATAGTTTCCTCCGGCAGGGTCGGTTCGGTCGGGCTGCATGAGGTAAGAACCAGTGTCAGCCCGAGGGCGAGTAGAAACCAGGATTTCATAGTGGTACTTCGTAGATGTATTCGGGCATATCAGTCAGAGAACGCTCCCGACCAGGTTTCGAAGCGGCGGCCTTCGCGTTCGTCGTCTTTGAAGAACGAGAGGTAGGAGAGCACCTGGTAAGGGATGAATTTCTGTTCTTCGGGTTTGAAGACGGCCAAATCATAGTAAGTGTGCCAGGTGCCCGAGTTCATGTACATCTGGTTGGTCGGGCGCGGCATGGATGGGATGGAATCCAACGGGACGATCTCGTGGTGGTGTGTGTGGCCGTAGACGATGAATTGGGCTGTGCGGTTGAGAAAAGCGTGCTCTTTCAGGGCGTGCTTGGCAAAGGTGATCTCTCCAGACCAGAACTGCTTGCGGATCCAGACAACCAGTTCATCAATATCCTTGAACGAGAAGCGGTCGGTCAGCTTGACGATCAATTTCAAGCCGTCCACAACGTCGAGTTTGAACTTCTTATCGGCTGCGCGCACGAACGGCAGGGCCAGGAACTCGTCGCTCAATTCGTCCCAAACATCTTTGATCTTCTTCTGATCGGCCAGGCTGACGTTGTTCTGCCGCAACTGGCCGCTGATCCATAACGGCGTGGCCAATGCCGGGCGGACGTTCACCAGCTCGCGCAGGCTCTCGAGGATGCCGGGCGGCAGCTCTGCTTCCAGGCGTTGCTGCGCCATGACCGGGAAACGGTTGAGCACCTCGATGGCGAATGCATCCCCCAGCGTGGCGGCATCCCGGCCTCTATCGTTGCAGTAGTTAAACGAGTCGTAAAGGTCGCCGTGTTGGGCGAAAACCTTGTAACTGGCGAACAATCGCTGGAGCGTTTCCGAATCTTTGACTTCGTGCGGGAAAGGCGAGTTTGGATTCGCCAGACCGAATGCTGTGATGATCTCCTGGCGGATTTGATCGAAGGCTGGGCCGGGGATGTGGTAGTACCAGTCGTGATTGCCGACCATGTAATGGATGCGCACGGGCACCGTCACCTGCTCTTTGGCATTCAGCGCAGCGCGGCCGCTACGGTCAGCGGGCGGCAAGCGGACGAATTTCCCTTCAGCGATGGCGTGCAGGGTCTCTATGGCCTCGGCGTTGTACTTGAGGATGGCTCGGGTGATGGCCTGGACTTTCGCAGCATACTCCGGCGCGTGGATGTCTGTCCACGGGCGCACATAACCCGGCTCGCCTGGGCTTTTATCCAGCCACAACGTGGAGTGCAGCGGGTCGAGGATGTCGCCCAGCAATAGGATGTCAATGCCCGCCAACGGGCGATACTTTTTGTCTGCCCGCCAGGAGGCGTTGAAAGCCAGCTCGTTCAGCCGGGCAGCGAAAAGGCGGAAAGCGCTGGCGGAGATGGGCTTGCCGCAGGTGCCATCTACCAGGTGAAGATCGCTAATGACGATGAGCATCGTATGCCTCCTCCAAAATGAAATTACTCCTCTCCACCCCCGTCATCCGCCACACTTGGCTGATCCACCCGCACCACCTCCCCGTGGACGTTGATCACGACCCGGAAACCCACCATGCCCATGTAGGCGCGCCCCTCTTCGGGAATGCCGGTTTGCAGGAGGTTGTCGAACTGTTGGTCAATGTTCTTGAGCTGTTTCTCGATCATGGCCTTGGAGAAGATATCCTCCGTGCCAAGCATCTTGGCGGTCTGCTCGCTGAGCAAATCTTCCTTGCCGCTGATCTGTTGGCGCATCATCTCCAGCACCTGGCGGTCCACCTTCTCGGAAAGGATGTGCTGGCGGAATCCGGCGTCGTCCACCACGTAACAGGGATCTTCTCCCACGTATGCCGCCTCGACTGAGCGGCCATTCTCATCTACCACTAAACCGGCGAAAAGAGGTTGGCGCGGCATGGTTCAACTTCTCTGCTTTCCTTCGATGATCGCCAGCAGGGCGCCGGCGGCAATGCCGAGGCGGCGATCCAGTTTGTTGGCGGTATCCATGCTGAAATCCAGGATCATTTGGTAGGCGAAGGGGTTGAACTTCTGGCGCAGGTCTGCCACGCGCTCGTCGCCGAGGGTGATGTCGTAGTTCTGGGGTAGGAACGAGCCGAGCAGGAAGCGGCGCAGCAGCGCCTGTCCGACGCTGTCCTCGAACAGCATCCCGATGGGCTGATCGCCAGCGTCCAGCACTTCCCACTCATCGCGCAGCATGGAGTGCAATCCCTTGCGGCGCAGCACGCCGACCTTCTGGTTGTTGTACGCTTCGATCACGTCGTAGGCCGCCGAGAAGTCAATGATATTGCGCGCCTGGATCAAGAGAAGCTCTTGCGTCTTGCTCTCGTCGCCGAAGACGCGGATATCTTCGCGCAGGCGGAACATCTTCTGCTCGACGTAAAGCACCAATTCGCCGTTGGGATTGTAGAAACGCAGCTTGCCGGTCAGGGCAAAGACCTGGCGTTTGAGCAAATAATTAGACCATGAAAAAGCGGGGTTCATTGGGCCTCCTTTGGTGGGTATGTTCGATAACCTGTACGTTGGTGCCGGCGCCGGGTTCATAGACGTAGCGCTGGTCGGGCGGGACGGCCGGCAGCGTCCAGCGGTAGAGCCACTTGGCGGCCGGCGGCGAAAGGTTGATGCAACCGTGACTGTGCGGCGTCCCATAATCATTATGCCAGAAGGTGCCGTGAAATGCAACTCCATTTTCTGTGATGTAACCGTCCCACGGCACGCCGGTCAGGTCGTAGAGGGCCGCCTCGCTCTCGCCGCCGACCATGTGGGCGGTGGGACGTTTGTGGAAGGTTTTGAACCAGCCGGTTGGCGTGCCGAATTCAGCTTTGCCAGTGGAGGCGCGCGCCCTGAACACTTGCCGCTCGCCCTCGTAAGCTATCACAGTTTGCTCGTCCAGGCGCACCTCGATGTACTTATCCTCCGGCGGAACATCTGGCGAGAGGGGAGTTAGCTCCTCGGCTGGAAGGATGCGGACGTTGTAAGGGCGGATGTAATAGTACGCGGAGTAGAGGTGATCGTAAGCGCGGTACCACAGGCTGCCGTCGCGCTTATCCACGGCAATATCCTTGATCCAGTGTGCCGTGGCGTAATACAGGCGCGCGCCGGGGAAAGGGGTGCGGTTGATGCCCCACCAGGATTCCGAATAGGGGATGGTGATCTCGCCAACCGCGCCCGCTTCGGGCAGGTCTGTGACGACTTCGTTGAGGCGGGTCTCGACCGGCTGGATGCCGCCGGAGTAGACGTAACCCTGCTCGCCAATGCGGTACCAGGCGCGATTGTAATCCTCCAGCTTGCCGCCGGTCACCTGCTCACTGATCTCCAGCACCGAGTCGCGCCGGAAGGTGCTGACCCTGTTGCCGCTCTTGGACGGCGCGTCGTAGACCGAGACGCTGTTGTAGGCGACGCGTCCCTGCATCGTACCGGCGGCCCGCGCAAGGCTTGCACTGAGCCGAAGCCCTGCCTGTCCTGGCCGACAGGCCAGGGAGCGTAGCGAAGGGTCAGTCGAAGTGCTTGCACTGAGCGCAGTCGAAGTGTCGAGGTGGAGTCCCGGCCCCAGGAGTCCGATCAGCCCCGCTGCGCTCAATTTGAGAAAATCGCGCCGGGAGATCGCGCCGTCCCTATTCAAAGACGTCCACTCCCGTGCCGTACTTTTCGTAGACCATTTGCTCGTTGGGCGGGACGACCGGCTGAGTCCAGCGGTAGAACCACTTGGCTGCCTGTGAGGTCAGGTTGATACAGCCGTGGCTGCGCGGGTGGCCGAAGTCGTTGTGCCAGTACGTGCCGTGCAGGGCGACGCCGGTTTCAGTAATGTAAGAGACCCAGGGCACGCCGGGCAGGTCGAAGCCGTTGGAAGCCAGGTCGCCGGCAGCCATGTGCCGGAAGGGACGTTTGTGGTAAGTCATGTGATGTCCCACCGGCGTGGAATACGTGCCGTTGCGGAAGCGCCCGCCCGAGGCGATGCGCGCCATGAAGACGGGATTCTGGTCTTCGTAGGCGATGGCGACTTGCTCGTTCAGGCGCACCTCGACGCGTTTGAGCTGGCTGGGAAAATCCGGCGAGAGCGGAGCCAGTTCCTCGGTCGGGATGATGCGCAGGTGCTCCGCCTGGGCGTAGTAATGGAATTTCCACTTATCGTCGTACACCTTGTACCAGGGATTGCCGTCTGCATCCTGTACCAGCCCGACGGCCCAATGCGTGGTCTCGTAATAGAAGCGGTAAGCGAACTCCTTATCCTTCCCGGCGTCCCAGCGGGCGTCGGTGTAGGGGACGGTCACCTCGGCCAGCGCGCCTTCTTCCGGCAGGCCGCTGACCGGTTGGTTGAGCAGCGTCCGCACCGGCTGGATCGCGCCGGAGTAGGCATAGCCGTCCTCGCCGATCTTGTACCAGACGCGGTTGTAGGCTGTTTCATCATCGCTGATGACAGTGCCAGTGATCGGGAAGACGATGTCGCGCCAGTAGGCTTTGACCACCTGGCCGGTGAGGGCTGGCGTGTCGTACACGTTGAGGGTAGGCGTGGTCACGCGGCCTTGCTGGTTCGGGTCGAATTGGGCCAGGGCCGGTTCGAGGTCGAGCTGGGGCAGGAACAGGCCCAGCAGCCCCGCGCCGGTCAATTTCAGGAAGTCGCGTCTGGAAATACCGAGATCGGACATTTCACGTCCAAGACCTCACATGTCCCCAAGACCTGTGAGGTTTGTGAATTAATGCAATACCGCAAAAGTCACTCGAGGGTGAAAAACCTTGCCAAGAGACTCGCCCCTTCCTTGTCATTCTGAGGGCGTACTTTGCCCGAAGAATCCCACCCGCAACGGGAGACCCTTCAGTCGCTGAAGAGCGCTCCCTCAGGGTGACAAAGTTAGTTTTGCGGTATTGCGAATTAATAGTGTACATTTACCAACGTCCCAACCGAGGAAAAGTAGTACAGCCACTCCGCGTCGGGAATGCTCAAGTTGACGCAGCCGTGGCTCATCGGCGTGCCGAAGTTGTGGTGCCAGTACGTGCCGTGCAGACCGTAACCCTTGTAGAAATACATCGTATACGGCACGTTCGGCAGGTAATAACCGGGACCGGACATGTTGGCATAGCGCAATTTTATATAAATGTGGTATTGCCCGGTGACGGTCGGGTGCTGCCAGGTGCCGGTCGAGACGAGGAAGCTGTTCACCACCACGCTGCCCTCGTAGGCGTAGACGCGCTGTTGCGAAAGGTTCACGTCAATCCAGCGTTCGCCGTCTCCGCCGGGCAAGGGGACAGGCGTGGGCGGTTCGGAAGTGGGGATCACCTCCGGCGTATCGGTCGGCAGCGGGGTTGACGTGGGTGTGAAGGTCGGCGTCGGCGTGGGTGTATTCGTTGGCGTGGGCGATGCGGTCGGCGTGGGCGTATTCGTTGGTGTGGGGGTAAAGGTCGGTGTATAGGTCGGCTTGAGCACCTCCGCCGCCGCGCCGGGCAGGGTGGGCGTCATCTGCGGGAGAGAGATGTTCTCCCGGATGAAGGCCAGCGCTGGCGAGGCGTTTCCTGGCCAGGCGGCCCAGGCGATGGGGAGGCAGGCCAGGAAGAGCAGCAAGGGCAGGAAGGAGCGCCGCCGCGTTTCCAGAGTTTTCCCCTGGATGACAGGAGGCTGTCCCCGGACTTCAGCGGAATCATCTGAACGTCCGATCTGGAGCGGCCCGCTGCGCGCCGGACCCTCGGCCTGCGTGCCGCGACCATCGGCCTCTTTCTTCACTGGCGCGTTGGGCTGCGTCTGCGCGCTGCGCGCCAGCTGCGCCGCTGGCTGTGAGCGTTTGGCTTCCTCCTGTCTCAGGCGTTGGACTGCCCAGCTCATCCCCTGGCGGGCGCGTTCGCTTTGCGGGTTGGCCTGCAGTGCACGTTTCAGGTAGGCTACGCTGGCGCGTGGACTGGCTAATGCGGCCAGGATCAGCCAGGGCGCCTCCAACTCTGGGGCGGCAGCCGCGGCGAACTCGGCCCAGCGGCGGGCGGCCTGGCGGTGGCCGCGTTGCAGCTCCAGCTCGGCGTTCTGGATCGCCTGGCGTGCAGAGGTGGGGTCGCGGTTCATGGGATGGGCGTAGCATTCGTTGGCGGGATGGGCATCGGCGTGGGTTCGACGCTCTCGGTATTGAGATAGCACAAGATGCCGGCGACGATGCCGTTGGCGATCCAGTCGGGGTGCTGGGTCAGGATGTCGTAATCCAGGTACAGGAATCCGGTCTCGATGATAGCGGCGGTGGTGCGCGGATTGATCTCCTCGAAGGCGTGGTAATCGGTCATATCGTTGGTAATGCTTCCGGCATGGAAGGGCAGGCCAGTGACGCCTCCATAACGGTCACTCAGGCAAGCGGTCAGGCGGCTGGCCAGGTTAGGGTCGCGGCTGCTCTTCGCTGCGGCCACTTTGAATCCGGTTGCCTGGTCATTGATATACGTACATGAGTCGTTGTGGATGGATAACAGCACCGTGGCCTGGTAACCATCCAGGCGCGGGTCGAATTCCTGCATCAAATCCACCTGGAAACCCTGGGCGGTCAGTTTTTGCTGAACCAGGTTGGCGATGCTCAAGTTGACTTGCTGCTCGGTCGTGCCGTTGTCGCAGACGGAACCCGAATCGTAACCCCAGTGCCCGGCCACGATGCCGATGCGTTGCGTCTGCTCGGCGGTGGGGAGCACCGGGTTGGCGCCTGCCTGGGGGGTGAGCAGCAGGTTGAATCGTTCGCCCAGGCCGCCCGTCAGCATCTTCGGCGAGAAGCCGGTGAACAGGGTCGCCAGCAGGATGGCGACGCTGAGCGTGGTCTGCAAGATGCGCCCGGTGCGGATCCGTTCCTGCGGGCGAATCCTTTCGGGTGGTGGCGAAGGGGGAGGCGAAACTTCCATATTCACTGCAATAGTACCTTAATATACCTCCGAATAGCAAGCCTTTTCTATAGGTGGTTATCTGCATCTGTTTGCGCCCTCTGGAGGGAATTAATACCCTCTTTAGGAAGGGGGATTCTTGCTACCACGGAGTCCAATGTCTCTGACATTGGAAGCAACAAAATGGCTTGACGCTAAACCTTCCCGCAGGTATGATGAAGTCAGGAGGTAGCCGATGAGCGAGAAACTCACCCAGGAAGAAAAACAATTGCTCTTGAAGCTGGCGCGCCAGGCACTCGAAAGCGGCGTGCGCGGCCAGCCCCCGCCACCCCTCGACCAGTCTGCGCTGACAGCGGTTTTGCGCGCCGAAGGCGCCTCGTTCGTCACCCTGACCGAGCGCGGCGAGCTGCGCGGCTGCATCGGCGCGTTGGAACCCTCCCAATCCCTGGCGGAAGACGTGCGCGAACACGCCATCGCGGCCGCCTTGCAGGATTATCGCTTCCCGCCGGTGGAGGAGCACGAGCTTCCGCAAATCGAGATCGAGGTCTCGCGCCTGACCCTGCCGCAGCCGCTCGAATACACCACAGCCGACGATCTGCTCGACAAGCTGCGCCCTGGCCCTTCGACAGGCTCAGGGCAGGCTGTGGACGGCGTTATCCTGCAGGATGGCTTTCGACGGGCGACCTTTTTACCGCAGGTCTGGGAGAAGGTGGCTGACAAGGAAGAGTTCTTATCCCATCTCTGCCTGAAGATGGGCGCTTCGCCTGATCTCTGGCGGCGAAAGCATCTGGAGGTGTTGGTGTATCAGGTGGAGGAGTTTCACGAATAGCCCCCGAGGATTGATACAATCCAAAAGTCGCACTAACAAAAATCTTATAAAAAATGCTCACTCACGACCGTGGCGCGGAAACGATTGAAGAAAAGAGGTTTAATGGAAAAGGCCCTCGAGACGATCCCACCCATAAAAAAACCTGGAAGTAATAATTCACTGCCAGTATAATCCAAAGGAGATTGGCAGTTTGCTCAAACGAGTCATTTTAGATAAGCGAGGTTACATGCGTGAAGTAATTGCAGAAATTGAAGCCTGGCGCAAGGAAGGCAAGCGGGTTGCCATTGCAACAAATGTCAAAAAGGATGGCGCGTCACTGCGCCCGTTGGGCGCTAAGATGGCAATGACAAGCGGCTATGAAATTGCCGGTTCCTTGACAGGCGGTTGCATCGAGAGCGCGGTGTACGAAGAGGCTCAGGCAGTGATCCATAGCGGCGCGCCGAGGTTGGTCCGCTATGGCGTGCCGGACGATGAAAGGCCCTGGGAAATCGGGCTGAGTTGCGGCAGTTCGCTGGAGGTGTTTATCGAGTCGCTGGGACATCGCCTGGACTGCCGCGACAGAAGAAGTCCCTGCGTTGAAGGAACAGATTGAGAAAATACTGCAAGAAGAATTCGCCGAGTAACAAAGCGAAGGTTGCTGGCACTCAGACTTCCGAAGTTTCAAAGACTTCGGAAGTTTTTTGATTGTTAGTGGTTGTATTCTGAATTTCGGGGGGCGTGTCGGTCAACGGACTCTGTCACGGACTCACGGACGGGAACGAATGTACGGCGCGCAGATGGGAGTCGCTTCGGGGTGGGTGGGCTTGTCCCTGCGGCAGGTTGTGGATTTCGGCGGGCGTGTCCGTGGGGTGGTCAACGGACTCTGTCACGGACTCACGGACGGGAACGGATGGACGGCGCGCAAATG
>Ga0210039_1003740_pt1 | contig 11501 bp, 5 predicted proteins | sample CryGeyCG2114_250_3_FD_185460 | JGI IMG/M metagenome (GOLD analysis project Ga0210039, IMG submission 185460) | Groundwater microbial communities from aquifer - Crystal Geyser CG17_big_fil_post_rev_8/21/14_2.50 (SPAdes) (version 2) | ecosystem: Environmental > Aquatic > Deep subsurface >...
TTAATTTGTGCGCAAGAAGAGCCACTCATGACCGCAGTTGTCGCCACCGCCCAAGCTTACACCTCTGCTTCATTCAACAAGGCCGCCCGAAAAGTCTGGCAAAAGCGATTCGGAGAAGACCCCGATACCGCAGCCCAAGCCTTTCTGGATCAGGTTCTGGGCGACGCACTCGCCGAAGACTTGGAGGGCATCAAGGCCTCGCAACTGGCGGAGCAGGCAGCTGAATTCTGGGATTGGGCAAAAGGCCGGGGTGAAGGAAAAATCCATGTCCGTACCCGGTCGTCGGATACGGATGGCGCCAGCTCGATCAAACGCGATATCGTCGAGGTCGCCGGACCGGACCGGCCATTCCTGGTCGACTCGGTCATGGGCGAGATCGGTGCTCAGGGCCTCGACGTATTGGCCATGTTCCACCCTATCGTACCGGTCAGCCGGAATGATAAGGGCGAGATCTGCGCTGATGGTGACACCCTTCCCGAAAGCCTGATCCAGGTTCATGTCGAGCCGCTGGATGACCGCACGCGCGAAGCGCTCGCGGAAGCCGTTCGCGCCGCGATGGAAGATGTCCGGCTGGCCACCGATGATTTCAAGGACATGCGGGCCGCCATGAACATGGCCATCGCCCATCTAGAGGACGCAAACACGCCCGCCAGCTTGGAGGAAAAATCTGAAACCCTCGAATTTTTGCGCTGGCTGCGGGATGATCACTTCGCCTTCCTGGGAAGCCGCACTTATCAGTTCGAGGTTGACGCCAAAGGTAAAATGAGCAGCCGCGAACCTACGGTCCAGCCCGGTTCAGGCTTCGGCATTCTGCGTGACCCCGAGCGGCAGGTGCTTCGCAAGGGCAATGAGCCTGCGCTTTTGACGCCTGCCATTGAATCCTTTCTGAACGAGCCCTCACCGATCATTGTCGCAAAGGCCAATATCAAGTCGCGCGTTCATCGCCGCGTCTATATGGATTATATCGGCGTCAAGCGGTACCGCGAGGATGGTGCCGTGGTCGGTGAGGCCCGGTTTGTCGGCCTCTTCACGGCAGAAGCCTATGACCGCATGGCACGCGATGTGCCTCTGGTCCGGCGCAAGGTCCGGCGGGTATTGGAGCGGGCCGGCAAGATTCCGGGCACGCATTCGGAAAAGAAACTCCGGAACATTGTCGAGAATTATCCGCGCGACGAGCTGTTCCAGACCGAGGAAGACGATCTTCTGCAGATCGGTCTTGGCATCCTCCACCTTCAGGACCGCCCGCGTACCAAATTGCTGGTCCGCCGCGACCGCTTTGACCGTTTTGTCTCCTGCCTGCTGTTTGTTCCGAGGGAACGCTATAATTCGCGTGTCCGCGAACAGGCAGGCGAATTGATCCGCGCCGCTTTTGATGGCCGCATGTCGGCCTATTACCCGCATTTTGGTGATGGCCCTCTGGCACGCGTCCATTACATCATCGGTCTTGATCCGAACAAACATCCGGAACCTGATCTGCAAGAACTGGAGCGTCAGATTGTTACGCTGGCGCGGACCTGGGAAGACGAGCTGGTAACCGAAGGGCGGGGCATATTGCCGGATAATCTGCGCCATCGCCTGCCGGCCTATGACCGGGCTTTCTCTGCGGGGTATCAGGAACAGTTTGCGCCGGCCGAAGGCCTTGCCGATCTCTTGCGCATCGAATCACTGGGTCACGATACACATATAGGCGCCCGCCTTTACCGCGACCGGGGCGAAGACACATCCGTTCTGCGCTTGAAAATCTATCGCCGGAATGAACCAACCCATTTGTCAGAAGTGATGCCGATTCTGGAGAATATGGGTCTCAATGTGATCCAGGAATCCGGCTATGAAGTCCACCGCGCAATGGATGAGGCGCGCGAGGCCATTGTCCACATCCATGATTTTGAAATGCGGTCGGAGGTGCTCGCAGATAAAGATACGGACGAATTCAGCGGGGCTTTCGAAGAGGCCTTGCTTGCGGTCATGGCAAACCGCGCCGAAAATGACGGATTCAATCAGCTGATCCTCAAGCTGGGCGTCAGTTGGCGCGAAGCGGCTGTATTGCGGGCGCTCGCCCGGTATCGCCAGCAAACGGGTCTGGACCCGTCGCAAACCATCCAGGAAGAAGCGCTGGCAGAAAATCCTGCCATTGCCCTCCAATTACTGACGCTCTTCGACACGCGTTTCAATCCGGACATTGATTTTGATCTGGAGACACGCAAGGAAAAATCGGCCGCGCTTGGCTTGGATATTCGTGCACAGCTGGAAAAGGTCGCCTCAATCGACCATGACCGCGTGCTGCGCCGCCTCCTCCGCCTGCTCGAGGCGACGCTGCGCACCAATTATTTCCAGACCGGTGAAGACGGGCTGCCCAAGGCGCACATCTCCTTCAAGATCGCCAGTCAGGAGTTGGAAGAACTCCCGCTGCCCAAGCCCTATCGTGAGATATTTGTCTGGTCGCCGAAGGTGGAAGGCGTCCACATCCGCTTTGGTCCGGTGGCCCGGGGTGGATTGCGCTGGTCGGATCGCCGTGATGACTTCCGGACTGAAGTGCTGGGATTGGTCAAGGCGCAGCAGGTCAAAAACGCCGTCATTGTCCCGGTCGGGTCAAAAGGCGGCTTTTATCCCAAACAATTGCCTCGGTCCGGCTCTCGCGATGAATGGCTCGCAGAGGGCCAGAGCGCCTATCGCACCTTCATTCGCGGCTTGCTCGATATCACCGACAACATTCATGACGATGCCGTCGTGCATCCGGGTAAAGTCGTAATCTGGGACAGCGAAGATCCCTATCTGGTGGTGGCTGCGGACAAGGGCACGGCAACCTTCTCGGACATCGCCAATGGCGTTGCGATGGAGGAGTACGATTTCTGGCTCGGCGATGCTTTCGCTTCCGGCGGCTCGGCAGGGTATGATCACAAGAAGATGGGCATCACTGCCCGTGGGGCCTGGGAATCGGTCAAGCGTCATTTCCGCGAGCTTGGCAAGGATATTCAGAACGAGACCTTCACGGTTGCCGGCGTCGGCGACATGTCCGGCGATGTGTTTGGCAATGGCATGTTGCTGTCGCGCAAGATCCAGCTGATCGCAGCCTTCGATCACCGCGACATCTTCATCGACCCGGACCCGGCCGATTGCGATGCCAATTGGAAAGAACGCAAACGGCTCTTCGACATGCCGCGATCCAGCTGGCAGGACTATAACAAGAAGCTGATTTCAAAGGGCGGGGGGATTTACTCCCGCTCCGAAAAAGCCATCAAACTGTCCAAAGAGGCCCGCAAGGCGCTGGGAATAGAGACTGAAAGCCTGTCTCCACCTGAATTGATGACCGCCATCCTCAAGGCGCAGGTCGAACTTTTGTGGTTTGGCGGCATTGGCACCTATGTGAAGGCGTCCAGCCAACAGCATTGGGAAGTAAGCGACAAGGCCAATGATTCCATCCGCATAAACGCTGCGGATGTAGGCGCGAAAGTTATTGGCGAAGGGGCCAATCTCGGATTCACCCAGGCCGCCCGTATCGAGTTCGACCGCGCAGGCGGGCGCGTGAATGCCGACTTTGTCGACAATTCCGCCGGCGTGGATACGTCAGACCATGAGGTCAATATCAAAATCCTGCTCAGTCCGCTTCTGCGGTCGGGTGAAATGACTCGCGAGCAACGCGACAAGCTGTTGGGCGGCATGACCGATGAGGTCGCCGAACATGTACTGAAGCATAATTACGACCAGACCCTGGCACTGACCCTCGCCGAACATGATGCGCCTGCCGATGTCGACGCGCACGAGCGCTTCATGGCCCAGCTGGAAAAAACCGGACGTCTAAACCGCATGGTGGAGGGCCTGCCCTCGGGCGACGGCATGCGCACCCTGAAAGAAAACAGGCTGGCACTGACCCGCCCGGAGCTGGCCGTGCTGGTCTCCTATGCAAAAATCACCACTTTCGACAAGCTGGTAGCGTCCAACGTCCCGGATGACCCGCATTTTGAAAGCATGCTGAAAGGCTATTTCCCGAACGACCTCGACACCTATGGCGAGCAAATGTCCGGGCATCGCCTGCGGCGCGAAATCATCGCTACAGTGCTGGCCAATGACATGATCAATCTGGGCGGGCCGACCTTTGTTCACCGGGCGATTGAATCCACGGGCGCTGAGGCGCAGCTGATTGCCACCGCCTTTGAGGCGGGACGCCGTGTTTTCCGTTTCTCCGATCTCACCGACCGGATCAACAAACTGGACAATCGGGCTCCTGCCGAAGTGCAGATTACGCTGCACCGGGAAATCATCCGCTTGCTCCGCCGCCAGACCTACTGGCTGTCCCGCCGCGCCCGCGCACAGGAAGCCGGGCAGGCGGCACCGATTCGCGATCTGATCGCGGCCTACAGGCCGGGTGTCGACAAGTTGCGTGAAGCGGCCATGGATATCATCTCGGGCTATGAGCGTGAACATGTCGAGGAACGAACCGAAGCTTTTGTGAGGGCCGGCGCCCCCAAGGATCTGGCGCATGATATCGCTGTCCTCAGGCCGCTGACATCATCATCGGATGTGGTTGATCTGGCGCTACAGGAAGACTGGCCTCTGGAATCTGCAGGCTATGTCTATCATGCCGCCGGAGCACGCTTCTCTGTTGACATGTTGCGGGGGTTGGGATCGGAGGTCTCGTCCGATCTTCACTGGGACCGTCTGGCCGTCCGCCGTCTGATCGAGGACCTCTATGCCAGTCAGCAGGCGATCGCCTCGTCCATGATGCGGTTCGCCCGCTCGGCCGGCGGCGCACTGCAAACCGGCGTCGAAGCGCCCAATCGCGAATGGGCGGACGAATTGCTGGGGGCTTGGTGTATTCAGAATGATGTCGAAGCTGGTCGCTATGACAGCGCTCTGGAAGAGCTGGAAACGACCGGTGCCTGGACCTTGTCCAAGCTGGCGATCGCGTCGACCCAATTGCGGGAATTGGCTCAGTCCGCCGAATCTTGATGCAGTCTCAAATGCCGTTTTAGGAAGGTCTGAAACGCAGAATGGGCAATTTTCGCGCGTTCGGGGTCATAAACAAGGGTTGAGGTCGGATGATGGTCCGGCTCGTCAAAGGCGTGCGTCGCATGTTCGACATAACGCCATTTGACGTCCGCCCCCCATTTGATCTGCCGATTGAAAACCTTGACAGAATCTTCATCATTGCAGATTGTGTCGCCGCGGACGAGCAGGCCTTCGACCGGGATGTCTGGCCGCCATGGCAATCGCCGCGACCGTGCCGGAAAACCGCTATAGGGATAAAGGACGAAGATGGCCTTGACGCCCTCAAGACCGTTTGCTGGCAGGTGATCCAGTGACGCTGGCGGTTTGCCGGCCTGGTCCAGTGCCAGCGCTTCCAGTGCAGTCCAGCCGCCATGACTCCAGCCCGCAATAACGATTTGCGACGAATCGGCTTGCGGATGCTGGCGGACAATATTGAGCACGGCGTGAAGATCACCGGCGCGTTCCGATGCCCGTAATTTCGCACCGGTGCAGACCGTTTCCAGAGCTTCTTCATAGCCAATCCCATGAAAAGAATTTGAATCCGGCACGATCACCATGACGCCCAGTTCGGTCGCCAGCTTCGCAAAGGTGGCCATGTTCGGCCTTACGCCGCCGCATCCGTGTAAAAGGATCACCACCGGAAAGGGGGCCTCACCGCCGGGAATATGAATATCTGTGAAAGACCGGATGGATTTAGTCATGTCATCCAGTTTGCGGCGCGTTACCGGCATCAACAATCCCCGCCGGTAAAGCCGGAAACAGACGAGCGCAGCTGCGCCAAGTGCAATCAGGAGTGCGATAGGCGAAATCCAGACCATAATCCTTTGATGGGGGAGGAAGCCAGCGCCGTAAAGTCAGTCGTGCGTTTGCTGCAGGATTTCAATCTGGCAGGAACGCAGTCTCGCGCCCGCATCGCCTGAAGCAGTTTCAGCGAAAAGCCTGTTCCCGCGGCTTGTGCCCGCGAAAACGGGTAAGACGGGACGGGGAACCGGTTTCGCGGTTCGATAAGGCGGTCAAACAAAAAATCTCTAGGGTCCTGACCCTAGTGCCTGAAATGCCGCATGCCGGTGAAGACCATGGCAATTCCCGCCCCGTTAGCTGCTGCGATCACGTCTTCATCACGCACTGAACCACCAGGCTGGATGACGCTGGTTGCTCCGGCTTCGACAGCCGCCATTAACCCGTCAGCAAACGGGAAGAAGGCATCCGAGGCACAGGCAGATCCAATGGTTGCCGGTTCGTCCCAGCCATTTTCCCGCGCGATCTCGACGGCTTTGCGGGCGGCCAGTTTTGCGGCCTCAACCCGGCTGGTCTGCCCCATGCCGATTCCGGTCGTCATGCCATCCTTGGCATAGACTATGGCATTGGATTTGACATGCTTGCAAACCGTCCAGGCAAACAGTAAATCCCTGACTTTCGCATCATCCGGCGCAGTAGCCGTGACAGTCTTCAGGTCTTCTGCGCGGGCCAGGCCGTTATCGCGTTCCTGAACCAGAAGTCCGCCTGCCACCGTTTTGGCAGTCCAGCTCTCCTGTCGCGGATCGGGCATGCCGCCGGTCAGCATGACCCGGAGATTGGCCTTTTTCGACAGGATATCCAGAGCCGCCTCATCCGCGCCTGGCGCAATAATGACTTCCAGAAACAGTTTGGTCAGGCCATCGGCGGTTTCCGCATCGATCGGGCGATTGAAAGCGACAATGCCGCCAAAAGCCGAGATCGGATCCGCCATCAAGGCCCGGTCCCAAGCAGTGCGAACCGTTTTACCCAGCGCCACACCGCACGGATTGGCATGCTTGACGATCACGCAAACCGGCTCATCGGAAAATTCCGCGGCCAGTTCAAACGCTGCATCGGCATCCGCCAGATTGTTGTAGGACAGGGCTTTGCCCTGAACGATGCGCGCTGTTGCAACGCCGGGGCGGCCCGTGCCATTGGCATAGAAAGCCGCCGCCTGATGCGGGTTTTCGCCATAGCGCAGCCCGGACAGACGCGTGCCGCCAAAAGTGCGAAAGGCCGGATCCTTGTCCCCAAGCGCATTCGCGAACCAGGTCGATACGGCGGAATCATAGGCCGCTGTCCGGGCATAGGCCTTGGCCGCGAGCGCCTTGCGCAGTTCAAGCGGCGTTGCCCCGGAATTTTCGTCCATGGCATCCAGCACCGCGTCCGCATCCTCATTGTCGACACAGACGGCGACAAAAGGATGGTTCTTCGCCGCAGCGCGCAACATGGCCGGGCCGCCGATATCAATGTTCTCAATACAGGTGTCGAAGTCTCCGCCAGCAGCCACCGTGGCTTCAAACGGGTAGAGATTGACGAATAAGAGGTCGATATCGGGAATTCCATATTCCGACATGGACGCCCTGTCGCTTTCCAGATTGCGCCGGCCCAAAAGCCCGCCATGGACAAGCGGGTGCAGGGTTTTCAGCCGCCCGTCCATCATCTCCGGAAAGCCGGTGACCTCGGTTACGTCCTTCGCCGCAATCCCCGCATTTTTCAGCGTGCGCAATGTTCCGCCGGTCGACAGGATTTCCACGCCCAGCGCGATCAGGCGGCGGGCGCGGTCTTCAAGCCCCATCTTGTCAGACAGGGAGATCAGGGCGCGGCGGACAGGAATAAGATCGGGCTGGCTCATGTGAGGCGGATACTTTCTCTTGTTTGGATCGGGCGTCGATTATCACGCGGATGCGGCAAGGCAAAGCCGTGAACGCTTATGTCCCACCAACACGGCCAAGCCGCTGAAAAGCCCAGCGCACCCTATTGGGGGGCCGCTCACCTGCCCCGAAAGGTTCGGCTTCACCCTGGACAACGATTTGGGAGGACCGTTTCGGACTGCCACCTGCCGCAAGATAGACAGACCGCTCAATCCGGATCGGCCCGCCATCGGTGCGGAAACGCCAGCCATCTCCATTCCCCAGTACCAGAAGTGCGCTCATCCCGTCGCGCGCCAGAGAGGCTTTGACGCCGGGATGCAGGTGGAAGCGGATGGCAAAACGGTATCGCCGGTCGACATCATCGGGTGGTCCGTCCTCGACGGGCCTGAACAGACCATCTTCACCGCGAAGGTCGCCGCCATCGGCTGCCAGGAATAATCGCCGCCGGTGATGCAGGCCGAAGCTGGCGTGATAGCCGTCCTGGCTCGCTTCGATCCATGTGCCGATATCTTCTTCATTGCGGCGCGCCACCACCATTCCGGGCTGTTGTTCAAATCGGGGACCAAGAAGTGTCCGGCGCCAGCCGGGCGGGATCAGGCGGGCGGAGGATGTTTCTTCCAGTGTCAGCGTCGAATGCGCGGCTGTTGCCCGCACCGCTTCGCGCCAGCTATTTGGTTGGTGTTCGGCCCATCCACAATTTACGATGATGCGGTGTCCTCCAGCCGCCAGCTCGAAAGCGAGCGTCCCGGCATGGGCGGAGACCGAGGATGGCCCTTTCACTGGTTTGCCGGAATCGAGAAGTAACAAAGCGCCGCCCGCTTCGATGCGCTGATAGCCGCTATTGGGCGCAAACCCGAAAGATTTCGAGCCGGTATCGCGGTTCGAAAGGGTCAGGTCGAGCGCCCGGCGGTCCCCTTCGCCCCCACCCTGGAATGACGCCAGTCCACCATCTCCCAGACGGAAAAAACGGACGATGGGCCCCATTCTGTCCATGGCGCGGCTTATGATTTCAGGCGTTTCACGATTGGCATGGGCTTCAGCGGTATCGATCAGTGTCAGCAAGGTCAGGATTTCGGCAGTAGCCGAGGGCGACCGGCTGCAATGGCCGCCATCGGTAAAAATCTGCCTCGGCAATTCGGTTTCGAGGATTTTCTGCCCGGCCTGGCGCAGGCTGTCAGTCTCGAGCGTAGCGCCCGCCAGCATCAAGGCGGCTCCGGCGCGAATATGATCGATATCCGTATAGCTATGGAGAGCCGCCCGTTTTAGATGCCGCGCCTGGCGCATCAGTGACTTCAACCGCTCGGGCTCGCCCGTAAACAGGGCCCCGGCCAGAAGCCAGTTGATGACCCGTACCGCACTGACTTCCGGAGCCCAGGAAAAGCTGTTCCATGTGTCAAAACCGGTTATCCAGGCGTCGATCAGTTCACCGGCGCGGGCTTTGGCCTGACCGTCCTTGCAGGCGAGCAAATCCCGCAACCACGAAAAACCATGCAGGGCAAGGGCAAAGCGTTCAGACGGAGCGGGCAGGGAAAACGGATCATCACATTCCAGAACGTGACCGGCAAATCCGAAGCGGCCATCCAGAATCGCAGCTCCCCGGGCGGCATCAGCCCCCCGGATATCTTTTAACGGGGGAGAAAAGGGGGCTTGAGGCAGACCTCCTGCCGACAGCGCCCGCGCCCCGCCGATCGAGTTCAACGTATCAAAAAGTTCGCGCCTCACCTTCCGGCTGATCGCTTCGGCGTAATCGGAAATTCGGACCACACGGGTCATTGCGGCTAGTCTCCGCGAAGGGCTTTGATATTTGCCGCATAATTGTCTGCGCCGCCTTTGAAGACGGCCGTTCCGGCCACCAGCGCCCGGGTTCCGGCATCGATGCATTGCCGAGCGGTTTCGGGATTAATGCCGCCATCAACCTCAATGATCACATCCAGACCCCGCTTCTCGATGCTCGTTGCCAGCGCCTCGATCTTGCGCAGCTGGGAGGAGATGAAACTCTGCCCCCCAAATCCCGGATTGACGCTCATCACCAGCACCACATCCAGTTCGTCCAGAACATGATCAATCACCGTCTCGCTTGTGGACGGGTTCAGTGCCGCTCCGGCTTTACACCTTGCGCCCTTGATGGCTTGTACCGTGCGATGAAAATGCGGGCCGGCTTCGGGGTGGGCTGTGATGATATCCGCTCCCGCATCGGCAAATGCCTCGATGAAGGGATCAATCGGCGCAATCATCAGATGGCAATCAAACGTTTTGGCCGAGTGTGGCCGCAGCGCTTTTACCACGCCCGGTCCGAGGGTCAGGTTGGGCACATAATGCCCGTCCATCACATCGACATGGATCCAGTCTGCCCCGGCTGAGTCAATCGCACGCACTTCCTTACCCAGCCGCGCGAAATCGGCAGACAGGATAGAGGGAGCAATCAGGACGGATTCAGACATGCATTTCGCATAACAGTGCGCCCGTGCCCGCGCAAGCAAGCCGTCAGGCTTTGGCGGCTTTCCGCAACCGTGCAATGAAGAAACCGTCAATTCCACCGCGTCCGGCCCACATATCGGGCGTCAGGCGCACAGAACCCGTGTCAAGAATGGCACTTTCCAGCTCCGGCAATTCACCGGGCTGAACCGCGTCCAGTTCCAGATCCGGATTGCGCTCCAGCCCGCGCTCCAGCCAACCTTCGCCCTCTTCAGGCTGTAGCGAGCAGGTGCAGATCACCATGCGTCCGCCCGGCTTCAGCAGGCGCGCGGCATTGTCCAGCAACCCATCCTGGATTGGAATGAGCGAGGCAATATCCTCCTCATTCTTGATCCAAGCCGCATCCGGGCGGCGGCGAAGCGTGCCGGTCGCCGAACAGGGCGCATCAAGCAGGATGGCGTCAAAGGAGGCGTCTTCGCCCCAGCTCTGCCCATCCGCCGTAACACATTCAGCGGAAAGTCTGGTGCGATCCAGATTATCCGCTACCCGCCGCATGCGTTTGGGCGAGGCATCCAGCGCCGTCACAGCCGCGCCAGTTGCTGCAAGCTGCATGGTTTTGCCGCCAGGCGCAGCACACAGATCCAGAACGCGTTCGCCGGGCTGCACATCAAGCAGGCGCGCAGGCAGTGCGGCTCCGGCATCCTGTGCCCACCATGCCCCTTCGTCAAAGCCGGGAAGAGCGGTGATATCGCCAATGTCAGCCTTGCGCAGTGTTCCGGTTGGTAACACCTCTGCGCCGATGGCTTCTGCCCACTTTTCGGCCTCGTCCGCAGTCTTCAATGAGAGGTCCAGTGGCGGATCGCGCATCACCACGGCACAGATCGCTTCAACCGTCCGCATACCATAGGCGGCTTGCCAGCTTTCACGCAACCAGTTCGGCAGATTGTCAGACAGGGGGGTCGCCTCGGCGATATCCTTGCCGCCCGCCACGACCTTGCGGAGCACGGCATTGATCAGGCCGGAAAACCGTTTCGACTCAGCCGAGGTTTTGGCCAGCGTCACCGCTTCGGAGACGGCGGCATGTGGCTTGGTGTCCAGAAACAGGATCTGGGCCGTGGCCGTTTCGAGCAAGAGCCGCGCCCCGCCGGCATGATCGGGCAGATCATGTTCCAGATAGGTGGACAGCACGGCATGGATCTGCCCGCGGCGGCGCAGCGTGGTCGCCGAGATCGTCCGGGCGAAGGCCTTGTCGCGCGTCTCCATACGGCCGAATTCCGGCGTCTGCGACAGCGCGGCGTCCAGTGCGGTGCGGCTTTCCAGCACAAATTTCAGGGCGCGCACGGCGGCGCGGCGGGCATCGAGTCCGGGATTCATGCGCGCGCCCTAGCATGTTGCGTTATGGCGCGCTATCTCCCCATCCATGAGCAAGACTGAAACACCTCCCGCGGG
>Ga0210039_1003761_pt1 | contig 11456 bp, 9 predicted proteins | sample CryGeyCG2114_250_3_FD_185460 | JGI IMG/M metagenome (GOLD analysis project Ga0210039, IMG submission 185460) | Groundwater microbial communities from aquifer - Crystal Geyser CG17_big_fil_post_rev_8/21/14_2.50 (SPAdes) (version 2) | ecosystem: Environmental > Aquatic > Deep subsurface >...
ATCCTGGCCGCAAGGATGTGATGCTGGTGCGGCTTGCCCCCGGCACCGCGATTGCCGGGGCCTTTACCCGGTCATCCACCCGCGCGGCCTGCGTGCTGGATTGCCAGGCCAAGCTGGCGCTCAAGCTGCCTGCCGGGGCGGGGGCGGCGATCGTCGTCAACTCGGGCAATGCCAACGCCTTTACCGGGGCGGCGGGTCAGGCCGCAGTGCAGGCTGTGACCGAAGGCGTGGCGCAGGCGCTTGGCATGTCGGCGACGCGGGTGTTTTCGGCCTCGACCGGGGTGATCGGCGAGCCGCTGCCGCACGCGCGCATCACCGCCCGGATTCCCGATCTGGTGGCGGGCCTCAGCCCCGATGCGGTCGAGCTGGCGGCGCGGGCGATGATGACCACCGACACCTTCGCCAAAGGGGCCAGTGCCACCGTGGCGGGCGACGGCGGCATGATCCAGATCGCGGGTATCGCCAAGGGCTCGGGCATGATCGCGCCCGACATGGCGACCATGCTGGTCTATCTGTTCACCGATGCCAAGGTTGCCCCCGGCCTGCTGCAAAAGATGCTGTCGCGCAATCTTGATACCACATTCAATGCGATCACCGTCGATAGCGACACCTCGACCTCGGATTCGCTGATCCTGGCCGCCACCGGCCAAAGCCCGGCCGCTGCGGTCAAGGGCGCGGTGGCCAAGGCGTTCGAGGCAGCGCTGCGCGGGGTGATGCTTGATCTGGCGCAACAGGTGATTCGCGACGGCGAAGGGGCGACCAAGTTCGTCGAGGTCCGCGTGACCGGGGCTGCCAGCCCGGCCGACGCCCACAAGGTGGCGCTGGCGATTGCCAACTCGCCGCTGGTGAAAACCGCCCTTGCCGGGGAAGACCCGAACTGGGGGCGGATCGTGATGGCGATCGGCAAGTCGGGGGCGAGGGCCGACCGCGACCGCCTGACGATCCGCCTTGGCGACATCGTGGTGGCCGAGAACGGCTGGCGCTGCCCGACCTACAAGGAAGACGACGGCGCCGCCTACATGCGCCGTGACGAGCTGGTGATCGGGGTTGATCTGGGCCTTGGCAGCGCCGCCCGCACGGTCTGGACCTGCGATCTGACGCACCGCTACATCGACATCAATGCCGACTACCGGTCGTGATGCAAACCCTGCTGGTGGTCGCCGTTGCCCTGATCGACGCCGACGGGCGGGTACTGCTGGCGCAGCGCCCGCCGGGCAAATCGCTGGCTGGTCTGTGGGAATTTCCCGGCGGCAAGGTTGAAGCGGGCGAGACCCCCGAGGCCGCCCTGATCCGCGAGTTGCGCGAGGAACTGGCGATCGACACCTGGGCAAGCTGTCTGGCACCCCTGACCTTCGCCAGCCACAGTTACCCCGAGTTTCACCTGCTGATGCCGCTGTTCGCCTGCCGCCGCTGGCAGGGAATCGCCCGAGGTTGCGAGGGCCAGACCCTGGCCTGGGTGCGCCCGAATGCCCTGCGTGATTACCCGATGCCGCCCGCCGACCTGCCGCTGATCCCGATCTTGCGCGATTGGCTGTAGCAAATTGCGCAACGATCGCTGACAAATCCGCGATTGTGGAAGATTCACGCTATATTTTGCGAAAAGCTGCGCTATCGTGGGTTGTGGCAAATTTGCTTTGGGGGAAGCAATGCTGAGAACGATTTCCTTGGGAAGCTGCGTGTCGGTGCAGGGCGTGGTTGTCGCCCAGTTGGCCGACGGCAAACTGGTGATCAGGGTCGATGACAAGACCTTTGTCGGCTATCCGGTCAGTCCGGCCCGTGCGGCCTGAACGGCTTTGCATCACAATCAAAAAGGCCGGGCAGGTGCCCGGCCTTTTGCATTTATGCACCGCCCGTCAGGCCAGCTTGCGCTGCACTTCCTCGCGCTCGAAAATCTCGATCACGTCGCCTTGGCGCACATCGTCGTAGCGCTCGAACGCCATGCCGCATTCCTGGCCGGATTGCACTTCCTTGACCTCGTCCTTGTAGCGCTTCAGCGTTTTGAGCGTGCCCTCGTGGATCACCACCTGATCGCGCAGCAGCCGCACCCCGGCCGAGCGCCGGGCGATGCCTTCGGTCACGATGCAGCCGGCCACATTGCCAACATTCGAGACCTTGAACACTTCCTTGATCTCGGCATAGCCGATGAAGGTTTCGCGCACTTCGGCCTTGAGCAAGCCCGAGGCCGCCGCCTTCACGTCGTCCACCAGATCGTAGATCACGCTGTAGTAGCGCAGCTCGACCCCCTTCTGGTTGGCGGTGACGCGGGCAGAAGCATTGGCGCGCACATTGAACCCGATCACCGGCGCATGGCTGGCTTCGGCCAGCGCCACATCGGTTTCAGTGATCGCGCCGACGCCGTAGTGCAGCACCCGCACCCGCACTTCGTCGTTGCCGATCTTTTCCATCGCCTGCACGATCGCCTCGGCCGAACCCTGCACATCGGCTTTCACCACGATTGCCAGTTCCGCCACTTCCTTGTCGGCCTTGGCCTTGGCCATCAGTTGTTCCATGGTCACGGCCGCCCCGACGGCGGCGCGTTTGTCCTTGGCGGCCTTTTCGCGGTAGGTCGCGATCTCGCGTGCCTGCGCTTCGGTTTCCACCACGTTCAGGGTGTCGCCGGCCTGCGGCGTGCCGTTCAGACCCAGCACCTCGACCGGCACCGACGGCGCGGCTTCATCGACCCGCTCGCCCTGATCGTTGATCAGGGTGCGCACCTTGCCCCATTGCTCGCCGACCACAAAGATGTCACCGCGCTTGAGGGTGCCATTCTGCACCAGAACCGTTGCCACCGGCCCGCGCCCGACATCGAGCTTGGCCTCGATCACCGCCCCCGACGCCGCCCGGTTGGGGTTGGCGCGCAGGTCAAGGATTTCGGCCTGCAAGGCGATGGCTTCCAGCAGCTTGTCCAGCCCCTGCCCGGTCTTGGCCGAAACCTCGACATCCAGCACATCGCCCGACATCGCCTCGACCACCACCTCGTGTTGCAGCAGATCGGTGCGCACCTTGGTCGGGTTGGCACCCGGCTTGTCGATCTTGTTGATCGCCACGATCATCGGCACCTTGGCCGCCTTGGCGTGCCTGATCGCCTCGATGGTCTGCGGCATCACCGCGTCATCCGCCGCCACCACCAGCACCACGATATCGGTGACATTGGCCCCGCGCGCCCGCATCGAAGTGAAGGCAGCGTGGCCCGGGGTATCAAGGAAGGTCAGCTTGGCCCCGCTGTCGGTCGTCACCTGATAGGCCCCGATGTGCTGGGTGATACCGCCCGCCTCGCCGGTGACCACCGAGGTCTTGCGAATCGCGTCCAAGAGCGAGGTCTTGCCATGATCGACGTGACCCATGATCGTCACGATCGGGGGGCGCGGCAGCATCGATTCAGCGCTGTCAACCACCGAATCAATCACCTGTTCGACATCGCTGTCCGAGACGCGCACTGCGCGGTGGCCGAATTCCTCGATCACCAGTTCAGCCGTATCGGCATCGATGGCTTCGTTCATGGTCACCATCAAACCCATCTTCATCAGCGACTTCACCACGTCGGCGGCGCGTTCCGCCATCCGGTTGGCCAGTTCCTGGACCAAGATGGTTTCCGGCACCTGCACGTCGCGCACCTGCTTTTCGGGCTTCACGCCAAGACCAAGCGCCTTTTGCCGCGCCTTTTCCTGCTTGCGCTTCATCGCCGCCATGCTGCGGGTGCGCCTGCCGTCACCGGCCAGGGCATCGTTCAGCGTCAGCTTGCCCGAGCGGCGGGCATCATCGACCTTGGCCTTGGCCGAACGATCGCGATCGGTGCGCTCGCGATCAACCTTGCGCGGCGCAAGGCCGGGCTTGGCACCAATCGGCGCATCAGCCTGATTGCGCGGGCTGGCTTGTTCGGTCTTGGCCCCAGCCGCGGCGGCGGGCGATTTCTTGGCTTGATCGGCGCGGCGCGCCCTGGCCTCGTCTTCGGCCTTGGCGGCCTCTTCTTCCGCCAGTTTCCGACGCGCGGCATCGGCCTGCTCGCGCACTTCGCGTTCCTTCGACTCGATGTCGTCGCGCCGCTTCTGGCGGTCTTCCTCGCGAATGCGGTCATCCTCGGCGCGCTTGGCGGCGTCTTCGACCTCGCGCGCCTTGGCATTGCGCAGCGCCGCCAGACGGCGCTCCATCTCGACATCGGAAATGCCCGCCGGGCGTTTCGACGGAGTCGCGAGATGCGATGCCTTGGCCGCCGCTTCAGGTGAAACAGCCGCACCCGGCTTGGGCACCACCATGCGCTTGCGCTTGGTTTCGACCACGACGCTCTTGGTGCGGCCATGGCTGAAGCTTTGCTTCACCTGCCCGGAACGGCGGGTGCCGCCAAGGCCAAGGGGTTTTTTGCCGTCTGTATCCGTCATGCGTCTCGTCAATCCCTTCCGGCGGTCGTGCCGCCGACTAGCCCGCGCAGGCCCGCAAGCCTTGCCGCTTCCTCTACAACACGGTTGCATAGTCCGCCAGCCGCAAGCGCGCCGTGTATTGCATGTTCACGACCGAAAGCCAAACCCAATTCCCGGGCGGTCAGGCAGCCGATGAAAGTCTCGGGGCCGCCGGGCGGATGCAGCTTGGTCTTGCCCCGTTCCGATCCGTCGCTGGCCTGAATCAAGGTGCTGGCCTGACCTTTGGTCAGCCAGTCCTTGACCTTCTCGAACCCCGCCACCGCCTGCCCCGCCTTGCGCGCCAGGCTGATCAGATCAATCACCCGGCGCGCCAGTTGCGCCGCAATCAGATCGACCAGCCCATCGGGCACCTTGACCGGCTGGCGCGCGGCGCGGGCGAAAAGACCCTTGGCCACCGCCGTCTCAAGTGCGGCGCGCTCGGCCAGCACATAGAACCCGCGCCCCGGCAGGCGGCCCAGAATATCCGCCACCACCTGCCCATCCGGCCCCAGCGCAAAGCGCACCAGCCGGGCTTTGGGCAGGCTTGCGCCGGTCACGATGCAGCGCCGCTCGGGGCCGGTTTCGTCAAGGTCTTCGGGCTGGAGATCGCGGTTCAGGCCCCGGCCTCCTCGTCTTCGTCCGCGTCAGCGGCATCGGCAGCGGGCTCCAGCTCGGTCGGATCAACCCAACCCAGCATCACCCGCGCCGTCATCACCAGGTTCTGCGCCTCTTCAAGCGACATGTCGTAGTCTTCCAGCAAGCCCTTGTCCTTGACCCGCGCGCCCTTGACCGTGGTCCAGCCACCGGCCAGTTCCCAGTCGGCACAGGTTGCGAAATCTTCCAGCGTCTTGATGCCGTCCTTGGCCAGCGCTTCCAGCATCTGCGGCGTCAGACCCTCGAACTGCACCAGGCTGTCCTCGATACCAAGGGCGCGGGCATTTTCCATCGCCTTGATATTGGCCGCTTCCAGATTGTCGCGGGCGCGGGCCTGCAACTCGCCGGCCGTGCCTTCGTCAAAGCCGTCGATCGACAGCAGTTCGTCAAGCTCGACATAGGCCACTTCTTCAAGGTTGGTAAAGCCTTCCGACACCAGCAGTTGCGCCATCATCTCGTCGATGTCGAGCGCGTCCATGAACAGCTTGGTGCGCTCGGCAAACTCGACCTGCCGGCGGGCGCTGTCGTCGGTCTCGGTCACGATGTCGATATCGAGGCCGGTCAACTGGCTGGCCAGCCGCACGTTCTGCCCGCGCCGCCCGATCGCCAATGACAATTGCTCGTCGGGCACCACCACCACGATCTTGCCGGCCTCTTCGTCGATCACCACCTTGGCCACTTCGGCCGGTTGCAGCGCGTTGACCAGAAACGTCGCCTGATCCGCATTCCACGGAATGATGTCGATCTTTTCGCCCTGCAACTCGTTGACCACCGCCTGCACCCGACTGCCGCGCATCCCGACGCAAGCGCCCACCGGGTCGATCGAGTTGTCATAGCTGATCACCGCGATCTTGGCGCGGGAACCGGGATCGCGGGCCACCGCCTTGATCTCGATGATGTTGTCGTAAACCTCGGGCACTTCCATCTTGAACAGCTCGGCCATGAACTGCGGATCGGTGCGCGACAGAAACACCTGCGGCCCGCGCGCTTCGCGGCGCACGTCCTTGATATAGGCGCGCACCCGGTCGTTGGGGCGATAGCTTTCGCGCCCGATCTTCTCGTTGCGGCGCAGAATCGCCTCGCCGCGCCCGATATCGACGATGATGTTGCCGTATTCCTCGCGCTTGACCAGACCGTTGATGATGGTGCCGACGCGATCCTTGAACTCGTCATACTGGCGGTCGCGTTCGGCCTCGCGCACCTTTTGCAGGATCACCTGCTTGGCGCTTTGCGCGGCAATCCGGCCCAACTCGACCGGCGGCACTTCGTCGATCACCTCGTCGCCGACCTTGGCCTCGGGCAGGTAGTCCCTGGCCTGCGCCACCGTAAGCTGGGCGTGGTGATTCTCCAGCGCCTCGTCCTCGACCACGGTGCGGATGCGGGCGAAGGTGGCGCGACCGGTCTTGCGGTCGATCCTGACGCGGATGTCGAGCTCGGCCCCGTAGCGCGACTTGGCCGCCCGGGCCAGACTTTCCTCCATCGCCTGAATCACCAGATCGGGGTCGATCATCTTTTCGCGCGCCACCGCTTCGGCGGTTTGCAAAAGCTCAAGCTGGTTGGCAGAGGTAATCGCCATCGGTGTTCTCCCGGTCAGTGTTTCGTGTCTTGGGTTTCCGGCTCTTCGGCCTCGTCCCCTTCCGAGGTTTCAATCTCGTCAAAGTCGGCTTCGTTAAAGGTGCCGGCCTCGGTGCGCTGGCGCAGCATTTCGGCAATCAGATCGTCGGTCAGCAACAGCTTGGCGTCCGACAGCCAGTCGAACTGAAGCCCGATGGTGCCTTCCTCGATCTCGATCAGCACCTCGTCGCCCTCGGTGCCCGCCAGCGTGCCCTTGAAGCGCCGCCGCCCGTCGATCAGCTCAAAGGTCTCAAGCCGCGCCTCGTAGCCCGCCCAAGTGTCGAAATCCTTGAGCCGGGTCAGCGGGCGGTCGATGCCGGGGCTGGAGACCTCGAGGGTGTAATTGTCCTCGATCGGGTCTTCCACATCCAGCACCGCCGACACCGCGGTCGAGATCCGGGCGCAATCATCGACCACGATACCGCCTTCGGGCCGGTCCGCCATGATCTGCAAGATGCGGTATTTGCCGCCCATCAGCCGCACCCGCACCAGCTCGAACCCGAGGCCCTCGATGACCGGGGTGATGATTTCCGCCAGACGGCGGTCGATGGCGGCTTTGGCGATCAGATCGGACATCGGGGTTCCAGAAATGAAAAACGGGCCAACAGGCCCGCCGTGACGTTCGGTAGCTTCGGGTTTGGACCCCGAAACCGCTGTTGGCTTTCATATAGCGACACCACCCCGTTAAGGCAAGGGCGTATCTTTCGCAGGCGTCGCCTGGGCTCGTCACACCCGCCGCAGCCCGTCCATCGCCCGCATCAGCTCGGCCGTTATCCCCGGCTCGGACAGGGCGTGTCCGGCCATTCCCACCAGCCGCAACTCGGCCTTGGCCCAGCCCTGCGCCAGCCGCCACGCCGAGACCGGCGGGCAGATCATGTCAAACCGGCCCTGCACGATCACCGCCGGGATGTGCTCGATCCGGGCGCGCTGCTGCAAGATCCAGCCGTCGCATTCGAGAAACCCGGCGTGCTGGAAATAGTGGTTTTCCAGCCGCGCGAACACCCGCGCATAGTCGGCCGGGCCGTCGCTTGCCAGCGCATCGCCCTGCACGGACGCCAACGCATTCTCCCACCCCGCCCAGACCCGCCCCAGCCGCAGCTCTTCGGCAAGGTTGCCGGAAAACAGCCGACGGTGATAGGCCGCGATCAGATCGCCACGCTCGGCCTCGGGGATGGGGGCGTTAAGCCGCGCCCAGAGCTCGGGATAGAACGCCCCCGCCCCGCCGCGATAGAACCAGTCAAGCTCGGATTGCTGCATCAGGAACACCCCGCGCAGCACCAGTTGTGCCACCCGGTCGGGATGCGAGATGGCATAGATCAGCGCCAGCGTCGCCCCCCAACTGCCGCCGAACACGGTGAAACGCTCGATCGCCAACGCGCGGCGGATCACTTCGATGTCGGCCACGAGATGCCAGGTGGTATTGGCCTCGACCATCGCTTGCGGCCGTGAGCGCCCGCAGCCGCGCTGATCGAACAGCACCACGCGGTAAACCGTCGGGTCGAAATAGCGCCGCATCGCCGGGCTGCACCCGCCGCCCGGCCCGCCATGCAGCACCAGCACCGGCACCCCCTCGGGGTTGCCGCACTGCTCGACATAGACCTGATGCCCGTCGCCCACTTCGATGCTACGCTGATCGTAGGGCTCGATTGGCGGATAAAGCATCTCGGCCGCGCGTTTTTGACCTGACCTGTAATCCATCTTCGTCCTATATAACGCCGCAACGACGCGCCGCCACCCAGACTGCGCCAGCCCACACCAGACCGCAAGGAGCAGCCCATGACCAGCCCCACCAGCATCGACCCCGCCGAAGTTGCCAAGTTCGAGGCCATGGCCGCCGAATGGTGGGATCCGGCCGGCAAGTTCAAGCCGCTGCACCAGATGAACCCGTGCAGGCTGGATTACATCACCGGCCAGATCGCGGCGGAATTCGACCGCGATCCGACCGCCCCCGCCCCCTTGGCCGGGCTGCGTCTGCTCGACATCGGCTGCGGCGGGGGTCTGCTGTCGGAACCGATGGCGCGGCTGGGGGCAACCGTGGTGGGCGCGGATGCCGCCCCGCGCAACATACCAGTGGCGCAACTACACGCCGCACAGATGGATCTCACCATCGACTACCGCCACACCACCGCCGAAGATCTGGCGGCGGCGGGCGAGCAGTTCGACGTGGTGCTGAACATGGAGGTGGTCGAGCATGTCGCCGACCCGCTGGTCTACCTTTCGGCCTGCCAGCGCCTGCTGAAACCGGGCGGGCTGATGATCTGTTCCACCCTGAACCGCACCGCCAAAAGCTTTGCCCTGGCGATCGTCGGCGCGGAATGGGTGATGCGCTGGCTGCCCAAGGGCACCCATGAGTGGCAGAAATTCATCGCCCCCGATGAACTCTACGACCTGCTCCGCCGCGCCGGTCTGGACCCGGTCGATCGCAAGGGCATGGTGTTCAACCCGCTGGCATGGTCGTGGCACCTTTCCGCGCGCGATCTGTCGGTCAACTACGTCACCGCCAGCGTGCGTCGGACGACGGCATGAAGGAACCTTCGCCGATTTCCTCGAGACCGCCAACCTGACCACCTGAAGGCCGGGCGTTCGGTCCCGGCTGACAAGGCTAGAGGCTTGGCCCCGGTGCCATCCGGGTGCCGTCGCTAAAGCGCGCCAGCCTGAAGCGGTGCAGATCGTGGCCGGTGGCGCGGCCCATTACCAGATCGGCCACCACCCGCCCGAAACCGGGGCCGATACCGAAGCCATGGCCGCTCATGCCGGTGGCCAGCGTCAGGCCCGGCAGCGCCGCCACCCGGTCGATTACCGGCACCACATCGGGCAGGGTGTCGATCATCCCCGCCCAGGCGCTGCGCAAGCGCGGGCGGCCAAGGGCGGGGAAGGCGCGGGCAAAGTCATCCTGCGCCCGCCCCAGCGCCGCAAGGTTCGGCGCGGGGTTCAGCACCCGGATCGCCTCGAACGGGCCGGGCGCGTCGGGCGACCAGTGCCGCGCGGTGCCCCAGCCGTCGGGGTAGCCGCGCGGGGCGGCCGCATGGAAATGGGTGCTGCCGAAATCCTGCCACAAGACCGGCAGATAGGCGCGCAGGTGGCGGAAGGCATCGGGGCCGATGCTGAAATCATGCTCGTCGGCCGGGGCAAGAGTATAACCGCCATCCTCGCGCCGCCGGAAGGCCAGCCGATCATCGGCGGCACCACCGGCAAAGACCTCGGGCAGTGGCTCGGTGGCGCCAACCGACGCCAGCACCGAAAGTTGCGGAAAGTTCACGCCATGGGCCCGCGCCAGCAGCGCCGACCAGGCGCCGCCCGCCAGCACCACCTGACCCGCGCGGATGCGGCCGTGCTCGGTGATCACGCCCACCACCCGCCCCGCCGCAATGTCGAGCGCGCGCACTGCGCAACCTTCGACCACCACCGCGCCACGCGCCACCGCCCCCTGGGCCAGCAGCGGCACCGCCACCCAGGGCTCGGCGCGTCCGTCCGAGGCCGTGAACAAGGCCCCGGTCCAGGGGGCCTGCACCCCGTCCAGCCGGGCGCGCACCTGTGTCCCGCTCAACAGGCGGGTATCAAGGCCATGGGCACGGGCATGTTCCAGCCATGCCTCATACCGCGCCATGTCGCGCCCGGTTCGCGCCAGATACATCACCCCGGTCTGGCGAAAGCCCAGCGCGCCCCCGAACTCGGCCGCCAGCGCCTGCCATTGGCGCAGGCTTTCGATCATGATCGGCAGCTCGGCCGGATCGCGCCCCTGCTGGCGGATCCAGCCCCAGTTGCGGCTGCTCTGCTCGCCCGCGATCCGGCCCTTTTCACAGAGGCACACCTTGAGGCCACGCGTCGCCAGATGCCAGGCGGTCATCACCCCGATCACCCCGCCGCCGATCACCACCACATCGCAGGCGGCAGGTGGCGGCCCGGCAAAGCGCAAGGGCGATGCTTCCGAGATCGGAAAGGGTGTCATGCGGCAAGCCCCGCGACCAGCCGCTGCATGAAGGCCCAACCGGCGTCAAACTGCGCCACCTCAAGATACTCGTCGGGCTGATGCGCCTGCGCGATGTCGCCCGGCCCGCAGACCACCGCCGAATAGCCCGCCGCCTGAAACTGCCCGGCCTCGGTGGCATAGCTGACCACACAACTGTCGTTGTCGCCGGTCAGGCGGCGCACCAGCGCCTCGGCAGCACCCCCGGCTTCGGGGCAAAGGGCCGGCACCTCGAACACCGGCGTCAGGGTGATCGCGGCCTCGGGGCGAACACTGCGCATTTCCGCCTCGATCCGCCCCGCCTCGGCGCGCAGGGCGGCCTCCCACCCGGCCGCGCTTTCGCCCGGCACCATGCGGAAATCGAGCCCGAAGCGGCAGTCGGCGGCGGTGATGTTATGCGCGGTGCCGCCCGCAATCACGCCCACATGCACCGTCGTCCACGGCGGATCGAAGGCCTTGGCCAGAGCCGACGGCGGGCGGACGCGGTTTTCGGCATTCATCCGGTTGGCCCAGTCGATCAGCCGCGCCCCTTCCATGACCGCGTTGACGCCCTGGTGCATGATCGAGGAATGGACCTCGAACCCGCGCACATGAACCTTGAAGCCGACCCCGCCCTTGTGGCCGTTGACCAGACGCAACATCGACGGCTCGCCCACCACCACCACCGCCGCGCGCGGCAGATCGCGCATCGCGGCGATCAGCGGCGGGGCGCCGGTGCAACCGACTTCCTCGTCATGGCTGATCGCGATCTGCAAGGGCCGCTTGATGCCCTGCGCCTGCGCCAGCGGCACCGCTGCCAGCGCCAGCGCAAGATAGCCCTTCATGTC
>Ga0210039_1003767_pt1 | contig 11451 bp, 9 predicted proteins | sample CryGeyCG2114_250_3_FD_185460 | JGI IMG/M metagenome (GOLD analysis project Ga0210039, IMG submission 185460) | Groundwater microbial communities from aquifer - Crystal Geyser CG17_big_fil_post_rev_8/21/14_2.50 (SPAdes) (version 2) | ecosystem: Environmental > Aquatic > Deep subsurface >...
AAATATTAGTCATAATAAAAAGTATATCACCCTGTATCGCAGTTAACTGCGATACAGGGTGATATTAAAAATTATTAGCATTCCTATGAATAAACAAAATTATGTTTTTAGACTAAAATGGGTTTGTTCCACCACGGACTTCAAAATGAAGGTGTGGCCCAGTTGACTTGCCGGTATTGCCAGAACCACCAATTACCTGATTTTGTTCAACATAAGCCCCTACTCCAACATCATTACGAGAAAGATGGGCATAAAGTGTTTGCACACCGTTGTTATGACGAATAACAATATATTGTCCATAACCACCATTCCAACCGGAATTTTTGGAAACAATTACCTTACCAGCTGCCGACGCGTGAATTGGAGTACCGATCGGTGTCCCCAAATCAACGGCGTTGTAACCATGTATACCTTGAGTTTTAATGGCTTTTGCTATTGGTCTAACTAACCAACTTCCGCCCTTAGTGTTGGAAGACTTAACTGGAACACCGGCCACGTTTTTTATTGGTTGACTAGTATGTAATTCTCCACCAGGAATGACCAAGGTATTACCAATCGTTAAATCAGTTGCCGAAGCCAGTTGGTTATAAGAAATTATCTCTTCAGCATCTCCACCATATTTTTTGGCAATAGAAGCAATAGTGTCACCGGATTTTACAACATGTCTAACTCCCACTACTGGTAAAATAATAAGCGTATCTCCGGGCTGGATGGCCTTACCGCGAGAAATATCATTTGCCCACAAAATAGTATTGGCGGTCACTCCAAACATTTCGGCAATCTGTGACAAAGAATCACCGGGGCGGACGGTATAAACACTAATTTCGCCTGTAGTATATTTAGTGGCACTAATCTCATCTGCTCCGACAGGACCAGTGGAGATAAGAGCATTATCTATGGCAATCACCTCTCCACCTCCTTTGGCACCATTTAGATCAGAATTTTGTACGGCAGACAAAACTGGTACATCTAATGCCGAACCAGTTTTAATTACTTCTGGTACTGAAGCTTCGGCTTTAACCACATCACCTTTTAACAATCCATTATGAATTAAAAATGGAGTAGCAATCGTTAGGGCTAGCATCATGAACTCAGTCACATAAAGTGGGGTCGATTTTCTTTTTTTTATCTGATCAGAAACACAAATATTTGTGTCTAAAGCTGGTTCAGAATCTTGAAAGTTTGGTTGAATACAAAATTGATTATGGTCTCACCGCCTATCTATCATTACGGTATATTTCTGAAATAAAAAAAGCGTTAATCGCTTAAAACTACTTTCATTCACTTAGGACAGGTTTAATTTTACTAAATATGCTTGCAAGCACAATTGACAGATTGGGGCTTTCGTTCATAAATTAAAAACTGATTAAAAACAGCTTGCCAATGGCTCTTATTCTATGATATTGACACAACATCATAAATGACACGTAATTTATTCACTGCTTATGTTATAGTGGGTAATAATATGTCAGACAACTCCTACCTCACCAGTCTTAATCAACCGCAACTAACAGCCGTCACTACCATTTCTGGTCCCTTGTTGGTCTTAGCCGGAGCTGGCTCGGGCAAGACTAGAGTAATTACTCATCGGATTGTCCACCTTATTCATCAGGGAGTGGCTCCAAAAAATATTTTAGCCGTTACTTTTACTAATAAGGCAGCCAAAGAAATGCGTAATCGGGTGGAGAAATTAGTGCATGAATTTCCGCCCATTGACCGTGCCGTGGTTGACGGGATGCCGATTGTGACCACTTTTCATGCTCTCGGTGTTCGGATTTTAAGAGAGAATCACGATGTTCTTGGTTTAAGGAAACATTTTAGCATTTATGACAGAAGTGATAGTTTAAGAGCCATCAAGCAGGCCTTGGAACTGGCTAACTATAACCCTAAAGAATTTGAGCCACGTAAAATTCTCGGTAGGATTTCTAGAGCTAAAGGTGATGCTAAAACACCCGCTGAATTAAAAGAACAAGCTTCATCTTTTATAGATCAAGTAACCGCCGAGGTTTGGTTAAAATATGAAGAAATTATGCGTTCTGAACAAGCCCTTGATTTTGATGACCTTCTGATTAAAACCCTCCGTTTGATTAAAGAATATCCCCATATACGCGAAGGACTGCAAAATCGTTTTCTTTATATTCACATTGATGAATATCAAGACACTAATCGGGTCCAGTTTGAAATTGCTCGTTTCTTGACTGGTGACAAACACAATCTTTGTGTGGTCGGCGACATAGACCAAAATATTTATTCTTGGCGGGGGGCCGACATAAAAAACGTTTTGCAATTTGAACGACATTTTCCTAATACAAAAACAATTTTATTAGAAGAGAATTATCGCTCCACCAAAAATATTATCGGCGCCTCTAATGATGTGATTATCAAAAATAAAAATCGGGTCAGTAAAGAGGTCTTTACTGAAAATGAAACGGGAGAGAAAATTTCCCTCTATGCTGCTATGAGTGGTATTGATGAAGCCCAGTATATTGCCAAGAACACCAAGGAATTAATTGCTAGTGGCGTATCACCTTCTCTGATTGCCGTACTTTATCGGACTAATTTTCAATCGCGAATTTTAGAAGAGGCCTTTCTAGATTATGGTGTTCCTTACCAACTTCTAGGCACCAAATTTTTTGAACGACAGGAAGTTAAGGATGTTCTATCTTATCTAAGGTTAGCCATGAACCCTAGTAGTACGGGCGATCTAGCCAGAGTGATTAATAAACCAACACGAGGAATAGGAAAAATTACCTTGCTAAAAATAATGGAGGGAAAAAAAGCTGAAATCACTGGTGCCACTCTGGAAAAGGTGGCTCGCTTTGACCAAATAATGATGGATATCAAAGACACTGCCAAGACAAAATCAGTGTCCGATACCATAAAATTTATTATTACCAGAACTGGAATAGAAACCGAATTGAAGAAGCATGGTACTGAGGAAGATTTATCTCGCTTAGAAAACCTACGCGAGCTTGTCACTTTAGCTACTCGTTACAATGAACTTGATCCCGAAGAGGCAATAGAAGCTTTGTTAGAAAATGCCGCCCTACAAAGTGATCAAGATGAATTAAAAGAAAAAGAAGAACAAGATGCTGTTCGCTTGATGACGGTTCATTCCGCTAAGGGATTGGAATTTCCTTATGTTTTTATTAGCGGGTTGGAAGAAGGTCTTTTTCCCCACGAACGACTGGATGATGGTGAGGTTGATCACGAGGAAGAAAGAAGATTATTTTACGTTGCCCTAACTCGAGCTGGCAAAAAAGTATTTTTAAGTTATGCTCATATAAGAACCATTTATGGAAGTCAAAAAATTAATATCCCATCCACGTTTCTTAATGATATTAGCACCAAATATATTGAGAGCCATAACCCAAGCGGGTGGGGGAATACCAACTCTGGTTATGAAACCACTATTTTCTTGGATTAAAACAAATATAATATCGCGATTAATCGCGCTATTGAAGCTTGTACATAATATGTAAGTTTAATAACAACAATCCTTGTATTTCTGTACATATATATATGTTCGCCTAGAAAGCTAATTTTATGAAAAAAAGCATCAAAAAGTCATTAAAAAAAACCAAATTCCAACCTTTTATCCCCAAAAAATCACTGGGGCAAAATTTTCTGACCAGTCCTGTGGTACCAAGATGGATGTGCGAAGCCGGTATGGTGGAAAAAGGAGAGATAGTGCTTGAGATTGGGCCCGGTACCGGCATTCTCACTCGTGAAATCCTTGCGCGTGGTGCAAAAGTAATCGCGATTGAAACCGACAAAAGAGCTGTAACATTATTAGAAGAAATTTTTACTAAAGAAATTCAAGAAGGGAGATTGACAATAGTATTCGGTGATATTCGTAATTTAGAATTAAATAAACTGGGTTTAAAAAATCATTCCTTTAAAATTATTGCTAACATTCCTTATTATTTGTCGGGCTTTTTATTACGCTTATTTTTAGAAAAATCTATCCAGCCCAATACCCTTGTTTTTTTAATGCAAAAGGAAGTGGTCGCGCGCGTGGCGCGCGACCACCAGGAGTCCATTCTTTCTTTATCTGTAAAAGCTTTCGGTACACCAAAGTATGTTAAAACCGTTACTCATGGTCATTTTAATCCTACTCCTAAAGTAGACTCAGCTATATTGCAAATATCCAATATCAATCAAAATAACTTCAAGACCAAACACGATCGAGAACTTTTTTTTACTCTTCTTCATCTTGGTTTTGGGCAAAAACGCAAGCAACTACTCGCAAATTTAGCCCATAATTATCTTCGTTCTGAACTGGAGACTATTTTTCAAAATTTAGAAATTACCGCTACCGTTCGGGCAGAAAACGTCCCTCTATCTTTATGGTTGAAATTGACCACCAATCTAGCCAAAATTGGTTTGAAATAAAATTATTTACTTTATATTGGTGAATAGGTTATAAACTAAATAGAAATTATCCCCATCTTGCCAACAAGCTGTTATTGGATTTGTAAAAAGGAATTGCACAGTTTTTTCAACAATCAATCTGATTTTTGGTAATAACTTGCTATAATATAATGACATGTTTGGTAACAAAAAAGTAACCGGGGCGTTTTTAATTGGATTTGCTTTAATAGCTGGTTCCTATGTAGTTAGTAATTTTGGTAAAAATGCTGAGCCAATTACTGCTAATATCTACACTGCCACCACTCCTCTTGCTCCTCGCATTTTTATTCCTATAGTTGATAGTGACCAAAATGGGGTTGAAGATTGGCGTGAAGACTTTGTTTCCGAAACCCCTCTCATTATTGACGAGAGCACTAGTACCGTTCCTTATGAAATGCCAACTTCTTTGACTGATCAGGTTGGTATTCAATTATTTCAATCCATTCTTGAAGCTAAAGCGATGGGCAAAGTCGGTCCTTCACAAACAGAAATAATTCAAAAGGCCGCCGACCAACTCCGCAAGACTGTCAAGGATGTTATTTATGGTCCGAACAACGTTACCACTATTCCTCTTTCGCCGACTGCCGTCCGCACCTATGGTAATACTATGGCGCAGATTATTTTGAATAATAATCAACCCGATTCTGAAAATGAATTAACTATTCTTGATCGAGCAGTAAAAAGTGAAGACCCGGAAGAACTAAAAAAACTTAATCCTTTGGCTTTGATGTATAAAAACTTACGCGACCAATCCATTGCCACACCTGTACCAGAACCATTTTTAAAACAACATCTTGACTTAATTAATACCTATCAAGCTCTTTATAAAAATTTGAGTGACATGCAATTGGTTTTTTCCGACCCAGTAGTGGCCCTAATGCGTGTTAAACGCTATCAGGACGATGCTATTGGTTTGTCATTAGCATTACAAAATATATATAACATGGTCTTACCTTATGCTTCTGTCTTTGAGTCCAATGATCCGGCAGTTTTATTTGTAGTTTTTGATCCTAATTATCAATAGTCTATGAAAGATATTTTTAAATTCATTTTTAACATTACCATTACGCTTATTATTTCTTCCACTCTGGTTTTTTCTTCCTTGGCTGTACCTATAAAAGATGTAGAGGCTGGTGGTCTTGGTAGTGGTCTAGCTACTGAATTTTCTAATATTAAAATTAGTGTTTTACAAACCGTTGGCAACGTTTCTGCTGCTGCCACAGCTGGAGCGACAACTGGTACCTTTTTAAAGGAAAATTTATTAGACGGTATTGGCTGGGCGATTGCTAAACAAATGGTTAGTTCTATGACTCGTAGTTTGATTAATTGGATTAACTCCGGTTTTCAAGGCAAACCAGCTTTTATTGCTGATTTTAAGGGTTTTTTACTTAATTCTCTTGATAGCGTAGCTGGAGAATATATCAAAAGTCTTGGCGGAATAGGTAATTTCATCTGCTCCCCCTTCAAGCTTGATGTGCAAGCTGCTTTATCTATTAATTATGCCCAAGCGCGGAGTGGAATGCCATCTGGACCAACTGCTTGTACTTTAACCGGCATCAAAGACAACATCCAAAACTTCATGCAGGGTACTATGAGTGGTTGGGATCAATGGTTTAAGGTTACTAGCAACACGCAAAATACTCCTTATGGGGCTTATCTGGAAGCGGAAGCAAAACTCAATGCTCGGTTAGTCAATGAAAAGGGTGAACAAATCCAGATTGCTAATTGGGGAGATGGCTTTCTTTCTAAAAAAATCTGTGAGGGTATCAATGGTAAAAAAAGTCCTGGCGGTAGATGTACTATCACCACCCCGGGAAAAGTGATCAGTGAAGCGCTTACCTTCCAACTTTCTACCGGTCCTAGAGCTTTGATTGAGGCCGACGAAATAAATGAACTGATTGGTGCCCTAATTAACCAACTAATGTTAAAGGCAATGCAAGGCGTGGCCGGACTACTTGGTCTTAGTGCTGGAACTGGTTATACTGATTACAGTTACGATGATGGTAGCGGGGCATCTTCTACCAGACCTTATATTGATGCTGCTGTTGATCAAACCACTAGTTCTAGTAGTCTTTCACTGGTTAGGAACCAGCTTGGCGCTCAGCTAATCACTGAACAAGCTTTCTTGTATCTTATTAATGATACTATCATTAAAGCCAATGAAAAACTTAATTCTCTAGGTACCTCTTCAGCCACTTCAACCCCAGTCGCTACCACAACATCTATTGTAATTGATGGCTCGCTTACTAGCACTACTTCTACTAGTACCACCATAATTTTCAATGGTTTAGATTCGCCAATACCGAGAGTAACCACAATTCCAGATTTAATAGCCCTAATCACCGAGGTCACAAATTATAAAGAAACGGTAAAAGAAAATATAAAAAGTATTAACACATTAATACTAAATTACGATAATGCCATATCTAGTTCTACTCCAGATAGAAGTGCTAATGTTATTAGGCAGGAGGTCCTTTCAGCTTATGTAAGTTTAGTAAGCTCTAACATTTTAACCCCGCGAACATTGATTGATATAAAAAGAGTGGAGTGGAGTGGAAAATTGGAGTAAATTATAGCAAAGTTTGGTAGGGTGATAATATCAGAAAAATGATTCTAATAAAAAACATCTTTGTCTCTAAATTAAAAATTACATCGGTTACATATTTTTTAATTTTAACATTTGCAATGATTGTTTTTTTGATGCCACAGATTTCCTTTGCTGAAGATACTAGCACAATTGGTGAAATAATTTACGGTTTTGTTCTAAAATATTATGGCGGTTTTATGGGTCTTTTTGGCAGTTTTTTTGACTATTCAGTTAATGATTTTATTATTGGCTTTGGTGATAAATTTAAAAACAGTGGTATTGGTTTTCAGATTAATAAAAGCTGGGGTCTGGTGCGAGATATTTTTAACTTAACCTTTATCTTTGGCTTGGTCTATATCGGTTTTCAGATGATTCTTGGTTCAGGGAATTCTGCTAAAAGTGCCTTGGCTCATCTTATTTCAGCGGCTTTGTTGGTAAATTTTAGTCTTTATATCACTAAATTCGTCATTGATTTTTCTAATTTAGCCGCTGCTGAAATCTTCAAAGCTTTTTCTGGCCAAGGAATTGGTACCTCATTTATAAACATGCTTGGTTTTTCAAATGTTCTGAATTTTAATGCGCCAGCAGGAGAAAATATCGCCTGGATGTACATCTTTGGCTTAGCGACACTGCTAACTGTTATGATTTATGTCTTTGCTACCGCGGCTATTATGATTACCATTCGCTTTGTGGTTTTAAATATTTATATGGTGGCTTCACCAATTATGTTTCTGGGTTGGGTTTTCCCCTCCATGGCTGGTTATTCACAAAAATATTGGGGGGGGTTTTTAAGACAAGCTTTTTTTGCGCCAGCGTTAATTTTTATGCTCTATCTATCTTATAATGTAACTAGAGGATATAGTGGCTTAACGCAAGCGTCTGGAGAGAAATTAGGAAAAATTTTTACACCCGCATCACATCCTGATGCCCCGGCTGTTTTTACATTCTTTGTTCTAACTATCGTTTTTATTTTAGCTTCCTTGGTCGTGGCAAAAGAAATGGGTGCTCGTGGGTCAAGTATGGCGATTGCCGGTGGAATAAAAGCCAGTAAATATGTTCTTAAAAAAACTGGTGATATAACGGCTGGGGGAGTGGCAAAAATTGGAAGAACTGTTATTGGTGGTGGGGCAGATAGAATTAGAAGAAGCGAGGCCATGAAAAATTTTAATGTGAATCATCCTTTTACGGCTAAACTTGCCCACTCTGCCTTAACCCAAGTTACTGATAATAGTTTTGACGTGAGAAACGCCTTTGGCGGAATAGGTGGAGCTCTTGGTATTGGCACAGGAAAAAAAGGCGGTTTTGATACTAGACAAAAAGAGAGAGCTAAACGTTATCAAGAATATTTAAACACCCTTCCCAAGGAAGAAAAAGAAAAGGCCGAAAAAGAAGCTAGAGAAACAGAAAGAGTAAAAAAAGCTTTGGAAAATGCAGAAAACGCTAAAGCAGAAACTGAAACAAGGAAAACAGAATTAAGTACCGCTCAGAATGAGTTACATAAAAAAACAGCTGATTCAAGAAAAAGGATTATTGAACTTAACGAAATACTAAAATCAGTCACCGACAAGGAAGAAAAAAAAGAGATGGTGAATGAAATTAATGCTTTAGAGGCGGGTGTAAAAGTAGAAGAAAAAGAAGCTGAGCCGTTAATTGCCGAACTAACAAAATTAGTTAATGACGCAACAAAAACAGGAGAAACTGTTCTAAATAAATATAATGATATCCTTAAAGAGGAAACTACCAAAATTATTTATGCCTCACAACTTGCCTATATTGGGGCATTAGGAAAATGGAGCGATAAGTTGGCAAGATCACATAATGCTCCCGCTGCGGGAATTGGTGCTACAACTGAAGCAATAGCCGCTGCGGGAATTGGTGCTACAACTGGAGCAATAGCCGCTACAGTAGCCGGAAGTATTGGAGTAACCTTAGGTTTGGGCGTATTAGGTCCTGTAGGAGCCGTATTATTAGGTGGCGCAAGCGGGTTGGGTAATCTTCACAGTAATAAATTACTAGTGGAAGCCCTGGAAAAAGAATACGGTGAATCTGGTATGAATAAAGAGAAGGCAAATAAAAGAAAGGAACGGGCTCTTGATATTGCCAAAGAGCTTAAAGAAGCAGAGGTTCCAAATATAGTACCTCCAACTCCTACTAATGGTAAAACATAACTATGCCACAAGAAATTATCAAAGAAAGATTATTAGCTTTAACTCCTGAATACAAGGAATTTATATTCAGTGGTTATCCAGAAATGACTGCTACTGTTTGGGGAAATTCATTGGGTCTAGAACCACACCAAATTGATATTTTTGAAAATGGGATTGTTTTTTATCTTCTTATATTTTTTGATGAAATTGATTTAATGCGTTTTTTTGTGGTTAATTGCCAATTATCTATTACCGATGCCGTTCAGGTGGTGAAGGATATAATTGATGCTTTGCCTGAAGAGATGACGAGAACTATTGAGAATATTTATTTAGAATTATTAAAAAAAGACGACCATAACGAACTTCTGCCAAACTCAAAAAGAAGAGAATTCTTAAATAATAATTCTGACCAACAGATAAAAAAATATTTATACACTCAAACTAGTCCTTTAATTTTTAATATCGCTAATAAATATAACCAGATACAAACAGAAGATGTGCGTGATAAATTTACTACCGCTATTGGAGACATTGTCCTTGGATTTTATAAAATAGAAGATACTGTACCGCTACTGAAACAAGAATTGGGACTTGATGATGAAACAGCTAAACTGCTAGGAACAGATGTGCTGGAATTTCTAGCCCCACTCTCCGATCCAAACTGGCAACCACCAGAAGAATTTGAATCAGTTGATGTAGATGAGGAAGGAAAAATAAATCAGACAGTTGCCACAAAAGAAACTGAAATTGCAAAAACAAGTCATGTTATTACAAATAATCAAAACGAGATAGTTAGTCCATTGATATCAAGTCTACGCACTATGGCTAAAGATATTGATAACAATAAAATTTCCAAAAACCCAGACGATTTTATTGGTGAAACTAATGACGATGAACAAATTTATACATCCGCTCAAGATAATATTCGTCATCCTTTATCAAGCACCCCTAGTTATACTACTCCTATTCATCATTCATCATCATTATCTAATGACGAACCAAGTTTAGAGGAAAGACCACGCTGGAATAATAATTAAGATCTAATTTTAAGATGAAAAATTATCTGGGGATAAGGTGGGCGGAAGCGAAGCTTCCGCCCACCTTAAAGCGTGTATAATATAAAGATATGCAATTTGAAGTGCCACAGTTTATTGAAATTGAAAGTAAAATTTTTGGCCCACTTACTTGGAGACAATTTTTGTATGTCGGTGGCGGTGGGGCAATGGTGGTAGTACTATTTTTGATTGCTCCAATTTACATTTTTGTATTAGTGGGATTGCCGATTGCTGTTCTAGCCGCCGCTTTAGGGTTTTTCCCAATTAATAATCAGCCCTTCTCCGTATTTTTAGAGGCAATTTATAATTACACCCGTAAACAAAAAATGTATCTTTGGCGACAAAAACGCGATATTATTCATAAACAAAGTTTTGCTCCAATTACCGCCATTGAAAATCCCATTATTCGTGGAAATCCCAGTGGTAATTCCAAAAAAGGGATTGCTTCCTTGGCGCGCCGTCTGGAACTAAATGCTCTGCAAAAAAAATAAATCATGGCCAATAAAAATTCTCCAACCCAAGATTTTGTTCCCATTCGTGACGTTAAAGACGGTATAGTTATTCTTAAAAGTGGTCAGCTTTGCAAAATTTTATTAGCTTCTTCGGTTAACTTTGCTCTTAAATCTTTGGATGAGCAAAAGGCAATTTTGTTTCAGTTTCAGAATTTCCTCAACACTCTAGATTTTTCCTTGCAAATTTATGTGCAATCGCGCCGACTTAATATTGAACCCTATATAGCTACCCTTCTAGAACAACAAAGCAATCAAGACAACGATCTAATGCGTATCCAACTGCGTGAGTATATAGAATTTATTCGTTCCTTTACCACTGAAGTGGATGTTATGACCAAAAACTTTTTTGTGGTCATACCTTATACTGCTCCTATAATTGATTTCAAAAAAAATTTTGTCAATCTTCTTTCATCAGGAAAGAAGATTGTGCAAGAAAAAACCATTGAAGAGGAACGACTTCAACTAGAGCAGAGACAAGCAGTGGTTGAACAGGGGTTAAACCGGATTGGAGTTAGAACCATTGTCTTAAATAAGGATGAGTTGGTAGAGTTATTTTATCATATCTACAATCCAGAAGATATAACTGGCTCCGCTCCAATGATACAATAGTAAACAGCTATGGGAATATTTGATAACTTTATTAAAAAAACTAATACCGATGAAAACACTGAAGCTATCAGTGAGAGTCTTTTAACACTAACCGATGTGGTTGCTCCTTCGGCAATTAACATCGGGCC
>Ga0210039_1003784_pt1 | contig 11400 bp, 10 predicted proteins | sample CryGeyCG2114_250_3_FD_185460 | JGI IMG/M metagenome (GOLD analysis project Ga0210039, IMG submission 185460) | Groundwater microbial communities from aquifer - Crystal Geyser CG17_big_fil_post_rev_8/21/14_2.50 (SPAdes) (version 2) | ecosystem: Environmental > Aquatic > Deep subsurface >...
TTCTTGCCCCCGAAGAAGGGGCTGCGCTTGCTCGCTATGCGGTCGGCACAGCCAGACTGGGGCCGTTTCTGGAAATTGGCGGATATTGCGGCAAATCTGCGCTCTATCTGGGCACAGCCGCTCGCGAAGCGGCAACGATTTTGTTTTCCATTGATCATCATCGCGGATCAGAAGAACACCAGCCGGGTGAGGAGTATTTCGACCCCGAACTCTTTGACGAGATCGCCGGTGCCGTTGACACGCTGCCGGTCTTCCGCCGCACCATTCAGGCGGCCGGACTGGAAGATCACGTCGTCCCTCTGGTAGGCAAATCTGCGGCCATAGCTCGCTACTGGTCAACACCGCTGGGATTTGTCTTCATTGACGGTGGCCATTCCATGCCCGCGGCACAGGCCGATTATGATGGCTGGGCAGATAAGGTCGTGCCGGGCGGGTTTCTGGCCATCCATGACGTGTTTCCGGATCCGGCAGATGGCGGACGGCCGCCTTTTGAAATCTGGAAACAGGCTGTGGAGTCCGGCGAATTTGAATCGGTGGAACGGATCAGGACGCTTGAGGTGTTGCGCCGCGCCGGGCCGCGCTGACAGTCTTCAGCGGCGTCACCAGCAGGTCAGAACCCGGGGACAGGTGTTCAATCGCATCAGCGGCCAGAATGACCGCCGCCGATGTCCAGGCCGGGCGCTCATAGGGCCACAGGATTTCTTCTTCAAACTGCCAACCCATCCAGTAGCCACCGGACCGCGCCGCCAAAGGTGCAAGATCAGAAATGAGCTTGCGCGCTTTGGCAGTCCAGCCTACCGCCTGACAGGCCAGAGCGAGTTCTGCCGTTTCAGCCGCCGTGACCCAGGGCTCATCGGCGACACAGCGTGACCCAAGTCCTTCGACCACATATCGGGACCAGCCGGCTTCCAGCCGCCGCTGTGATTCCTCGAGCGAATGCACACCGGAAAGCACCGGATAATACCAGTCCATGGCATAGCGGCGCCGGTCTGTGGATTTGCGGTCGAAGCGCCAGTCCTTGTCATGCAGGGCTTCGGCGAGGCGGGTGCGCGCCTCTGTGAGGACGTGAATATCACTTTCGAGCGCGGTCTCGAGCCGGATAGCGCATTCCAGACTCTTGTACAGGCAGGCATTGCCTGCGCGCAGCGAATCTACATCGTTCAGAGCCTCTCCGGCATCCGGTTTGCGCCAGACGATATCGCCTTCATTCGTCTGGCAGGAGAGAACGAAATCCATCGCCCGCCGCACAGGGCCGGCATAGCGGTCCAGCCAGCCGGGCTCATTCAGGGCGAGCGCACTGCGCAAGACGGTTACCGACGCATAGCCGGTAAAATTAGTGTCCCGCGCTGTGGCCGGGTGATCGACCACAAGCCGCCGGTTGGTTTCGTCCAGCGGAACGCTTGCGCCGAGTTCGCCGGTCCAGCCACCATCGGTTTCCTGACGGTCAAACAGCGCCTCCAGCGCCCGCGCGCAACTCTCTGTCCGGCCGGCCACGGCCAGCGCCATCGTGCTTTCGCCGTGATTCCACGGGTCCCACAGCCCGGCGTCGATCCACGGGATGGACCCATCTTCGCGCTGCAAGGCTTCGATCCGGTTGGCGGCTGCCTGAAGGTTGATGAGAGAACTCATACCGGCTTCACAAAATACATGACGAGACTCTTGCCCATGACCGGATTGAGCAGGCGTTCGAGCATCCGGGGCATCCACGGCGCTTTCAGCAAGTCCCATTCCAGAAAGCGGCGATAGGCTTTGACCAGACCATGATCCTCGCGAATCTCCCAGACCGCACATTGCAGCCACCAGTAAGGGCTGTGCAGAGCATGCGCCCAGTGATGGGAGGTCTTGCGCAGGCCCGTCCGGCGTGCGGTGGCATGAAGTTGATCCTGCTTGAAAATACGGACATGACCGCCCGGCGTTGATTGATAGCCTCTCGACAGTTTCCAGCAAATCCATTCCGGCCAGTATCTCGGCACTGACAGGGCCACACGCCCGCCCGGTTTTGTCACGCGGGTAATCTCGGCCATTGCCGCCTCGGGATCCTCGACATGTTCCAGCACTTCCGAACAGATCACCACGTCGAATGCATCGTCCGGAAAGGGCAGGCGCTGCGCATTGCCTGCCGCCAGTGTGCCAATCCGCAGCGGAGACTCATCTGGCGGCGGGAGATCGGCAAAGCTTTTCTGGGTCGCCATCACATCGGCCTCGGAAAGGTCCAGACCGATGACATGGACCGGCGCATCATGCCAGTAGAGCGCATGCGTATGGCGGCCCCGGCCGCAGCCAAGATCAAGCACCCGGTCGCCATCGCGCAGATCAAGCCGTTTGAAATCAATGGTCAGCACGCAGCAATCGCTTTCTCGTAGAGCGCGCTCGCAGCGAGAGCATGATTGCGCCAGCAGAAAACCTCGCGCGCCCGGCGCATGCCGGCCTCGCCCATTTCGCGGGCCATGTCGGGCTGGTTCAGGACCGCGCGAATGGCCGTCTCCAGTGCGGCAGCATCGCCCGCCGGAACAATGCTTCCGGCGTCCCCCACCACTTCCGGCAAGGCCCCCCCATCACTGGCCACCACGGGCGCGCCGCAGGCCATCGCCTCGGCGGCCGGAAAACCGAAGCCTTCAAACCGGGCCGGACAAACGACAACGCTTGCCCGGCGATAGAGATCGGCAATCTCTTCTCGGCTCACACCCGACCGCGTCGTGACGCGGTCCATCAGCCCGGCCTCACCAAGAATTTGCTTGGCGTGCCCGTCGCGCAACTGACCGATCATTTCCAGCTTCAGGGCCGGATATTGCCGTGCCAGCGGGACAAAGGCCCGCATCAGCACATCCAGTCCTTTGATGGGCACGTCTGCGCTGGCCGTGGCGGCAATCAGATTGGACGCACGCTCTGTCCCGTCATCAGGACGGAAAACCGCGTGATCAATGCCGTTGAAACTGACCATCGCCTGTTCGGCCTCCATGCCATAATGGGCACAATGACTGTCACGGGCGGCTTCGGATACGGCCAGCAAATATGGCAATTGCCGCATGGTTTTCGCCTGCTGACCGGTAAAGCCATACCAGCGGCGGGTCAGCAGTTTTTCCCACCATGTCGAAACCCCGTCGATAGCAAAGCCGCGATCAATGGCGACCGGATGGTGGATCGTGGCAATGACCGGCAGGGTGCGTGAAATCCTGGCAAAAGGCGGCATCAGGGTCTGATTGTCATGCAGGACATCAAATCGTCCGGACTGGCCGCGCAGCCAAGCTTGAAGGCGATAGCTGAAAGCCAGCAATTCGCCGAATGCGCCGGTATTGTGCGCCAGCCATTCCGACCGGTCGGCTTTTGAAAACAGGTGTCCGGGACGCAAGGCCAGAAAGGCGTTTTTTTCTTCAAATAAATTGAGCGCCGGGAATTTAACCAGCGCCACACCTTCCGGTACATCCGGATAGGGCGGGCCTGACGCAATCGTCACATCATGACCCAGATCGCACAGACCAATCGCCAACTCGCGCAGATAGACACCCTGTCCGCCGACATGGGGATGCGACCGGTATCCGGTCAGCAAGACCCGGCGCGGATGCAGCGCCAGCGTCTCACCTTCCGGAGGTCCGGCCAGCGGCGATTCCGGTATAATATCAGCAAGAGCTCGGTCCATGAACACTGTTCACCTTTTCGGGTTGGTGAACCTAGCCGCGCTTAACGGCACTGCAAAGCCGCGAATGCAACAGGCTTCCCATTTGAATGCAGACAGGCTATCGCCGCGCCCATGAACGGGCGGATCATTCATCCGGCGGGTATCCGCTTCGCGGCGCATTATGGCGCATTCTACTTCGCGTTCGGGGCTTTCCTTCCTTACTTGCCGGTCTGGCTGGAATCCCGCGGTCTCTCACCCGAACTGATCGGAATCGCCCTCGCAGGCAGCATGATCGGCCGGACAGTATTGGCCCCTTTGGGAGCGGCCTGGATGGATAAATCCAGCCGCCGCCGGGATGCCGTTGCCGGCTTTGCCTGGGCGGGTCTGGCGGGCTTTCTGTTGATGGCCCCATTCCGCGATGTGGTTCTTCTGACCATTGTTTCGGCGCTGGCCGGTGCCATTTTCAGCGGCCAGATACCCCTCGTGGACGCATTCGCCACCTGGTCGTCGCGAAAGGAGGGGTTTGCCTTTGGCCCGGCCCGGGCGGTGGGCTCGGCCACCTTCATCATTGCCAATCTGGCCGCTGGCGCCCTGATCGGCCAGTTCGGCGGTGAGGCGGCGCTGGTGTGGATGACGGCTGGCGCGGCGCTGACCGTGGCCACGGCGCATTTTCTGCCCGGCGGTGAACGGGTGAAACCCGCCACCGGTGTGGAGCCCGCGCCCTTGCGCCTGCTTTTGTCCAGGCCCTTTATTCTGGCGCTGGCAGCTTCCGCGCTGATTCAGAGCAGTCATGCATTTTATTATGCGTTTTCCGCTATCAGCTGGCAGGCGGACGGCATTCCTCCGCAGACTGTTGGCGCGCTATGGTCGACCGGTGTTCTGGCAGAGATCGTTTTTCTGACGCTGTCGGCGCGGCATTTATCGCGCTTGCGGCCAGGCCATCTGATGATGATCGCGGCAGGCGCGGGAATAGTGCGGTGGACACTGACCGCTTTTTCACCGCCGCTGGCGATGCTGTTTGTCCTGCAGATCATGCACGCGCTGACCTTTGCAGCAGCATATCTCGGCTTTCTCAAATTTGCGGGCGACCATGCGCCTGACGGGCTGCAGGCCAGCACGCAGGCGGCAAATTCGGCACTTTCGGGCGGCATAGCGCTGGCGGTGATGAGTGCGGCCTCCGGGCTCATTTATGATCATTTCGGGGGAGCCGGATTTGCCTTCATGGCGATCCCCGCGGCCATTGGCGGAATCTGCGCCTGGCAACTGTTGCGCGTTCGCACTCCCTAAGCCGCACTGAATCACCTAAGACTGACGCGGAAGGAATCAAACCAATGCCAACGGGACGTGCCGCAGACATCAATGTCCGAAAGGATGGCCAGCAAATCATCGTCGAGCCCGTCGGCGATTGGGTCATTCACTCCATTGCGGTGATCTATTCAGAAATCGAGCGCATCGAGTCCGAATACGATGCCAACCTGATCGTCATCGACGTCTCCCGCCTCGACAGAATCGATACGTCAGGGGCCTTCCTTCTGGGCCGTATTGTCCATCAATGCGCCACGCCGAATGCAGACTGGCACTATCGCGGCGAGCATCCGACAGCGCGGCGGCTGATTGGTGAAATTCTGGAACGCGTCATCGATTGCGATCCGGATCTGCCGGAAGAGCGCTATGGCTTTGTCCGGGCTTTTGAGCGTATCGGCGTGGGGCTGGAAGCTCTGGTGAACGAGACCGTCGACACCTTCGCATTTTTTGGCCGGACGCTGGCGACCTTTTTCTCTCTCATGTTGCGGCCGCACCGCTTCCGGGTGACCCCCACTGTCTATGTGATGGAAGAAGCCGGTGTGAATGCCCTGCCGATTGTCGCTGTCCTGACCTTCTTCATCGGGGCGGTGGTGGCCTTTATGGGGGCGAACCTGCTTGAGACCTTCGGCGCGTCGGTTTTTACTGTCGAGCTGGTCGGTATTGCGATCTTGCGTGAATTTGGCGTGCTGATCACGGCCATCATGCTGGCAGGCCGGTCGGATTCGGCCTTCACTGCCTCCATCGGCTCGATGAAGATGCAGCAGGAAATCGATGCCATGAAGGTGCTGGGCCTTGACCCTTATGAAGCGCTCGTTGTGCCGCGCGTGGTCGCATGTGTTCTCATGGCCCCCTTGCTGACTTTCGGCGCCATGATGGCAGGCCTGTTCGGGGGCATGATGGTCAGTTGGGCGACACTGGACATCTCGCCCGGATTTTTTATCGCCCGCATGCACGAAACCATCGATTGGAGCCATTTCTGGGTCGGCATGTCAAAAGCCCCGGTTTTCGGCCTGATCATTGCCATTGTCGGCTGCAAACAGGGTATGCAGGTCGGCGGTGATGTGGAATCTCTGGGCCGCCGCGTCACCGCTTCGGTGGTGCAATCCATTTTCATGGTCATCGTCGTCGATGCTGTTTTCGCCATGATGTATCTGGAGCTCGATATATGAGCGAGGACATCATCATCGAGGTCCGCGGGCTCAGAACGGCCTTCGGAAGACACGTTGTTCACGATGGCCTGGACCTGTCCGTGCGGCGCGGCGAAGTACTGGGCCTTGTCGGCGGGTCGGGTTCCGGCAAATCGGTTCTGATGAATACGATTATCGGACTGAAACGGCCCGACGCCGGTGAGATTTTCTTCAATGGCCAACGGCTGAATTCCATGTCGGAAAATCAGCGCCGGGAACTGGAATCGAGCTGGGGCGTACTGTTCCAGGGTGGCGCGCTGTTTTCATCCCTGACCGTGCGGGAAAACGTCATGGCGCCTCTGCGCGAACATATCAGCATGCCAAAGCGGCTTATGTCCGAGATTGCGGACATGAAGATTGCACTGTCCGGCCTGGGCCCGGAAGCCGGCCCGAAATTCCCGTCTGAACTCTCTGGCGGTATGAAAAAGCGTGCTGGCCTGGCGCGGGCATTGGCGCTGGATCCGGACATTCTCTTCCTGGATGAGCCCACGGCCGGGCTGGATCCGATTGGCGCTGCGGCCTTCGACATGCTGATCAAGGATCTCAGCGCCACGCTGGGCCTGACTGTGTTTATGGTCACCCACGATCTCGACAGCCTGTATACGATTTGCGACCGGGTCGCGGTGTTGGCTGACAAACACGTGGCAGCGGTTGCGCCCATCAGCGGGCTGGAACAGAATCCGCATCCCTGGATTCAGGAATATTTTCACGGACCGCGGGGGCGAATGGCCGCCGCCGCACAAGGAGGCTAGGCCATGGAGACCAAAGCCCATCACGCCCTCGTCGGTTTTTTTGCCGTCTTTCTGATATTGGCCGGCGGGTTTTTCGCGCTCTGGCTCGGGCAGACCACATTCGACCGAGATTACGCCTATTATGACGTTGTTTTTGACGGACCGGTCCGCGGGCTTCGGCAATCGAGCGAAGTGCGATTCAACGGGATACAGGTGGGCGAGGTGACGGATATCGGGCTGGATCCACAAAACCCCAACCGGGTGATTGCACGCATCCGCCTCTTGGCGGAAACGCCAGTGCGGGTGGATTCCAGCGCACAGCTCGAACCTCAGGGCCTGACAGGTCTGTCCTATATCCAGATTTCCGGCGGCACAGCAGAAGCCCAGCGTCTGCAAGGCACAACGCGCGGCGATCCGCCACGCATTTATGCTGAACAAACGCAGATTGAATCCCTCGTTGCCGGTGGCGAGGGCGCGCTTGAGGCTGCAAGACTGGCCCTGTTCCAGGTGACCCAGTTGCTGAACGAGACCAATCTCGAACGCATCGCTTCAACGATCGAGAATCTTGACGAGATCACTGAACGGCTCGCCGGGGAAGATGCGCTGGTGGATGATTTGCTGTCCGCAATCCGGACCCTCGAAGCGACGGCTTTGGATGTCGGTGCTGCCGCGCGTTCGCTTGAGACGTTTGGCCTTGATGCCAGCACGCTGGCAAATAATGAACTCACACAAGCGTCAGTTGATGTGTCCCTTGCGGCCGAGCAGATTGATCTCGCCGGGCGTCAGGCACAGGATCTGATGTCGACCTTGCAGCCGGCCATTGAACGCCTGTCCAATGAAGGGGCTGACGAGCTGACCCGCACCATGGAAGACCTGCGCCGCCTGATCGGGACGCTCGACCGTATCGCGCTGGATATCGAGGACAATCCGACCGGATTCATTTCCGGAGAACAACGCCGGACAATAGAGGTGCCGCAATGATCCGCAAAACCCTGACCGCCGCCCTTCTGGGGTCAGCCACTCTGTTGGCAGGCTGTATCAGCCTTCTGCCGGAAAACACGCCGTCCACCGTTTACAGGCTGTCCACGCCGGAACCCTCCGGCGAGTTGAGAGATGCGGCTGTCATCGTCGGGGTTCAGCGCCCGCTGACCCCGCGTGCCCTGTCCGGTGACCAGATTGCCCTGTCACAGGATCGTGGCGAGCTTGTATTCGCGGAAGGTGCGGAATGGATAACGCCGGTTCCACGTCTGGTTCAGGATCTGATCGTTGAATCCATGGATGCGTTCGAGCCATCGCTGATTGCATCGCGGCCTGAAGATGGCGTCCGCGCTGAATTCGAACTGGCGACAGAACTGCGCTCGTTCGAGGCGAATTACCTGGATGGCCCTGACGCGGCACCAACGGCTGTTGTCCGCATGCGCGCCCGTCTGATCCGGATCAGCGACAGGCGGCTGGTCGCCGTCGAAGCGATAGGGGCTCAGGCTGTGTCCCGATCTCCCCGCATTGGCGACATTGTTGCGGCTTTTGATGCGGCGTCACAGGAAGCCACGGCGAATGTTGCACAATGGACCGCAGAACAGGTTGCGATTCATCACGACGCGGACCACGAACACTGAGCGTCTTTCACAAATCGTCTTCGTTCCGTCGCGGCTCATCCTCATTGCCGGGCATGCTGGACAAAAGATCCTTCCAGCGCCAGCCTGGCTCACCAGCACGGCCCTTTTCCGGGAAAGCGACCGTGTCCCGCTTGGGCATGTCACCGTCTTTTGCCGGAGCATCAATTTCTTCTCGAGGCGGGCCGGCTTTACGGGTTGAAAGCGGGTTTGGCACTTCATTGCCTGGCAAATCCAGCGCCCGGCGGCCGCCGGCAACCGACCCCATTTTCAGCATGAAGTCGCTGAGCAGTTCGTAGTTCTGGCGAATGCGGGATTGGAAAGCGGAATCAAATTCCTGCGCCTCTTCAGCCGCTGCCATCGCTGCCGCATTCAGGCCCTCGAGACCGCGCCGCAATGCATCAGAGGCTTCCTGCGCGCGCAATTGCGCCGCGGCCGGCAACTCTGCCAACTTGTCTGTCAGCTTTTCAATCTCCCGTTCTATAGTCCGGGATTCCTCTCGCGCGGTTTCAAGAACTGACGCAAGGCGCTTTTTCACGGATTCCGACGCTTCATCGGCGGCCAGTGCGGCACGCGATGTCAGCTTTTCCGCTTCCTTCAGGCGCGCTTCAAAGCTTTCATCCGCCTTGCGGGCAGCCTCGAACGCCTTCTCGTTGATGTCCTCGATCCGCGATGAAACCATGCGGGTTTGCTGGTCGAGGGCAGCGGTGGCCGCCTCTGATGCGGCACCGGCATTTTCCGCGGCAGTTTGCAGGGCCTCCAGCGCAATGCGGTGGGAGTCACCAGCCTTGTGGGATTCTTGGTGAACCTGTTCAGCCATCTGCCGGGCGCGCTCCAGAGCCGCATCCACGGTGTCGCTGAAAGTGCCGGCCCCAAGCTTTGCCGCGTCGTTGAGCGCATCAGCGCCTTCGCGGGCGGTTTTCGCCATGACGTCCAGCTCGGCACGATGAAAATCGAGCGCAGCGGCGATCTTTTCCTGCTCTTCGCGGAGACTTTCCCCGGCTTCACCCAGACGGTCCTTGTGGCGGTGATAGGCGGTTTCCAGCTCGGTTGTACGTTCGCCCAGAAGCGACGACATTTCGCGCAACTCAGCCGCGCGCTTGTCCATCTTGCCGGCAGCTGATTGCGCACTGTCGGATATCAGAGTGCCGACACCGGACAGCGCTTCCACGCTGTCACGCAGTTTCTTCTCGGCATCGCTCGCGGTCTCACCCGCCAGTTCTGCTGCCGCAGCCACCATCCGGGATTGGTCGGATATGGCCGCGGCAATCAGCGCCGCCTTGTCGTCCATGGAATCGGACACCTCCTGCAAGCGCTCCCGCTCACTGCGCAGGGATTGCAGCAAGTATTCAGCGCGGTCGCGGGCATCCCCCGCGGACTGTTCCAGCGTATCCGCATGATGGCGAATGACCTCTTCCATCGCCGCCAGGCGGGCGAGGGCGCTTTCAAGCGCCGAATTGATACGGTCGATTTCACCTGTAATGGTGCTGGAAAGGCTGCGGACTTCCGCTTCCGCGGTTTCCGGCGGAGCGGACAGCCGGGCAAGTGCGGATTCAACACCGCGCGTACGGTCAACGGTCTGACGTAATTCGCGGATGATCAGCGCGGCCATGATGAACAGCAGAGCCGGGCCAATGGCAAAGATGGCAAGCCCCGCCAATTGCGCCGGCGTGTGCGCCGCCAGTGGATCGCTCAGGTCAACTCCGGTATAGGCGGTCAGATAGGCCACCGTCCCGGCCGCCCAGATCAGGGCAGCGCTAAAGCCGAAGAAAAGATACCAGCCATGTTTGCGCGCGGGCGGGACAGCAGCTTCCGCCCGTATCCGCCGGTCGCGGTCCAATTCGCCTTGACTATGGGGCTCCGAGAATGATGCCATCAGCGCGTCGCTGGAGGAATTTCGTTCGCGGGTTTCAGTATCGGCCATGGTTTGCGCCATCATCCTTGCATCGCAAATAAACCTGCAATCATTGCAGGGTCTGCCTTCTTAGCGCAGCTTTTCCATTATTCGAAGGGCGCGAGTCGGTTCCGCGAGAATCAGATGCGGAAAACCACTGTGTCCGTGCCGTCATCAGCATCAAAGGAGGCGCAACCGGCCTCGGACAGGGCAGCGGTCTGGAATTCCTCAACATATTGAACGGGGATTAGCTCGATGGCCGCATCACACGCCTCATGGGCCGTATAGCTCAGCCCCAGAAACATCATGGCGGCGCTCGCCACCCATTCGATCAGCATCATCAAAAACTGGAGCATCGGTCCCTCGCACCGAAAAAATCGTCTATCGCTTCAATAATGTTGATCTATGGCTTGAAACAGGGGGATCGTTCAATACACAATCCCGTTTCGGGGCATGAAATTTCGGTAAGAATGACCGGAAGACAGGACAGGGGAACCGCTATGACAGCTGCCGCACCAAAGCTGGAACGCTTTTCGTCTATCGACACGCTGCGCGGATTTGCCGTTCTGGGCATTCTGATGATGAATATCCAGGCGTTCGCCATGCACGCCAACGCCTATCAGTATCCGCTCGCGCACATGGATTTCACCGGAGCCAACCAGACAGTCTGGTGGATTGCCTTCACATTCTTCGAGGTGAAATTCATCACGATTTTCTCGACCTTGTTCGGTGCCGGCATCGCCCTGATGCTTGGCGACGACCGCAGCCAGGGAACACGTCAGCACTATCCGCGCATGCTGTGGTTATTGGTGTTCGGCCTTGTCCACGCCTACGTCTTCTGGTTCGGCGATATCCTTGTAGCCTACGCGCTGGTGGGCATGGTGGCGGTGCTGCTTCGGGGATTGCCGGTTGCGAAACTTTTATTCTGGGGCCTGTTCGCGATCACGATCAACGGGCTGATTTTCATCGGGATATTCTCTATCTTCAATCTCCTTCCCGGCGAGATCGACCCTGTCGCTTTGGGAATGGCGCCCTCCGCGGAAGATTTGCAAAG
>Ga0210039_1003787_pt1 | contig 11397 bp, 8 predicted proteins | sample CryGeyCG2114_250_3_FD_185460 | JGI IMG/M metagenome (GOLD analysis project Ga0210039, IMG submission 185460) | Groundwater microbial communities from aquifer - Crystal Geyser CG17_big_fil_post_rev_8/21/14_2.50 (SPAdes) (version 2) | ecosystem: Environmental > Aquatic > Deep subsurface >...
TAGAGCGTCAAGCCCAACAGCACGGCCAGGAACTCGGGGGTCAGCGCGCCGCCGTCTTCAATTGAAAACTCGCCTCGGACCGGGTAATTTAGTTCAGTCGGCGCACCACCCAGCGCCCACCCCAACAGGCTGCAGGCTACCAGGATCAGCAGCGGCAGCCAAAACCCGCTGCGCGGCTGCCCGGTGGCTTCAAATTGCAACCGTGCCCAGCGCCGGTACAGCCAGATCAGCCCAAAACTGCCAGCAATGCCAAACGCCGCCCACAGTTGGCCGGTGGCCCACACCGGTATCGGGTAGTTCAGGCCACCCTTGCTCAAAAAGAAATGGCCAAGCTGCCACGCTTCACTGGAGGCAGGTAGCACCTCGGTCAGTACGACGTACCACAGCAACAATTGCAGCAGCACCGGGATGTTGCGGAACAACTCCACGTAGGACAGGCACAGCCCGCGCACCAGCGCGTTGCGCGAGAAACGCCCCACGCCCAACAGCGTGCCCAAAATGGTGGCCAGGATGATGCCAATGACCGCGACGCGCAGGGTGTTGGTGATGCCGATCAGAAAGGCGCGCCAATACGACTCTTCGGAGTCAAATGGATACAGGCTTTCACCAATGTCAAAGCCGGCAGACTGCGCCAGAAAATCAAAGCCGCTCTGAATGCCGCGAATGCGCATGTTGACGAGCGTGTTGTGCGCCAGAAACCAGACCATGCCGGTGATGGCCGCAATGGCGATGATCTGGTAGACCACGCCGCGAAAGGCCTGGCTGCGCCAAGACCAGTTATTCTTTTTGGGAGGAGAGCCTGGATTCATGATGTTTTTTGCACGAGGCTGCTGGAAAAAAGCGCCGCTGAAATCGCTTGTGACGAATTCAGACGGCGCCGTTGCGCTCAAAAGGAAATTAACGAACCGGGTAGGCGTACATCAGGCCGCCCTTGTTCCACTGGTTGTTGACGCCGCGGGGCAGACCCAGCGGCGACTTGGGACCGACGTTGCGCTCGAAAATTTCACCGTAGTTGCCAGTGGCCTTGATGGCGTTGGCCATCCAGTCCTTGCTCAGGCCCAGCAGCTTGCCGGTGTCTTCAGAGGTGCCCAGAATCCGCTTGACCACGGGGTCGACGCTGGTGGTTTTGAGCGAGTCAACGTTGGCTTGGGTGATGCCGTACTCTTCGGCTTCGATCAAGCCGTAGATCGTCCATTTGACAATGGCGAACCATTCGTCGTCACCGCGGCGCACCATCGGGCCGAGCGGCTCTTTGGAGATCAGCTCGGGCAGAATCGCGTGATCAGCAGGGTTAGACGCTTTCTTGTTGCGGGTGGACGCCAGGCCTGAGGCGTCGGTGGTGTAGGCGATGCAACGGCCGGTGAAGTAGGCGTTTTCAGCGGCTTCGAGCTGTTCGTACACCACGGGTTTGATGTTGAGTTTGTTGGCCTTGGAGTAGTCGGTCAGGTTTTTCTCGGTGGTGGTGCCAGACTGCACACACACTGTCTGGCCCTTGAGCTGCTTGGCGCTCTTGATCTTGCTCTTGACCGGCACCATGAAGCCTTGACCGTCGTAGTAGGTGGTCACCGTGGAGTTCAAGCCCAGCGACGCGTCACGCGTGAGGGTAAAGGTGGTGTTGCGCGACAAGATGTCGATTTCACCCGACTGCAGCGCGGTGAAACGCTGTTGCGCGTTCAGCGGCACGTACTTTACTTTCTCAGCATCACCCAGGGTGCTGGCAGCAATGGCGCGGCAGATGTCCACGTCCAGCCCCGTCCACTTGCCAGCCGAGTCGGCGGCGCCAAAGCCGGCCAAACCGGTGTTGACACCACAGGTAACCTGGCCTTTGGCCTTGATGTTATCCAGGGTCTTGCCGGCGTGGGCGGGGGCGGCAGCCAGGGTACCAAGAGCGGCAGCAACGACGGCCAGTGTTTTTAGATTAGTGATTTGCATGGGTTTTTAACTCCAGAGGTTGAAAGGAAAAATGACAACGACAAAAATAAACAGACGGTGAAATCCGTAAGCAATGCACTTTAACAGTGCGGCGTTCGCTCCGTCATGCGGGTTTACTCTCACACATCATGCAAATTGTTCATAACGATATTCGCACGCCTTGGCCGAAATTTATAAGCAGAAAACGTGCCATCATTGCGTTGTAGAAAGAAGCCTTGTCGTCACGTCAGGTTTGAGGTTCACCATGTCACACACCAAAGCAGATACTCTGGGCAAGCCACTGGCGGGCTGGCGCCTGCGCCTGTACACCATCATCTTTGAAGCCGACACCCGCGCTGGCCGTCGGTTTGACCGGGCTTTAATCGCCATCATCCTGGCCAGTGTGGCAGTCGTTATGGTCGACAGCGTCCACGCGATATCCCTTCGTTTCCATCATGAGCTGATGCTGGCCGAGTGGCTCTTTACCGCGGTGTTCACGGTTGAATACCTGGCGCGTCTGGCTTGCGTGCGCAAGCCCTGGCGCTACGTTTTCAGCTTTTATGGCGTGATTGACCTGTTGGCCTTGCTGCCCACTTATCTGGCCTTGCTGTTTCCTGATGTTGGGGTGCTGGTTGATGTGCGCATCTTGCGCTTGCTGCGTGTGTTTCGGGTCTTCAAGCTCACCGCCTATGTGTCGGAATACCAGGCCATTGGGCTGGCCTTGCGCGCCAGCCAGCGCAAGATCATGGTGTTTCTGGCAGCGGTGCTGATGATTGTGCTGGTGATCGGCACGCTGATGTACGTGGTGGAGGGGCCCGCCAACGGCTACACCAGCATTCCCACGTCGGTTTACTGGGCCATCACCACCATGACCACGGTGGGTTTTGGCGACATCACGCCCAAGACAGACTTTGGTCGGCTGATTGCATCACTGATGATGCTGCTGGGCTGGGGCACGCTGGCCGTGCCTACCGGCATCGTCACAGCCGAGATGACCTACGCCCGCAAAGCACCCACCACCACCCGCACCTGCCAGGAATGCCTGACCGAAGGCCACATGCCCGACGCCAATTTTTGTCGCCATTGCGGTGCGCGCCTGCCTGACTATGCCCATGAATAGGGCAGGGCAGCACCGCGCTGCGCTAGCATCGCGATCTAAGCAGCGCAACCCACAACCTCAACCATCCCAGGAGACCCCCATGTTTGAATCTCTCATTGCAGGTAGCCTGCCCAAACCCGCCTGGCTGGCCGAAACGCAAAAACTTTGGCCGCAATGGAAGGCGCAAGGCGACGAGCTGCTGCAGGCCAAGCGCGATGCCACGCTGCTGTGGATCAAGCTTCAAGAGGACGCAGGCCTGGACATCATTGGCGACGGCGAACAGGCACGTCAACACTTCGTGCACGGCTTTCTGGAGCAGGTAGACGGCATCGACTTTGAGCACAAGGTGACGATGGGCATCAGAGACGGCCGCTACGACGCGCAGGTGCCGCAAGTGGTGGCACAGCTCAAACTCAAGGGCCGCGTGCATGCTTTAGAGGCGCAACTGCTGCGTGCCCACACCCGCAAAAAAATCAAGTTCACCCTGCCCGGCCCGATGACGATTGTCGACACCGTGGCCGACCGTTTTTACGGCAGCAAGGTTGACATGGCGATAGCTTTTGCCGATCTATTAAATCAGGAAGCGCTGGCGCTGCAGGCCGATGGCGTGGACATCATCCAGTTTGACGAACCAGCCTTCAACGTTTACTTGAAAGATGCCGCAACTTGGGGCGTGCAGGCGCTGGAACGCGCCGCAAAAGGGCTCACCTGCACCACTGCTGTGCACATCTGCTACGGCTACGGCATCAAGGCCAACCTGGACTGGAAGGAAACCCTGGGCCAGGAGTGGCGGCAGTACGAGGCGATCTTTCCAGCACTTGCCAAAAGCAGCATCAGCCAAGTGAGCCTGGAGTGCTACCACTCGCACGTGCCGCCGCATTTGATGGCGCTGCTGGAGGGCAAAGACGTGATGGTGGGTGTGATCGACGTGGCCAGCGACGTGGTGGAAACCCCCGAGCAGGTGGCCGACACCATCGGCCAAGCGCTGCAATACGTGCCCAAACATCGCCTGTTCCCGTGCACCAACTGCGGCATGGCGCCGATGAACCGCAACATTGCGTTGGCCAAACTGCAGGCGCTGGCCGCCGGTGCGGCGCTGGCGCAGGCACGCAATTCTTAATGCTTTTTTGGCCTCTAGCCCAATAAATATAAGCGCAAGCAGCTATTAAATTGATATGACACTGAGCCTGGTTTCCCCGGAAAAAATTGGCCTGAGCACACTACGCCTGCAACGCCTGATGGCCGTTTTGCAGTCTGAAGTTGACAAAAAACGCCTGCCTGGTGCTGTGGTGGTGGTGGCGCGCCACGGCCAGACGGCGCTGCTGGACAGCGTCGGCCAGCTCAACCCGGCCACGGGTGAGGCCATGCACCGTGACGCGCGCTTTCGCATCTACTCGATGACCAAACCGATTGTCTCGGTGGCGGCGATGATGCTGGTAGAGCAGGGGCGCTTGCTGCTGAGCGACGCGGTCAGCAAGCATTTGCGCGAGTTCGCCAAACAACAGGTGGCGGTGCAAAACGGCAGCACGTCAACCGCGCCGTCGCTGGAGCCGGTGCGCCGCGACGCCACAGTGCACGACCTGCTGCGCCACACCGCGGGCATGACCTACGAATTTTTGGGCGCCAGCCCGGTGCAGCGCCAGTACACCCAGCTGCGCATCGGCTCGCGTGAGCGCACGCTGGCCGAGTTCACCCAGCAGCTGGCCGGCATCCCGCTGATGTACCAACCCGGCATCGCGTTTGAATACAGCCGCGCCACCGATGTACTCGGCCGCGTGATTGAAGTGGTGTCGGGTCAGAGCCTGCAAGACTTTTTGCGCGAACACATTTTTGAGCCGCTGGGCATGTCGCACACCGGTTTCACCGTGCCGCCAGAATTCCACGACCACATTGCCGAACCCTTTGCGCGTGACCCCGACGGCGGCGTGCAGATGCGGGTGATTGATGTGCGGCTTGATGCCGCGCTGGCCTCTGGCGGCGGCGGGCTGATCTCTACCGCGCAGGACTACGCGCGCTTCTTGCAGTTCATGCTGGGCCGAGGCGAATTGGACGGCGTGCGCCTGCTGGGCGCACAAACGGTGGATTTCATGACCACTGACCACCTGGGCGACATTCCCGTGGCCGCCACCGGCTCCATGGCTTTGCTGCCGCCCGGGCATGGCTTTGGCTTGGGTTTTGCGGTGCGCAAACACCAAGGCGTGGCGCCGGTGCCCGGTTCGGTTGGCACCTACTTTTGGGGCGGCTTGGCCGGCACCACCTTCTTTGTCGACCCCAAGCTCGACCTGTTCGCCATCCTCATGCTGCAAGCGCCCAACCAGCGCGAGTATTACCGCATGCTGTTTCGCAACCTGGTGTACGCGGCGGTGTGCGACTAGAAGTTGGCGCTGACGGCAACGGTGGCCGTTTTGGCCTGATTGACAAACGCGTTGAACTGCCACAGCGTGCCGCGGTGGGTCAGTTCGGACAGATGCCATTGCATCATGACGCCGCCACCGGCCACGTCGTACGCCACATGGACCTGGTTATCGGCAAATGAAGTCAGTGGCAAGCCTACGCGTACCCGGCGGTTGCTGTCGTGGCTGGCGTCGAAAGCCACCAGATAGTCGCGCAGGTGAGCCGCAATTTTTTGTCGGTCTTCTGCCATTTGCGTGGTGATTTCGGCGTCTGCATCCACCGGCTGCGCCAGGCTGGCCGCAAAGCGCGACGGTGCCTTCGGTGTATCTTGCGCAGAACACAGCGGGCAAGCCAGCGCCATGAGGACTGTGATGAGGGCGTAGAGTGGGTTCACGTGATCTGCCTGAAGTGGATAGGCCAACTGTCCCACCAAACCCAGCGCAAGTCGTCAGTTGCGCGGGTAACAAAAGTAAGCGAGCCCGGCAGAGTGTTACCGAATGTTTTCTTGTGTGGAAAATGGCCTTCAACCCCAACAAAGACGTGCGCAAATAGCTATTTATTTTGACGATTGATGCAGCGCAAGTGGGCGACTCAAAATGTGTCCGTGACCGGTTCTACGGTGACCCCCACGCTCAGCGTGTGGTTGGCGCCGCCGTGAATGACGCCGCGCATGGGCGAGACGTCTGAAAAATCCCGCCCGATGGCCAACGTCACGTAGTCTTCGCCGGGCGAGGGCGCGCCGGCGCGGTCGTTGGTGGGGTCCATGTCGACCCAGCCGCTGTCGGGCAGGTACACCGCGCCCCAGGCGTGCGACGCGTCGCTGCCGCGCAGTTTGACCATGCCAGGTGGCGGCGCGGTCAGCAGGTAGCCGCTGACGTAGCGCGCCGCCAGCCCCATGGAGCGCAGGCAGGCAATGAAAATGTGGGCAAAGTCCTGGCACACGCCTTTGCGCTGCGCCAGCGCCTCTACGGCCGGGGTGTTGACCTCGGTGCTATGACTTTCGTAAACAAAGTCATCGTGAATGCGGTGCATCAGGTCCAGCGCGCCCAGCAGCAAGCTTTGCCTGGGGGGAAAGCTGGCGCGGGCATAGGCGGCAAATTCCGCTTGCTGGGGCGCCATGGCCGAGGCAAACACAAATTCGTTGGCCGGGTCATACGCATTGCCGGCGCGGTAGCGAAAGCGTTCGCGCGTGCTCTCCCAGTCGATCAGGTTTTCGGGCAAGCGGCTGGCGCAGGTTTGCACTTCGCTGGTGGCTACCACGCGCAGTTGGCGATGCGGCTGCTGCAAAGAAAAAAAGCTGCGTGTGTTGCCAAACACATCGGTGGCGACACTGCGCTGCGCCGGCTCGGGGGTGATACTGAGCTGCTGGCTGATCAGTTGCTGGCCGTCAGCGTGGCGTGGCGTCAGGTAGGCCATGTGCTGTGCGGTCTCGACCACCGGGCTGTAGTCGTAGACTGTTTCGTGGGTGATCAACAGTCTCATTGCGCCCCCACGCTGCGGTTAGCCAGGCCGGCATGGGTGAAGTAGGTGGCGCTGATATCTTCAGACACCTCAAATGCGGCTTGACAGCATTGCTGCAGCACGTCTTGCAACAAGTCGTAGCGGGGCGCCTCGACGGCTGCAGCGTTGTCTGAAAACGTGTCGGTCGGTGTGACCAGATCCGGCGCCAGTTCGCACAGTTGCGCGAGCCCCCAGGCGCTGGGGTTGGGAACCTTGAGCGACAGATCCGAGAGCTCGTTGGGATCGCTGCCCGCCAGCTTGGCTAGGCGTCCACGCAGGGTGTGCGCGACCCAGGATACCGAGCGTGGGTTGTCGCGGTCAATCACCAGCAAGTCAATCAGCGCGGCGATGTCGCGGCTTTGTTGAAACTGCGCGTGGAAAGTGATGGCGTTGTCAAACAGCTCAATTACCGCATCAAAGCCGCTGTCGGTTTGCAGCGTGCGCCAGCGCAGCGCCAGGCTCAGCGCGTTGGCCAGAAAACCCAGGCGCTCGACGTGGCGACCAATGCTCAGCAGGCGCCAGCCGTCGTCACGCGCCATGCGGTCGGTTTGGGCGCCGGTGATGGCAGCCATTTGGTCGCTGGTGTCTTTGAGGATTTGCAGCGCCTGCTGGGTTGGACAGTTGCCGCGCTGCTGGTATTGGCCAAAGCGGGCGAACAACGTCTCTTCGGCACGGGTGATGATGCGCCAATGCTCTTGCGACAGTCGCTCGCGTACGCTCGATGCCGCCAGCTTGAGCGCGCGCAGGCAAAAGCCCACGCTGGTGGCGTTGCGCGTGCTGCCCAGGCTGTCGATCAACGCGCGCTCAAAGACGCGCGGTGCCTGCAGCGGCGTTGGCACACCGGGCAAGACCAGTGTATTGGCTTGCGCCATCTGGCCTAGCCAGGTCAGCAGCGACGCGTTGTTTGGGTCTTCACCGTGCAGGCAGTCCAGCGTCAGCCTTGCCAGGCGCAAGGTGTTTTCGGTGCGTTCGGTATAGCGCCCTAGCCAGAACAGGCTCTCTGCCGCGCGGCTGGTGACGAGCCGCTTGCGCTGCAACAGGCTCTCGGGCGTCAGATGAGGGTGCAGCAGGGGGGTGCGGTCAACTTCGCCGCTGGTCAGTGACCAGACGTCGGCACTGCTGCCACCGCGCTGCATCGAGGTGATGTCCTGGTCGCTACTGGCCACGCGCGCCAATCCACCAGGCAGCACGCGCCAGCCCTGTGCCGGGTCGGCGACGGCAAAGACGCGCAACACCACCGAGCGCGCCACCAGAGCGTGCTCGGTGGTGTTGGGCGCGGCTTGACCACGTTGCCAGGTTGGCATCTGCGAGAACGGCATGTACGCCTGCACCGTGTGTTCTTGTGGGTGCTGGGCGATGCGTCCGGCCCATTCGTCCAGCGCTTGTTGCGTTTGGCGCTCGCCGAGTACGGCGTCAAAACTGGCGTGTCCGGCCGCGCCCGGGTAAGTGGGCTTGATGACGCAATCGCGCAGGCGGCTCAGCGCGTCAAACATCGCGCTGTTTTCACCACACCACCAGGTAGGCAGCGCGGGCAAACACAGTTCTTCGTCAAAAAAATGGCGCGACAGCGCGGGCAAAAAGCCCAGCAGCGCCGGTGACTCCAAAAACGCTGATCCAGGCGCATTGGCCACCAGCACGTTACCGGCACGGATGGCTTGCAGCAGCCCGGGTACGCCCAGGGTCGAGTCGGCGCGCAGTTCCAGCGGGTCCAGATACTGGTCATCGACGCGTTTGAGCAAGCCGTGCACGGGCACCAGACCCTTGAGCGTTTTCAGGTACAGGCGTTCGTCCCGCACCAGCAAGTCATTGCCCTCGACCAGCGTCAGCCCCAGGTAGCGTGCCAGGTAAGCGTGTTCAAAGTAGGTTTCGTTGTACGGCCCCGGTGTCAACAGCGCCAGATGCGCGTCGGCACCCAGCGGGCTGTTGGCGTGCAGACTGTCCATCAGCGCGCGGTAGGTGCCCGCCAGTCGCTGCACTTTGAGTTTGTCAAAGGCGTTGTTGAACTGGGCCGAGATGGCCAGACGATTCTCCAGCAGGTAGCCCAGGCCAGAGGGCGCTTGCGTGCGTTGCCCTACCAGCCACCAGTTGCCATCGGGGCCGCGCGTCATGTCAAACGCGGCGATGTGCAGATAGCGCCCGCCGACCGATTTGACGCCATGCATGGAGCGCAGGTAACCGGGGTGGCCTTGCACCAGCGCCGGCGGCAGCAGGCCCGAGTGCAACAGTTGTTGTGGGCCATAGACGTCGGCCATGACGCGCTCGAGCAGGCGCACCCGCTGCAAGACGCCTTGCGCGATGTGTCGCCAGTCGACAGGTGCGATGATCAGCGGAAACAGGTCAAGCGACCACGGACGCTGTGGGCCGTCTTCGTCAGCGTAAACGTTGTAGGTCACGCCGTTGTCACGCACCTGGCGTGCAAGGTGCGTGCTGCGCTGTGTTATGTCGGCGCGGGTTTGGTCTTTCAATTCATCAAAAAAACCGGCCCAAGCCCTTGTCATGTCTGGGCTAGATGCTTCATTATCTGAAGCACTTTCGATGCCGTTGTCGGCCCTTGTCAGGGTGCCGTGGATTTCGTCAAAGTGGCCTTCGGTGCAGCGCAAGTTGTCTGCCAATTCGTCCAGCCGCAATTCGGTTGCGCTAGTTTGCGGCTGTGACGACGATTGAACTTGCGTTTGTTGCATGGCAGGGAGTATGCCAGCGTGGCGCTGCTTTGACAGACAATCGCCCATTTCCAAATTTGCTTGGGGCTTGCCACACACCATGACCGAATCCGTTTTAGAAACCACCACTGAACACGTCGCCGAGGCCGCAAGCGGCGCGCCCGCGCCTGCGGCCAAACCCAGGGTCAAACGCTTTGACGCCGCCCAGCCCGTGCTTGAAAAGCTGTTTACGCTCTATCCGCACCTCTTTGGCCAGCGTTTTCTGCCGTTGAAGCTGGGCGTTTTTCAGGACCTGATGGCCGCGCACCCCGATGTTTTCAAACGCGACGACCTCAAGCTGGCGTTGGGCGTGCACACCCGCTCGACACGTTACCTGCAGGCGGTGGCCGCTGGTTTGCCACGCCACGACTTGCAGGGCCAGGTGGTGGAGACAGTGGCACCCGAACATGTTTTCCTGTCGATTGTTGAGGTGTTCACCCGCCGCCAGGCGCGCGCGCAAGAAGACCTGCTGCCCAAGCTGCAAAATCAATTGGCCACGGCTTACGAGAAATCGGGTTTGACGCGAGCAGACTATCTGGCGCGCATCGGTACCCCCTCTGATGTCATCAACGCTGTGCTGGATGAAGCCATGGCGCAAGTAGATTTGAAACGCGCCCGCCGCACAGCGCTTGTCAAAGCATTTGAGGCCAGTGGCAAGACAGTGGCTGAGTTTGCTGATTCGCTGGGTATGCCCGAGCGCGAGGTGCAAGCTGTGCTGACGCGTTAAGCTGCACTGTCAGCCTTGGGTTTGAGCGGCTGGCGTGCCAGTTGCTCAAATTCGGACAAAGGCACAGGGCGACTGAACAAGTAGCCCTGGATCAGATCGCAATGGTGGACGGTGTTCAAAAAATACAGCTGTGCCTGGGTTTCAACGCCTTCTGCGACCACTTTCATGCTCAGACTGTGCGCCAGGCTGATGGTGGCTGAACAAATGGCTGCGGCCTCGTCGCTGGATTCGATGTCGCGTACAAAGCCCTGGTCAATCTTGAGCTGGTCAAGCGGCAAGCGACTCAAATAAGCCAGTGATGAGTATCCCGTGCCAAAGTCGTCGAGTGAAAAGCCGATGCCCAAGGTTTTAAGCGCGGTCATTTTGGCCACCACGTCATCAACATCGTCAACCAACAAACTCTCAGTCAGTTCCAACTTAAGGCGCTGCGGTGGTGCGCCGCTGTGTCTTAAAACGGCCACAACTTCGTCGACAAAGCCTGGTTGTGAAAATTGCTTGGCGCTCACATTCACCGCCAGCGTCAGGCTGGCAAAGGTGGTTTGGTGTTGCCAATCCGCCAATTGCAGGCAGGCGGTGTCCAACACCCAAGCGCCCAGCGACAAGATCAGCCCTGATTGTTCGGCCACACCAATGAATTCAGCGGGTGAAACCAAGCCCCTGACGGGGTGTTGCCAGCGCACCAGTGCCTCAGCGCCAGCCACTCGGCCTGCAGCGTCCACTTGCGCCTGAAAGTAAAGCACAAACTGGCGTTGCTCAATGGCATCACGCAGCGCCAATTCCACCGCTGCTTTGGCTTGCAATTTGGCTTGAATTTGGGGATCAAAAAAGCGCAAGGCGTTACGCCCGCTGGCCTTGGCTTCGTACATGGACATGTCGGCGCGTTTGATCAAGTCGTCGATGCTTTCGGTCACCCCTGAAAACATCGCCACCCCAATGCTGGCGGTGCAGTGGCATTGCACCGCGTCGAGTTGATAACTGGCATCCAACGCTTGCAAAATCTTGGTGCCGATGGCGTTGGCTTGGGTGGCTGCGTCATTGGCATCGGCGCTGAGAGATTCGAGCATGAC
>Ga0210039_1003791_pt1 | contig 11390 bp, 7 predicted proteins | sample CryGeyCG2114_250_3_FD_185460 | JGI IMG/M metagenome (GOLD analysis project Ga0210039, IMG submission 185460) | Groundwater microbial communities from aquifer - Crystal Geyser CG17_big_fil_post_rev_8/21/14_2.50 (SPAdes) (version 2) | ecosystem: Environmental > Aquatic > Deep subsurface >...
ATGGCAGACGCCCAGTCCGCGCCTCCCCGCCCCGAGGTCAGGTAGGATGCGAATGAAAGATTCCCTTCGTCCCGTCTGGTTGATCAGCAAACGCGAACTCCGCGACCAGTTGCGCGACTGGCGCATCCTCTCGCCTCTCCTGATCCTGACCGTCGGCTTCCCGTTCCTGATGAACGCGTTTGCGGGCGAGGCGGTCCGGTTTGCCAATCAGTACGGCGGCAACCTGATCGTTGACCGCCTGGTGCCGTTCTCGGTGCTGATCATCGGTTTCTTCCCCCTGACGATTTCCCTGCTGGGCGCGCTGGAATCTTTTGTGGGGGAGAAGGAGCGCGGCACGATTGAGCCGTTGCTAAGTACGCCGCTTTCCGACTGGCAGTTGTATCTCGGCAAACTGATCGTTGGAATTGTTCCCCCGCTTGTCTCCAGCCTGCTGGCGGTTGGCATTTACCTGGCGGTGGTTTCAAGGCAGGCCGTGGAGATGCCCGACCTTTCGGTGTTCGCGCAGTTGTTCATGTTGACCATCGCGCACGCCGTGCTGATGGTCAGCGCCGCGATCGTGTTTTCCATCCAGTCCACTTCGGTGAAGGCGGCCAACCTGCTGGCCTCGTTCATCATCATCCCTGTCGCCCTGCTCATGCAGGGCGAGAGCGTGCTGTTGTTTTGGGGCAACAACCAGGTGTTGTGGCTGGCGGTGGTGGGGGTCTTTATCGTGGCGGGACTGCTCGTCCGCCTCGGCCTGGCGCATTTCCAGCGCGAGTACCTGCTCGGCCGCGAGATTGACATGCTCAATATTCGCTGGATGGCGCGCACGTTCTGGGGATATTTCAAAGGCGACGCGACCTCCTTCTTTGGCTGGTACCGCGATTCGCTCGGCGCGACCCTGCGAAAGTTGCGGAAGCCCGTCTTCCTGCTGGCGCTTCTGGCCGCGGCGGGAATCTGGATCGCCTACGGCTGGGCGACCAATAATTTACAGGGCTATCTTGCTTCCATCCAGCCCGGGCAAATGGCGGACCTGCAACAGCGTTTGATGCGCGCCGGCGATTTGTCCGAGTTCAGCGGGGAATTCACCGCGCCCTCGCTCTTCCTGCACAACCTGCAAGCCACGCTCCTGATCGGATTCTTCGGCCTGTTTTCGTTCGGCGTGCTGGGAGTTATCCTCTACCTGGTCAATACCAGCATGATTGGCGCTTTGCTGGGACTGTTCCAATTGATGGGCTACAATCCCCTGCCGCTCGTCGCGGCGGGCATCCTGCCGCATGGGATTTTCGAGATCCCCGCGCTGATCCTTTCGTGCGCGGCGGTCTTGCATATCGGCCTCGTGCTGGTGACGCCGCAGGCGGGGCGCACTGTGGGCGAGGTGCTGATCGAGGCGCTCGCCGATTGGGCGCGCGTCGCCGTCGGATTGGTAATCCCCCTGTTGTTGATCGCGGCATTGATCGAATCGAACGTCACGCCGCAATTGCTGATGAACGCCATGAGCGCCATCAAATAGTCATGTCAAAAATTGTCATCCTCGGTTCGTCCAATGCTGTCGCGCACAAGGATCATGAGAACACCCACCTGGTCGTTGTGGGGCGCGAGCGCGCCGTGTTGGTGGATTGCCCCGGTAATCCCCTCCAGCGTCTCGAGCGCGCGGGCGTGGACTCCAACGATGTCACGGACTTGATCGTCACGCATTTCCATCCCGACCACGTTTCCGGCGCGCCTCTCTTTCTCATGGAAATGTGGCTGATGGGGCGCAGCCGCCCGCTCCAGGTTCATGGCCTGCGCCACACCCTCGACCGTTTCGAAAACCTGATGAGTCTTTTCGGATGGGACCAGTGGCCCGGCTTTTACCCGGTCGCTTTCCAGCGCCTGCCCGCCGCCGGGATGACCTCTGTGTTGGATTGCCCCGACTTCAAAATTTTTTCCTCCCCCGTTCAACATCTCATTCCCACCATCGGCCTGCGCGTGGAATTCCCCAGCCAAAAGACCTTCGCCTACTCCTGCGATACCGAACCGTGCCAGGAGGTCGTGCGGCTGGCTGGCGGCGCGGACATTTTGCTCCACGAAGCCACCGGCGACTCGCCCGGACATTCCTCCGCCGCGCAAGCGGGGGACATCGCGACGCAGGCCGAGGTCGGACGCCTGCTCCTGGTCCACTACCCCAACGGTCCCTATCGGACCTCGGACCTGGTCGCCGAGGCCCAAACCCGCTACCCGGGGCAGGTTTCCCTCGCGGAAGATTTCACCACGCTTGAGTTTTAAAGCCAAACCCGTTTTCTCTGCGAAAACGGGTTTGTTTACCATCCATTGATGTACGGCTCCCATTCGCCATACTGGTTCAAGTGGCGGCCAAAGATGTAGACCGCGCTGGCAGGCGGTTCCTTGGGCGGGTGGTGCAGGCGCATGTGTGCTTCTTCGGGATGCCGCCCGCCCTTGCGGTGATTACATCCGGCGCAGGCCGCCACCACGTTCGTCCAGGTGTGCTCGCCGCCCAAGTGCCGCGGATGGACGTGATCCACCGTCAGGTTGCCGTCCTTCCGCCCGCAGTACTGGCAGGTATAATTGTCCCGTCGAAAGACCTCGCGCCGCGTCAACTTGATGCGCGGCCGCGGTCGGCGGATCATATCCTCGAGGCGGATGACCGACGGCCTGGGAAAGACCTGCGAAATGGCGCGGATGTTTCCGCGGCCATTGACCACCATGGCGGCTTTCCCGGAAAGGATCATCCCAATGGCGCGTCGCGTGTTGCAGATGTTGATTGGTTCGAAATTGGCATTTAGCACTAGGACTGGCTCTTGCATGGAGCCCTCCGTAATGCGCCGATTATACCGCTTGTTTTAAAAATCGCTTAATTTGCGTAGGACAAGTCTCAGACTTGTCCTACCAATGGTCGCACATCGAAATCTGGAGGAAACACAATGAACGTACTGATCACCGGCGGCACAGGCCTCATCGGTCGCGCCCTCACCCGCTCCCTGCTCGCGGACGGGCACAAAGTCTGGCTGCTGACCCGCGACCCCCAGCGCGCCGCATCCAACCTGCCGCAGGGCGTCACCGCCGCGGGCTGGGATGGCCGTACCGCGCAGGGTTGGGGCGAGCTCGCCAGCGAGATGCACGCCATCGTCAACCTGGCGGGCGTCAACATGGCCTCCTGGCCGTGGACAGAAGCGCGCAAGCAATCCTTCTGGAACAGCCGCGTCTGGGCCGGGCAGGCCGTGGCCGAGGCAGTCCGCCTCGCGAAGAAAAAGCCCGCCATCCTCATCCAATCCTCGGGCATCAACCATTACGGCTTGCGCGGCGCGGCCGCGACCGAATCCACGCCTCCCGCGGACGACTTCCTGGCGCGGCTCACCGTCGCCTGGGAATTTTCCAGCCAGCCCGTCGAGGAACTCGGCGTGCGCCGCGCCGTCATCCGCACGGCGGTTGTGCTTTCAGGCGACAGCGCCATCCTGAAACTGATGGAACTTCCCGCCCGACTCTTCTTTGGCGGACGACTGGGGAGTGGAGGGCAGGCCCTGCCCTGGATCCACATCGCGGACGAGGTGGGCGCCATCCGCTTCCTGCTTGACGAGGAGCGGGCGCGCGGTCCCTATAACTTGATCGCCCCCGAAGCGGCCACCAACGCCGACTTCCTGCGCGCGTTGGCGCACACGCTCAAACGCCCGTACTGGTTCCACGTCCCCGCGTTTCTCATGCGCCTCGCCCTCGGCGGGATGAGCGTGATGGTGTTGGACGGGCGTCCCGCTCAACCGAAACGCCTGCTGGAGGCGGGCTACCAGTTCCGGTATCCGACATTGGAAGGCGCGTTGAAGGAGTTGTATCATCCACGCGAGACGACTAAAGTCGTCACTACGTAGCGCGGGACGACTAAAGTCGTCACTACATAGTAATGCGCGCGCGGCCATGTAGTAACGACTTTAGTCGTCTGGGCGCGGTATAATCGGGCGCATGTCCACCACCCGCGAATTTCGTCCCGAACTCATGCCGCGCCGCGGCGAATGGATGGCCTGGCTGGCAGGGATCGGCATGATGGTTGGTTTGTTTTTGGCAACCAGCCGTTGGGGCGCCCAGTCTTTCATTTTTTGGATGTTTGCCGTGTTCCTTCTCTTTTCGGCGGTGAGCATCTCGCTCGGCAACTGGATGGATCGCCGCACCGTCCTCCGCGTGGGGGCGGACGGGATATCCTTCGAGAGTGGAGTCCGCTCGGTGCGGCTGGGCTGGCCCGAGGTCCAGAATGTGGCGGTCATCCCGACGCGGCTCGGTAAACGGGTGCAGGTTCAGGGCGCGCAGTCGCATTTCACGTTCAAGACCATGAGCGAGTCCACGCTGGGCGGGCAACAGTTGCGAACGGGTTTCGCCGACGGGCAGGAAATCCTGGAGACGGTTCTTGAGGAAAGTGGGTTGCGGGTGAAAACGGAGAAGGACGGCATGGTCTATTACGCCCGCGCCTGAACCGGTTTTGTTTTGCGACAACGCATCACGTCGTGAAACGTGGTGCGATTTTTTTTGTAGTGCGAGATAGTATCTCGCATTACGACTGTGGAGATTGGCATGAACATTGACGAACAAGTTGAACTTTTGATGCAAGGCACGGAGTATGGCGACGAAGATTTGAAGCAGGCCATGACCGCCGAACTGCGCGAACGGCTGCTGCTTGCCGAAAAAGAGGGCAGACCCCTGCGCGTCTATTGCGGATATGATCCGACCTCCACCGACCTGCATCTCGGCCACACCATCTCAATGCGGAAACTGCGCCAGTTCCAGGACCTCGGCCACGAGGTGACTTTCCTGATTGGGAATTACACCGCGCTGGTGGGCGATCCCTCGGACAAGAACAAGGCGCGTCCCATCCTGACCCAGGAGCAGGTGGCCGCCAACGCGACAACGTACGCCGACCAGGCCTTTCGCCTGCTCGACCGCGCCAAGACGAAAGTCCGCTACAACGGCGAATGGCTCTCGGAACTTTCGCTGGTGGACTTGATCCGGCTGGGGCAGAATTTCACCGTCCAGCAATTTTTGGCGCGCGATAATTTTGCCAATCGTCTCGAGAAAGGCGAACCTATCTTTTTGCACGAAACATTCTACGCGCTGATGCAGGGCTACGACGCGGTTGCCATGCAGACGGATATTCAGGTGGGCGGCACGGACCAGTTGTTCAATATCATCGTGGCGGGGCGCAAATTGCAGGAGGCGCTCGGCCAGAAACCGCTGGTGGGCGTCATCTGCGGCATCCTGCCAGGTACGGACGGCGTGCAACGCATGTCGAAGTCCACGGGCAATGTCATCCCGATCAACACGACTGCCGAGGATATGTACGGCAAGGTGATGTCCGTCCCGGATGCGGCGATGGGGAAATATTACCGGCTGGTGACGCGCTTCACGCCTGCGGAGATCGCCGCCATCGAAAAGGGCGTGGCGGATGGGTCCACGCATCCGCGCGACGCGAAGATGAAACTGGCGCGCGAGATCGCCTCCATTTTCTACGGGGAGGCGGCCGCGGCCGCGGCGCAGGAGAATTTCGTCCGCACCTTCCAGCAGAAGGAAACTCCCGACGAGATGGCAGAATACCGCCTCAAGTCCGGGCAGACCGTGTTGGACGTGCTGATGGATGCGGGGCTGGCAGAAAGCAAGAGCAAGGCGCGGGCGTTGATTGATCAGAAGGGTGTCCGCCTGGATGGCGAGACGCTGGAGCGCGCCGACGCTTCGTTCCCGCACCCGGGCGTGTTGCAGGTGGGCAAGCGTCGTTTCCTGCGGGTGATTTGAATCGTAGTGACGACTTGAGACTATGGAACGAGCGGACAAAAAACACCTGATTGCGCTTATGCTGGTTGTGCCTGTAATCTGCGCGGGCATCGGCCGCATAGTTCAGCAGTCGAATGGCGCGGCGCAAACGCGCCCGCGACAGAGCGCGGCCCCATCTCTCATTTTCCTCCCGATCATTCGCTCAGGGCAAAGCGGCGGCAAGCCGACAATGCTGACTCCCATCAGGTACTCGGATGCCAGCCCCTTCAACCAGCAAATTTCTCCTGACGCGGAGATTGATCCCAACTCTGCGACCATGGTTCAGAGTCTGGCTCGAGACGCGCGCCAACGGGGTTTTTACATGGTCGTGGACAAGTGGACGGTCCCCATTTTTTACGCGGATGCAAACACGCCGCGTTACAATGTCGAACTCACAGCCAGTTGGGCGGCCTGGTTTGCGACGACGATGAATGGCGCGCCCATCCCCGACTGGGCCGCGCCCGACCCGCAGGACGATGGCAGCATGACCATCGTTGACTTGGCGGCGGATTGCCAATACGATTTCTGGCAGGCGAAGAAACAGAACGGACAATGGAGCGCCAGCTGGGGAAACAGCCTGAAAATAGATGGACAGGGAATATTCCCGAAAGGGCTGTCGGCGCGTGGGTCCGGTTTTGCGCTGCTGGCGGGAATGATTTGGCCGGATGAATTGAAAAATGGAAGAATTGACCACGCCCTGCTGTTCAGTTACAGCTACACCAAGAGCGGAGGCCCCGTTTCGCCCGCGACCGAAAGCGATGGGGAGTCCCTGGCTGTTGACGCCATTCCCGAGGGCGCGCGCATTCAGCTCGACCCGGCGTTGAATTTGGACACGCTCAATCTCACACCGTACGAAAAGATCATCGCAAAAGCGATGCAGGAATATGGGATGATCCTGGGGGATAATTCAGGCGGAGGCATCTCGCTCTACGCCATTTCTCCCCTGAGTACGCAGGGCAACCCTTATGAAGGAATTCTGCCGCCGCCCGACCCACAGGATGGGTTTGTCCTGCTTCCAAATATCCCTGCTGACAAGTTTCGCGTTCTCAAATTGGATCCGCAGATTCCAGACCCGCAAATCGGGTTGGCGCCAAGCGGGTGCGCCGAGATGAGGTGATCGGCTTATCCCTGTTTTATTCGGCCTCTGTCACCATTTCGAGGAAAATATTCGCGATCCTCGGGTCGAAGCGTATGCCGGTTTCTTTTTGAATGTATTCGATGGTGCGTTTTCTGGACCATGTTTTTCGGTAGGGGCGGTCTGAGAGCAGGGCATCCCACACGTCCACTACCGAGAAGATGCGCGCCGCCAGCGGAATTTCATCGCCTTTCAGGCCGCGCGGGTACCCGCTCCCATCCCAGTTTTCATGGTGACAAAGGGGAATGTCGAGCGCCGGGCGCAGGTAGGCGATCGGGTAAAGGAGATCGTGGGCATATTGTGGATGCTTGCGCATCTGTTCCCACTCGGAGTTATTGAGCGGCCCGGTCTTTCGCAGGATGTGGTCGGGGACGCCCATCTTGCCGATGTCGTGCAGGAGTACGCCGCGGCGGATGTGGGTAAGATCGCTGTCGCTGATGTTCATGCGGCGCGCCAGGCGGATGGTCAATTCGGTGACGCGGCGGGTATGCCCCTCGGTTTCCTTGTCGCGTAATTCCAGCGCCTTGCCCCAGCCTTCGAGGGTGGTGTCGTAGGCCAGCGAAAGTTCCTGGTTGGAACGCTGCAGGTTTTCAAACAACTGGGAATTGTCAATGGCGATGGCCGCCTGCCCGGCCATGGTCTGCATGAATTCCAGCCAGTCGTTATCGGGGGTGAAAGAGGCGCGGAAGAAAGCTTCAAGCGCTCCTTTAACCTGGCCTTTACCGAGCAGGGGATAACCAATATAGGTGACAAATTTTTCGTCGGCCAACCAGGGGAGGTGAGCGTACTCGTCTGTCCGCATCAATTCCTGGATGCGCAGCGGCTTACGTGTCATGGCGATTTTACCCGCCAGTCCCTCCCCGATGCGGAATTTTCGTCGCACAAGCCCGCCCTGGAATCCCAGCGCGGCGACTGTCTCGAGGATTTGGACGTTGGGGTTATATACGAGGATGGACATTGCGTCCGCGCGGAGTTGGGAGGTTGCGTTGTCCATCAGGATGTTGAGAGTCACGCGCAGGTCCAGGCTGGAAGCGATGGCGGTATCCACATCCCGCAGGGCGGTCAGGCGGCGCACCTGGTTTTCGCTTTTTTCATGCAGTTGGGCGTTATCAATGGCGATGGCGGCCTGGTTGGCGTAGGCAGTGACGAGGCGGACGTGCTCCTCAGTGAAGTAACCTTCCTCGGCGCTATCTACAGACAGCATCCCAATCACCTCTCCGTGCGCGATCAACGGCGCTCCCAGCCAGGAGCGGATGTGGCTGTGCGGTTCCTTACGAAACGGTTCGAAGGTATCCGCGATCTTATTCAGGATGAGCGGCCGCCGCTCCTGGACCACGATGGTGTTCGGATTGTCCCCAGGGACGGGGAAGCGCAGTCCCAGGACGGAGGCTTCCGATTGCCAGCCGCGCCCGCCAACGATTTCCAGGTAGCCCTCCCGCAGGAGTTGGATGGAGGCGCTATCGTATTTCAACATTCGCCCCAGTTGGTCGAGGATCAATTCGATGGCGCGTCCCTGATCCAGCGTGGTGGCAACAATGGCGGTCGCTTCCCGCAGGTTTTCGGCTTCCTGCCGCCGTTGTTGTTCGGACTGGTAGAGTCGGGCGTTTTCAATTGCGATGGCGGCCTGCTGCGCGAGTCCGCTGAGGAATTCCAGGTCCGTCGTTTTGTAATCCTGTCCCTGCCCGATGCGCCAAACCGCCAGCAATCCCGTGAGTTTGTCTTTTAGCAGGACGGGGACGCCCATGATGTGTTCGGCCGGGTTTTCCCCGGTGCCTTTGATGGTAATGGCGCGCGGGTCGGCGGCGGTGTCGTTGACGATCTCGCCGGATTTTTGCAGGGCAATGTTTCCCAGAATTCCGCTCCCGATTTGGAGCGGGTCGTTTTTGATGGCATCCGCGTCCGTTCCGAGGGCCGCGCTGGCCTGGAGTTGATTCGCGTCCAGGTCGGCCAGGTAGACGGCGCTGGTTTCGGCCTGGAGCAGGTCTTTGGCGTATGCCGCAATTCTCTCGAAGACCGCGTCGAGTTGCAGCGTGGATGAAATATCGCGGCCAACTTCGGCAATGGCGGCGCTTTCCTGGGCGCGGCGCACGGTCTCCTCGAACAGGCGGCCCGATTCAATTGCGATGGATGCCTGGTGCGCGATGCTGACCAGGAAATTCAATTCCGATTCGCTGAACAGGCCGTTTGCCCGCAGTCTCCAGGCGTTCATGGCGCCAATGGCTTTGCCTCTCGAGATAAGCGGCGCCGACATCATCGTCTCGACCAGGTTATCATTCTCCGGCGTCCCGGGGACTTTAATTTTGCGCGGATCCCGCGCTGTGTCGTTTATGATCTCGGGCTTTCCGGCGGCAACGATGTTTCCGGTAATCCCCTGTCCAATCTTGATCGTATGCGAAAGTAACTTATCGTGATACGAACCCTTGGCGGTCACTATTTTCAGGGTTTGATCGTCTTCCTGCAAAACGTAGATGGCGATGTGGCTTGCCTTGAGAAGGTTGAGCGAGCGCTGCGCGATCTCGTCGAGCGCAATGCCTATTTCCCGGGTAGTTGCGATGACGTTGGCAATTTCAGCCAGCGCCTCGATAATTTTAGCGCGGCGGCTTTGTTCCTCGAACAGGCGGGAATTCTCAACGGCAGAGGCGGCCTGGTTTGTGAAGGCCATGAGCCATTCGGCATCCCGCGGGGAGAAGAAGTTTGGCGTGTCGTGGTCGAGGTTGATAAATCCGATGGCTTCCCCATCCTGCAGGATGGGCGCGGAGAGGTGCGAGCGAATCCAATCGGTGGCAGGGAAGGCGACCCATCCCGGATCTTTTTGAGTGTCTGTGATCAGTTGGGGCTTGCGGGTCTTTGCCCCTCGCTTCATATCCGGGAGGCTGTTTATTGTTTCGCTAAAATGGTCGCCCCAGTCCATTGCGTTTTTCTGTGTGTAGCCGCGATGGCGGATAATACGCAGGACATTGTTTTCAAGGAGCATGATGTTTGCGGATTTGCTCGGCACAACGCGCCCGATATTTTCCAGGATGCGATCCAGGACCGTGTTGAAATCCAGGGTGCTATTGAGCGCGGAGGCGATGTCCCGTAACGCCTCGGCCAGGATGCGTTGCTCGCGTTCCGCGCGTTCCTTGCGCAAGCGCTCGATGGCGGTCGCGAGTTGCCCGGCGATGGTCACTAACAGGCGCTCGTCCTCTGCGGTGAAGAAGCCCAGTTTGGAACTCTCGGCATTGATGACGCCGATTACGCGTTCGCTGATGGTCATTGGGACGCAAAGTTCGGACAATGATTTTGGGTTGATCTGGATGTAGTTTTTGGCTTTTCGCACATCCTTGACGTTCACTGGCTTGCCTGTTGCGGCAACCTGGCCAGTGATGCCCTCGCCAATTTGGTACTTGCGTATTTGACCCGGGTCGGTAATGCCTCGGTAGGATGAGTGAGGGTAGAAGCATTTTTCATCCTCGGTGAGCATCAGAAAGCCCAGGATATCCGGGTAAAGGGTATATCCGATAATTTCAGTTGCGCGTTCGATTAATTCGTCTTCATTTGCCGCGCGTGTCCCTTCCACGGTCAGCGCGTGGAGGACGGATAACTCTTTCAGTTGTCGTTCCTGGGCATCCTGGGCTCTTCTCATGCTGGTAATATCACGCGCAACGGCAAAAACCACCTCCTGGCCGAAGTATGTGCCTTTATATAGCCGCACATCTTTTGCCGCGCGTGTCCCCTCAACGGTCAGCGCGTGGAGGACGGATAACTCTTTCAGTTGTCGTTCCTGGGCATCCTGGGCTCTTCTCATGCTGGTAATATCACGCGCAATGGCAAAAACCACCTCCTGGCCGAAGTATGTGCCTTTATATAGCCGCACATCTTTGGGGAAGATCTCGCCATTTTTTCGTATTCCCCAAAACTCAAATTGCTGGGGAATGCCTTCAAAGGCGCGTTCCACAGCCTTTATTACGGCATCCATGTTGTTTTTACCGGGTGCGCTGACTATCTCAGGCGTCTTGCCGATGAAGAATTTATGCGGGTGGCCATACATTTTAACGGCGCCCAGGTTTACGTCCAGAAAGCGCCCAAACCTGTCCTGGATGTAGATGGCGTCGGTGATACTGTCGAACAATCCGCGATAGGCGTTGGCAATTTCGCGCATGGTTTCTTGCGCTTCTTTTTTGCCGGTGATATTGAGCAGGAATCCCTGCCAGTAAAGCGGATTGCCCGCCTCGTCCCGAATGAGGGTCGATTCCTCCTGTATCCAGACCGCCCTGCCATCGCGGGTGATGAGGCGATATTCCTCGCTGAAAGGCTCCCCGTTTTTATTGGTGATGGCATCTTTTTTGAGCACCCTTTCGCGATCCTCCAGGTGGATACTGTTCTCCCAAATGTGCGGATCGGCGATCCATTCCGCGGGGGTATAGCCAAGCGCCGTTTCCACTTGCGGGCTGATATAAAGCGTTTTCTGGTCGTCTTCTGCGCTATCCATGTAGACGATGGCAGGGAT
>Ga0210039_1003797_pt1 | contig 11380 bp, 7 predicted proteins | sample CryGeyCG2114_250_3_FD_185460 | JGI IMG/M metagenome (GOLD analysis project Ga0210039, IMG submission 185460) | Groundwater microbial communities from aquifer - Crystal Geyser CG17_big_fil_post_rev_8/21/14_2.50 (SPAdes) (version 2) | ecosystem: Environmental > Aquatic > Deep subsurface >...
CGTCAGTAACCGCCAGGGTGGCGCCATAAGGCACTTTGTGGCGCTCACGCTCGCGCTGGTTGTCATCGACGATGAGTATTTCACCGTTGCGTGAAATCGCCACCTGCTCGCCCTTGATATTGGTGACATAACGCAGGGTGGGCTGAAAGCGAATAGTCCCAGCCGACTTGCCTTCCAGTTGCGAGGCGGCGGCGGCACGGGAAGCGGCACCACCGATGTGAAAAGTCCGCATGGTGAGCTGGGTACCGGGTTCGCCGATCGATTGGGCGGCGATAACGCCAACCGCCTCGCCGGAGTTGATCAGGTTGCCACGGCCAAGGTCACGCCCGTAGCACTTGGCGCAAAGCCCCCAACGGGTGTCGCAGGTAAGCGGGGCACGCACCTTCACTTCGTCGATACCCATCTCGTCGATCAGTTCAACCATGTCTTCGTCAAGCAGCGTTCCCGCGTCGATCACCGTCTCACCGGTATCCGGATGAATCACATCGAGGGCTGCCACCCGGCCGAGAATGCGGTCGCGCAGAGGTTCCACCACGTCGCCGCCTTCAACCAGGGCCTTCATGACCATGCCATTTCGAGTGCCGCAATCAAGTTCGGTGATGACCAAATCCTGAGTCACGTCGACCAGACGACGAGTCAGATAGCCCGAGTTGGCGGTTTTCAACGCGGTATCGGCAAGACCTTTACGAGCGCCGTGGGTCGAGATGAAGTACTGCAACACGTTGAGGCCCTCACGGAAGTTTGCCGTAATAGGTGTCTCGATAATGGAGCCGTCCGGCTTCGCCATCAGGCCACGCATCCCGGCCAGTTGGCGGATCTGGGCAGCGGAACCGCGCGCACCGGAGTCGGCCATCATGTAGATGGAGTTGAACGATTCCTGGCGGACCTGCTTGCCTTCGCGGTCGGTGACGGTCTCATGGGAGAGTTGTTCCATCATGGCCTTGGCCACTTTGTCGCCGGCCTGGCCCCAGATGTCCACCACCTTGTTATAGCGCTCGCCCTGGGTCACCAGGCCGGATGTGTACTGGGATTCGATTTCCTTCACCTCGCTCTCGGCGGCGGCCAGGATGTCGTGTTTCTGCGGCGGCATCAGCATGTCCTGCATGCAGATCGAGATGCCACCCTTCGCCGCCATCGAGAAACCGGTGTACATCAGCTTGTCGGCGAATACCACGGTGTCTTTGAGGCCGCACTTACGGAAGGAAGCGTTGATCAGTTTGGAGATTTCCTTCTTCTTCAACGCCTTGTCGACATGCGCGAAGTCCAGGCCGGGAGGCAGAATTTCCGAAAGAAAGGCGCGGCCGACCACAGTCTGGACGCGCTTGACTGTTTCCACCACTTGTCCGGCGGCGTCGTAATTACGTTCGCGCAAGCGCACGGTGACGCGCGCGTTGATGTCGACCAGTCCGGATTGCCAGGCACCGCGCAGTTCGTCGGTATCGGCGAACATCATGCCTTCGCCTTTCGCGTTGACCCGCTCGCGGCTCATGTAATAGAGGCCGAGCACAATATCCTGGGACGGCACGATGATCGGGTCACCGTTGGCGGGCGACAGCACATTGTTGGAAGCCAGCATCAAGGTGCGCGCTTCCATTTGGGCTTCCAGGGAAAGCGGCACATGCACGGCCATCTGATCGCCATCAAAGTCGGCGTTGAAGGCGGTACACACCAACGGGTGCAACTGGATGGCCTTGCCTTCAATCAGCACCGGCTCGAACGCCTGAATGCCCAGGCGGTGCAGCGTCGGCGCCCGGTTCAGCATGACCGGATGTTCGCGAATGACATCTTCCAGAATGTCCCAGACCACCGGTTCCTGATCTTCCACCATGCGCTTGGCGGCTTTGATGGTGGTGGCCAGGCCCATGACTTCCAGGCGATGGAAGATGAAGGGCTTGAACAGTTCCAGCGCCATCAGCTTGGGCAGGCCGCACTGGTGCAGCTTGAGGTAGGGACCCACGACAATGACGGAACGGCCGGAATAATCGACCCGCTTGCCCAGCAGGTTCTGGCGGAAGCGGCCGCCCTTGCCCTTGATCATGTCGGCCAGCGACTTCAGCGGGCGCTTGTTGGCGCCGGTCATGGCCTTGCCGCGACGACCGTTGTCGAGCAGAGAGTCGACCGATTCCTGCAACATGCGTTTTTCGTTGCGCACGATGATGTCTGGCGCTTTCAGTTCCAGCAGGCGCTTGAGACGGTTATTCCGGTTGATGACGCGGCGATACAGGTCGTTCAGGTCGGAGGTGGCGAACCGGCCCCCATCCAGCGGCACCAGCGGACGCAGTTCCGGCGGCAGGACAGGCAGCACGGAGAGAATCATCCAGTCCGGCTGGATTTTTGACTTGTGGAAGGCTTCCAGCACTTTCAAGCGCTTGGCCAGCTTCTTGATCTTGGTGTCGGAGCTGGTCTTTTCCATATCGCCATGCAGCTTCTCGACTTCCGCGACCAGGTCAATACCCTTCAGCAAGTCACGCACACCTTCGGCGCCCATGCTCGCCTTGAATTCATCACCGTACTCTTCCAGCTTCGCCAGGTAATCGTCCTCGGTCAGCAACTGGCCCTTATTGAGCGGGGTCATGCCGGAATCGGTCACCACATAAGCCTCGAAATAGAGCACCCGCTCAATGTCGCGCAGGGTCATATCCAGCACCATGCCGAGACGGCTGGGCAGTGACTTGAGGAACCAGATGTGGGCGACCGGGCTAGCCAATTCGATGTGGCCCATGCGCTCACGGCGCACCTTGGCTTGCGTCACTTCAACGCCGCACTTCTCGCAGATCACGCCGCGATGCTTGAGGCGCTTGTACTTGCCGCACAGGCACTCATAGTCCTTGATCGGGCCGAAGATTTTGGCGCAGAACAGGCCATCGCGTTCCGGCTTGAAGGTCCGGTAGTTAATGGTCTCCGGCTTTTTTACTTCGCCGAAAGACCAGGAGCGAATTTTTTCGGGCGAGGCGAGGCCGATCTTGATGGCGTCAAATTCCTCTTCCTGGGTGACCTGTTTAAATAGATCGAGTAGTGCTTTCATGTGCGTCTCCGTGAGGACCGTAGGATGCGATGAGGGTCGAACCACATCACGCGGCGTGTGCGATGCGGCTCGCCGCGATCACCCCATCCTGCTCAATAGCGTTCCAGGTCGATGTCGATAGCCAACGACCGTATTTCCTTCACCAGCACGTTGAAGGACTCCGGCATGCCGGAGTCGATCCTATGCTCGCCCTTGACGATGTTTTCGTACACCTTGGTGCGGCCGGTGACGTCGTCGGACTTGACGGTGAGCATTTCCTGCAGGACATAGGCGGCACCATAGGCTTCCAGCGCCCACACTTCCATCTCACCAAAACGCTGCCCGCCAAATTGCGCCTTGCCACCCAGTGGTTGCTGAGTAACCAGGGAGTAGGGGCCGGTGGAACGCGCGTGCATCTTGTCATCAACCAGGTGGTGCAGTTTCAGCACATGCATGATGCCTACCGTAACGGTGCGGTCGAAGGCCTCACCGGAACGGCCATCGTAGAGCTGCACCTGGGTCTTGGCCGGGGTGAAGCCGAGCTTCTGGGTACGCGGATCGGCATCGCTGTAGGCGAGATCGAGCATGGACTGAATGTCTTCCTCGGAAGCGCCATCGAACACCGGGGTGGCGAATGGCACCCCCTTGGTCAGGTTACCGGCCATTTCCAGGATTTCCTTGTCAGTCAGCCCCTTGATATCCTCAGCCTTGCCGGAGGCGTTATAGACCTTGTCGAGGAACTTGCGGACCTCACCGGCCTTGGCCTGGGCTTGCAGCATTTCGTCGATGCGCAGGCCAAGGCCGCGCGAGGCCCAGCCCAGATGGACTTCGAGAATCTGGCCGACGTTCATCCGTGATGGCACGCCGAGCGGGTTCAAGACGATGTCGACCGGGGTGCCGTCGGCCATGAACGGCATGTCTTCCACTGGCACGATCAGAGAGATGACCCCCTTGTTGCCGTGGCGGCCGGCCATCTTGTCGCCAGGTTGCAGGCGCCGCTTCACGGCCAGATAGACCTTGACCATCTTGATCACGCCGGGTGCCAGCTCGTCACCCTGGGTGAGCTTGCGCTTCTTGGTTTCCAGCATCTGCGCGAAGTCGGCGCGCTGCTTGTCGAGCCCCTCCTTGATGCCTTCCATCTGGCGGGAGACTTCCTCGTCACTGGCGCGGATATCGAACCAGTCGTGCGGGTTCAGGTCGTCCAGATAGGCGGCGGTGACTTCCGCGCCCTTGGCCAATTTCTTCGGGCCACCCTTGGCGCTCTTGCCGATCAGCAGGCGGCGCATCCGGGCGAAGGCATCTTCCTCGACGATGCGCATCTGGTCGGCCAAATCCTTCTGATACTTGCGCAGCATCTCATCAATGATCTGGTTGGCGCGGGAGTCGCGCTCAATGCCTTCGCGGGTGAACACCTGCACATCGATGACCGTGCCACTCATGCCGGTTGGCACGCGCAAGGAGGTGTCCTTCACGTCGGAAGCCTTCTCGCCGAAAATCGCGCGCAGCAGCTTTTCTTCCGGGGTGAGCTGGGTTTCGCCCTTCGGCGTGACTTTGCCGACCAGCACATCGCCGGCGCTCACTTCGGCACCCACATAGATGATGCCGGCCTCGTCCAGGCGACCCAGTTGTGCCTGCGAAAGGCTGGAAATGTCGCGCGTGATTTCCTCGGCGCCGAGCTTGGTATCACGCGCCACCAAATTGAGTTCCTCAATGTGGACGGAGGTGTAGCGGTCTTCCGCGACCACGCGCTCGGAAATGAGGATGGAGTCCTCGAAGTTGTAGCCGTTCCAGGGCATGAAGGCGACCAGCATGTTCTGCCCCAGCGCCAGTTCCCCCTTGTCGGTGGAAGCACCGTCGGCGATCACATCGCCGCGCGCGATCTTGTCGCCCGGGCGCACCAGCGGACGCTGGTTGATGTTGGTGTTCTGGTTGGAACGCTGGTACTTGGTCAGAGTGTAGATGTCGACGCCGACTTCACCGGCGGCGGTTTCCTCATCGTTCACACGCACCACCACGCGGCTGGCGTCGACGTAATCGACCATGCCGCCACGCCGCGCGGTCACCACGGTACCGGAGTCAACCGCTGAGGTACGTTCGAGGCCGGTGCCGACCAGCGGTTTGTCAGGACGCAGACAAGGTACCGCCTGGCGCTGCATGTTCGAGCCCATCAGCGCGCGATTAGCGTCGTCGTGTTCCAAAAAAGGAATCAGCGAAGCAGCCACGGAGACAATCTGCGACGGCGCGATGTCCATGTACTGAATCCGGTCGGGTGTGGCCAGGGTGAATTCGTTACGGCTACGGCAGGACACCAGATCGCCGCTGAAGGCGCCCTTGGTGTCGAGTTCCGCATTGGCTTGGGCGATCACATACTGGCCTTCCTCGATGGCGGAGAGGTACTCGATCTGGTCGGTCACCTTGTGATCCACCACCCTTCGGTACGGCGTCTCGATGAAGCCGTATTCGTTGGTTCGGGCATACAGCGCCAGGGAGTTGATCAGGCCGATGTTCGGGCCTTCCGGCGTCTCGATCGGGCAAACCCGGCCATAGTGGGTCGGGTGTACGTCGCGCACCTCGAAGCCGGCGCGCTCGCGGGTCAGGCCACCGGGGCCGAGGGCGGAAATACGCCGCTTGTGGGTGATCTCGGAGAGCGGGTTGGTCTGGTCCATGAACTGTGACAACTGGCTGGAGCCGAAGAATTCCTTGATCGCCGCCGAGATCGGCTTGGCATTGATCAGGTCATGCGGCATCAGGTTATCGCTTTCGGCCTGATTCAGGCGCTCCTTGACCGCGCGCTCGACGCGCACCAGACCGGCGCGGAACTGGTTCTCCGCCAATTCGCCGACTGACCGCACACGGCGGTTGCCGAGGTGGTCAATGTCATCGATCTCGCCACGGCCATTGCGCAGTTCGACCAGAATCTTGATGACCGCAACGATGTCCTTGGGCGACATCGTGAAGCGCTCTTCGACGTGGGCATTGAGCGCCTTGGGATCGAGGCCGGAGGCCTTCAGATGCTTATTGAGGTCGGCGAGGCGAGCTTCGGCCTCCTCACGCGTCGCCACATCGTCCAGGCTGGCCTTGGACAGGCTGGCTTCCGGGCAAATCAGGAAGTAGCTACGCAGGGCGGCGGCCAGCTTGTTCTCGCGGTGGTGCGTCGGAAACCTGATCTGCCAGGCGGTCTTGCCAGGCGCGCCGATGCGACGGTTGAACTTCATCCGGCCAACCTTCGACATATCGTAGGTGTCGTCGCTGAAGCAAAGGCGGTTGAACAACGTTTCCACCGCATCTTCCGTCGGCGGCTCGCCGGGGCGCATCATGCGATAGATGGCGACCCGGGCGGTCCACTGGTCCACGGTTTCGTCGGCGCGCAGCGTCTGGGAAATGAAGGCGCCGTGGTCGAGTTCGTTGGTGAACAGGGTCTGGAAGCTGGCTACCTTGGCTTCCGCCAGTTTGGCCATCAAGTCTTCGGTGATCTCGTCATTGGCGCGCGCCAGCAACTCACCGGTTTCCGCGTCCACCAGATTTTTCGCCAGCACGCGGCCCAGGATGAATTCGTTGTCCACCAGCACTTTCTTGATGCCGGCTTCCTCGAGCTGTTTGATGTGGCGGGCGGTAACGCGCTTGTCCTTGGCGATGATGACGCTGCCGTCCTTGGCCAGGATGTCGAATTTGGCCGTTTCGCCCTTGAGGCGTTCCGGCACCAAAGCCATTTCCAGGCCCTTCTTGGTGACGTGGAAGGATTCCATCCCGAAGAACATCTCCAGGATCTGTTCGGCGTTGTAGCCCAGCGACTTCAACAGAATGGTGACCGGCATCTTGCGGCGACGGTCGACGCGGAAATACACGAAATCTTTGGCATCGAACTCGTAGTCCAGCCAAGAGCCACGGTAGGGGATGATGCGCGCGGAGAACAGCAGTTTGCCGGAAGAATGCGTCTTGCCGCGATCGTGCTCGAAGAACACACCGGGAGAGCGGTGCAACTGGGAGACGATGACGCGTTCGGTGCCGTTGATGACGAAAGAACCGTTGGGGGTCATCAGCGGCATTTCGCCCATGTAGACCTCCTGCTCCTTCACTTCCTTGATCTTCTCCTTGGTGCTCTCGCGGTCGAGGATCACCAGACGCACACGGGCGCGGATGCTGGCGGCATAGGTCAGGCCCCGTTGCTGGCACTCGACGATGTCGAACACGGGCGTACCGAGGTTGTAGCTGACGTACTCCAGACGGGCATGGCCGGAATGGGCAACGATGGGGAAAATCGAGGTAAAGGCGGCTTCCAGCCCAATGTTCTGGCGTGCCTCCACGGGCACGCCTTCCTGAATGAATTCACGGAAGGACTCGATCTGGGTGGTCAACAGATAAGGCACCGGCTGCACGCTCACGCGTTTTGCGAAGCTTTTGCGAAGGCGCTTTTTCTCGGCGAATGTATAGCTCATTTGGACTCCGTCTCCAGGGGACAGGGATCAGGTATCAGAAATCGAAAATCCACACTCAATTTCTGGCAGCTGATTCCTGAAACGGCTAAAGGCCGGCGGCAAAATGCCGCCAGCCCGCTCTCGGGAAAAACCCGAAACAACACTGAATTACTTGATCTCGGCGGACGCACCCGCTTCGGTCAATTGCTTCAGGATGTCGTCGGCCTCGGCCTTGGAGATGCCTTCCTTGACCGGCTTGGGAGCGCCGTCCACCAGATCCTTGGCTTCTTTCAAGCCTAGGCTGGTGATCGCGCGCACGACCTTGATGACGTTGACCTTCTGAGCACCGCAGGCGGTCAGAATCACGTCGAACTCGGTCTTCTCTTCTACCACCGCGGCAGCGGCAGCGCCGGGGCCAGCGACTGCCAGAGAGGCGGCGGATACACCAAACTTCTCTTCAAACGCTTTCACCAGGTCGTTCAGATCCATCACCGTCATGGCGCCAACGGCTTCCAGGATGTCTTCTTTGCTAATGGCCATGTTTCAAACTCCTAAGTCGTAAGTCTTTACAAAATGTAGTCATGGCGCCGCCGATCAGGCGGCGACACCCGCTTCTTCGCGTTGCTTGGCAAGCGCGGCCAGGACGCCGACAAAGCCGGACACCGGGGCCTGCATGACGCCCAACAACTTGGCGAGCAACTCTTCGCGGCTGGGGATGCTGGCCAGTGCTTGCACGCCCGCCTGATCCAACACCCGGCCGGCGTAAGAGCCCGCTTTGAGAATCAGCTTGTCGTTGGTTTTGGCGAAGTCGTTCAACACTTTCGCAGCAGCCACAGGGTCGCTGGAGATGCTGTAAATCAGCGGCCCGACCATGTGCTGGCCGAGATCGGCGAACGGTGTATCGGCGACGGCGCGACGTACCAGGGTGTTCTTCAGCACGCGCAAATAAACACCGGATTCCCGGGCGCGTCGGCGCAGATGGGTCAGATTGACCACCGGCACACCACGGTATTCGGCCACGACGATGGTCTGGGCATTGGCAATCCGCGCCGACACCTCAGCCACTACGGCCTTCTTGTCTTCCAGATTAAGACTCATAAGGTCTCTTCTCCTTTCAAGTCCACACGCGGCGGAAAGTCCGCCGCACCCACGGCGACCTGACCAGGAGTCATGCCAGCGTGAACTAGCTGTTTATCCTGTTCGGGAACACCGTCTGCGCCGGTTGCGGGGCAAGCCTCGCGATTAAGCTCTCGGATACAACCACCAACCGTCGGCACCTGCGGTCTTTGACGATCCGACGCCGTCCCTTTCGGGGCGGCAACGGCCCAAAGTTCTGTCCCTCACAAGAGGGAGCCAGTTAAGAATTACTCGTTTCGGCCAGGCTAGTGTGGTCGACGCGCACGCCAACCCCCATGGTGCTGGAGACCGACACTTTCTTCATGTATACCCCCTTGCTCGCGGCTGGCCGGGCCTTGTTCAGTGCCTCCAGCAAGGTGGCAAGGTTTTCGCGCAAGGCGGCAGGCTCGAACGAGGCACGGCCGATGGTGGCGTGGATGATGCCGGCCTTGTCGGTACGGTACTGAACCTGGCCCGCCTTGGCGTTCTTCACGGCCTCGGCGACGTTCGGGGTCACGGTGCCCACCTTGGGGTTCGGCATCAGGCCACGGGGGCCCAGTATCTGGCCCAACTGGCCAACCACACGCATCGCGTCGGGGGTGGCGATGACCACGTCGAAGTCCATCTTGCCAGCCTTCACTTCAGCGGCAAGATCCTCGAAACCGACGATGTCAGCACCGGCGGTCTTGGCGATCTCGACGTTGGCGCCTTGCGCGAACACCGCCACGCGCACGCTCTTGCCGATGCCACGCGGCATCACCACGGAGCCGCGCACCACCTGGTCGGATTTACGCGGATCGACGCCCAGGTTGATGGCGGCGTCGATAGACTCATCGAACTTGGCGGTGGCGGCTTCTTTCACCAGAGCCAGTGCTTCGTCGACGGGATAGTTCTTGGTGCGATCAATCTTGGCCTTCAAGGCCTTGACTCGTTTGGAAGCCATGTCACACGCCCTCCACATTGAGACCCATGCTGCGCGCGCTGCCGGCGATGGTACGCACGGCGGCATCCATGTCCGCGGCGGTCAGGTCAGGCATTTTGGCCTTGGCAATTTCTTCGAGCTGGGCGCGGGTAATCACCCCCACCTTGTCGCTGTTCGGCTTGGCACTGCCCTTGCTGATACCCGCGGCCTTCTTGATCAGAATGGTCGCCGGCGGCGTCTTCATGATGAAAGTGAAGGACTTGTCCGCGTAGGCGGTGATCACCACGGGAATCGGCAGACCCGGCTCCAGACCCTGAGTCTGGGCGTTGAACGCTTTGCAGAATTCCATGATATTCAAACCGCGCTGGCCCAAGGCGGGGCCAATAGGCGGCGAGGGATTGGCTTTGCCCGCTGGCACTTGCAGCTTGACGTAGCCGACAATTTTCTTGGCCATTTACTTAACTCCTGAAGTGAGTTCTAGCGCACCCCGGTTAACCGGGGCGCTCCTCTTGCCGGGCCATCCCGGCGCAAACCGTGAAGACGATAAAGCCAACCGCCTTATGCCTTCTCGATCTGGGCAAAATCCAGCTCGACCGGCGTACCACGACCAAAAATGGTGACCGAGACACGCAACTTGTTCTTCTCGTAATTGACTTCTTCCACGATGCCGTTGAAATCATTGAATGGCCCATCCACAACCCGCACCACCTCGCCAATTTCAAAGGTGATCTTGTGCTTGGGTTTCTCCACGCCCTCCTGCATCTGCTGCATGATGGCCTCGACTTCTTTTTCACTGATCGGCGCGGGCTTGTTACCGCTACCGCCGACAAAACCGGTTACCTTGGCCGTGCTTTTCACCAAGTGCCAGGTGTCATCGTCCATCTCCATCTGCACCAGCACATAGCCTGGGAAAAATTTGCGCTCGGTGGTCATCTTCTTGCCGCCCTTCATTTCGACGACTTCTTCCACCGGCACCATAATCTCACCGAATTTGTCCTGCATGCCGGAGCGCTCTACCCGCTCCTTCAGCGCACGCATCACGCTCTTTTCGAAACCGGAATAGGCATGGACCACATACCACTGCATCGCCATTACTCGCCCCTGCCCATGAGAAGTTTCACCAGGTACATGAGAACGCCATCAACCATCCACAGGAACAGCGCCATGACGACCGCGAATGCCACCACCACGCCGGTCATCTGCAAGGTTTCCTTGCGCGTCGGCCAGACCACTTTGCGCGCTTCGGTGACCGACTCCTGGCTGAAGGCAAAAAAACGCTGCCCAACCGAGGTGTACCAGACCACACCCACCGCCGCCCCCAGACCCGCCAGTACCGAAAGGACACGCACGACGGTGGGGCTATCCGCGAAAAAATAAAAACCGGCAATGCCAGCCGCAATCAGCAGACCCGCAGCCAGTAATTTGATGTTGTCAGCCATGAAGTGGGTGTCGTCTCCGTCCAGCGTATCCGTCGGACAGTGTTAGGTGGTGGCAGGCCAGGAGGGTCTCGAACCCCCAACCTTCGGTTTTGGAGACCGACGCTCTGCCAATTGAGCTACTGGCCTGTACTTGCCGACAAGAAAAGGCGGCGCTGTTTGCAACCGCCTTTTGCCATCGGACTTTGCTACCGGAACCGCTGATTACTCGATAATTTTCGCGACCACGCCGGCGCCGACGGTACGGCCACCTTCGCGAATCGCGAAGCGCAGGCCTTCTTCCATCGCAATCGGGGCGATCAGCGCAACTGTGATGCTGATGTTGTCACCTGGCATCACCATCTCGGTGCCCGCCGGCAGATCGATCGAGCCGGTGACGTCGGTGGTGCGGAAGTAGAACTGGGGACGATAGCCGTTGAAGAACGGAGTGTGGCGGCCGCCTTCATCCTTGGACAGCACGTAGATCTCGGCGGCGAACTTGGTGTGC
>Ga0210039_1003799_pt1 | contig 11371 bp, 13 predicted proteins | sample CryGeyCG2114_250_3_FD_185460 | JGI IMG/M metagenome (GOLD analysis project Ga0210039, IMG submission 185460) | Groundwater microbial communities from aquifer - Crystal Geyser CG17_big_fil_post_rev_8/21/14_2.50 (SPAdes) (version 2) | ecosystem: Environmental > Aquatic > Deep subsurface >...
GCCTGGGGCGCGAACCCAACCAACCCACGGAGAGACGACCATGCCACCTGGACAAATTAACGACCGAGAACTCAGACGAAAGTCGCGAGACAGGCGCAGCATTCGGTCAGAAGATGCCCGTACTTGACCAAATTTGTCGTAAATATTGTGCGCTTGATTTAGGACTAGAGCCACGCGGGATTTGATGGCATCAGGGAGGGTGTTCATTGTTGATGATCTTTCATTGATTCACGCGGCGCTTGGCCAAATGCTAGCGCTGGATGGCTTCTCGCTTGCGGGGACGGCGACCAGTCAGACGGTGGCGTTGGAGCAGATCGCTGCGAGCAAACCGGACTGTGTCCTGGTCGACCTACAGCTCGCCGTGGGGAATGGGATGAATCTCATTCAAGCCCTTCGGAAGTTTGACCCGGTTTGGCCGCGACTTCTGGTCTTCAGCGGAAGTGGCGAGGGGACGCTCAGGCGGATGAGCCATGCTCTGGGGGCTGACAACTATCTGCACAAGCCGATTGAGAGGCAGCTGCTTGTGCGGGCTATAATGGATGTCCTCGCGGATGGATTCGTTCGACCTGATTGCGGGCTTCGAATTACCGAAGCGGAACTGGAGGTATTTCGACTGCTGCCAAGGTTCGAGACCGCGGCCAGGATCGCTGCGTACCGGGGAAGTGACAAGAAGACGGTCGATACTCTCCTGGAGAGACTGAAGGGGAAGCTTGGGTGCTCCTTGTTGGATCTGAAGGTGGCGGCAAGGTTTCTGGCGGCGGAGACGGGCAGAGTGGAGTCGGTGGGGTTTTGAAAGTAGGCTGGGGTGTCTACGCCATTACCAAACTAGTTTTGGGGCTTGCGAGTGCCGCGGCAAGTGTGAGACGATTTCGCGAGATTGCCTCTGCAAGTTGGCGACAGTGCGAGCCTTGGGTGACCAGTTCTTAGGTCGCGAAGAACCCGGGTGCGTCGTGCAGAAGTTACCTTTTTCGATTGCATTTTTTGGGCAGGCTCCATCCAAACCTAAGAGATTTAATTGTCCTGTTGACTTTTCCTGCGGTGGGGCCCTATTGTGTCCGCATGTGATCATGAAAACTTTCGAATGCGAAAGACTCTCGTACCATGTGTAGCGACTCGAACATGCTGGAATGTCAAAAGGAGGACATTGTGGAGAAATGCCGAATCAGAGATTGGAGGGCCCGGAGTTCGCTCCTGTTGGTGGTTCTTGGGACCTTGCTGACTACTCTTTCCCTCAGCCACCATGTGTGCGCTGAAAAACTACCTACGCCAACTATCGATCAGATTCTCCTTTCTTCAGATGCTATCATTTTTGCTAATATCGGCTCGATCGATGAGAACTCCGGTTCGTCGGGCTTAGTCAAGGTGACCTTGACAGATGTTGACGTCATTTCAAGTCGATATGCGTTGCCAGAAGGGCAACCTGTCTCGATTCTTGTAACTTCCGAGGTTTCGACGGTGAGCAGCCATTGGGGGGATACGGATGGTGCGCCCTCAGTGAAACCAAAACGGCATGACAGCACAATGATACTCGGGCATCGGTATCTTCTCTTCCTTCGTGGAGGAAGCGATGGGCCACTGTTGCGTATCTCGAGGGCGATATTTCAGGTGAATTCTTCTGGGCACGTGGACTGTGCTGGGGGTGAGATCTTTGGAGTCGGGAGTATTTCTCTGACCTGCAGCGTGGCTGAGCGTGAGTTTTCACCGCCATTGAGCGAAGCGCAGCTAAAACAAGAGTTGCAGGAAAGCCTTGTGGTGGCGCAAGCTCGTCGTCCGAAGCTCGCTGTGCAAGAGGATGCAGCTGGCCGCGACCTGTTCCTGAATATTCCCGCCAACGCTGATGGAGGGGAAAATGATCAATAGAGGAATCCACGTTTCGGATTGGATGGGGACGAGAGCAGGTCTCCGTTCTTCGTTGCGCGTGCTAGTCTTGTTTATGGGGCTTTGCTCCCTGGGTGTTGTCGAGCGTGATGCGGAGGCGTATGCTCTCTACGACGCGGACTGGCCATGTTCGGGAAATTGGGAGCATTGGGATAGTCCAGCCCCTCCTACCTATCCAGGTAGCTCAACGTCGATCAGGCTTGTGCCGTTCTACCAAGTTTGTGATCAGTCGTTAACGGCGGATCAATTGGCATCGATTGGATGGGCGCTCTGGATGTGGGTGCGTGAAAACACTTCCGCTCTTCAGCTCTACAATAGGCAAAACTATTGTGTTGGCAGTGGGTCCGGTTGGTACGACAACGGGAATGAGTTGAATCAGTTTAAGTTCACGCCACTTTCAGGGTCGACAGCAGGAATTTGCGCTCCGGATACAACGGACTGCGGGGTTTGCTGGGGTTGCGAGGCTCACGTGAATGCGACCGATATAAAAATTGATAGCGACATCACGAACCTTGTGCAAAATAGTATTGAAGATTGTTTTGACCCAAACTGCAATGCAGAGTTGGTCGCACAGCACGAAGTCGGGCATGCATATAGACTTGACCACTTCGAGGCGTGGTCCAGCCTGATGAACAGTGACCAATGCTACAAGGCTTGCAATGTTGGTGATGGATACCACAGCCAGCCCATGGCTGATGACATTAGGGGGTTAATGAGCCTCTACGATCGTCATTGGCTCTATCCTCCCAAGTTGAATCTTTCTGGTATGCCATACTATCGAGTCACGGGGGGGGCGCATCACAAGACTTGGATCCGTGGCTACACATGCGGTATGCAGAGGTCTTTGAGCTTCACTTACTTCAACTACTACGGTAGTCTTTCTCCTGGCTATTTTCCCGTCCGAGTTGTGCTGATACCCAAGGCCGTGACGAACCCATTATCTTCTGACATCGTTTGGGCTGGAAGCACGTCATACTGGACGAGTGTTCAGTCTGGTGCGACATATCCCATAACATTGAGTTTCGCACCATTTCTGACAGATAGTCCAGGTACCGTCTATCGGGCATGGGTCCAGATTGATCCATACAATACATACTCGGAGACAGATGATCGATCGGAGACAGATGAGGGTGACAACTTCATACCCATGGACGTGGAGTTGACAGGAAGCCTTTGCGAACCCGGTTGACGTCAGTTACACAGGAGATCAATTCATGTTCTTGCGATTACAGTGTTTATTGTTCTTTTGCTGCCTGATGGTACTCACTAGCGTTGGGTGTATGGAGGTAGAAGACAACGAGACGCGTCAGTTGACGCCATCACCCGAAGAGGAGGCTACTAACCATGATCACGTCGTTCTGGAGCTTCCCGATAACTACTTGGCGGTATCGAGCGCGGGCCTCACGGCCGGTCCATACAAGACAACAACCTTACTGAGCGTGACAGAAGTCAACAACGACCGTGCTTTCGAGCTTCAGGTCGAGGGTCGACTTACTGGGGCGGATTTTAAGGGGCTGGGGTTTTCTCTGCAAGAATTCGGCGCACCGATGAAGCTCGCTGAGCTTTTCGAGAAAGGAGTGGTGGAATTCGGTACTGGTGAGCGGCCGTTCCTTGAATACACTGACATGGACGGCGTTGAGGCACTGCATCAAGTGAGTCGGATGACGATGGACATTGATGAGACGACGCAATTGTTCGAGGCGAGCCTAACGTCGGTGGATTCATCGCGGGAAGGCACATCGCAGGTCGTCAATGTGACCGGCGTTTTAGAAATATCCTGCGCTGGCGGAAGCGCCGGGCAAATAGGAGAAGGAGGGGCGTTGGTACAAGGGCCGCCGGTAAATGATACTCGAATCCAGTCAGCTTTTTGCAGGGAAGCTATTGAGGACCTGTCACTCGGCTTCCTGTTGCCTGAGCTTGAGTCCACCGTGCAACCACAAGGAGCTGGAGGACCGATTGTGGATTCACCCAATCGCGCTGTGTTAGGAGACTGAAGCATGAAAATCTTGATGGTACTGCTAAGTTGCATGTTCGCGGTGTCCTGTGGAAGTGCGGACGAAGACGGCACGAAAACCTACAATCCAACGTGGCCTACAGTGACACATTCGTCGTTGCCAACTCCTGGTGAGGGGGGGGGGGACTTGGTGATAGAGAGGAGCGCAACAGCCATATCTCGGGCGTATATTCAGCTTGGAGCTTCGGGTATAGATGGGACGATTGTATGGCACCTTGGTGTGCAACTCGATTTTGGGACCAACAAGGACCTGCTGCGGAGATTTTTATCAAGTGAAGCAGTCACACTGAACGCCCAAGTAGAATTGATCAGGGACGATGGCGAATCTGAGACGCGGCCGGTCTTGACGGCTCTCCTGAAAACGGATGGTGAACAGGATGTGCTTAGGTTGCAGCTCGGGGCAACTGAGAATGCTCCCGAGGAGGGCGAAGTCGTTTTCGAGGGAGAGCTTCGAAGCGGCTGTACCTGTACGGTTGTCGCTGAGTGCGGTGGAGACAATGTCTGCACTCCGACCACCTGTAGCGAGGATGAGTATTTGACTATATGCGCTCAAAGCACCCTTGAGGAAGAACTTGGGTTCGGGCTCCCGGGTTATAGAATTCAACACTGAGTAGCCATCATCTTTTCTGCGACGTAGGGATGTCTGAGGTGATCTGCAACGAGCAAGAGCCGCCAAGAATCGCGATAGGGGCGATGGGGTAATCCCCGTCGCTGACGTCCGCTGTCCCAAGCTGAGCCGCCCGAATGAGGATCGAAATCTAGAAGTTGTCCCTGGCCAAAACCCTATCCGGCAGGTTTCAGCTCTCCCAAGCCCAGTTTTGGCCATCAACCCAATTTGGGCTTCTGAGCACTCAAGGCGTCCAGACTATTTGAACCATCCCACCTACGCCGCGTCTCGTCACTCATAGCGATGATGCACACCACCAACACGAGGCAGAGCCACAACCTTGAGTCCCTCGTGAAAACCTCAAGGCCTGCCCGCCTTCGTTACAAATTCCATCATTATGTAATCATTGGATCGACACCAATGCCCTGATATGAGATCATGGTGAGGTCGTGGTTTCACCATTCTCTGACTTGATTTTGAGAATCGTCAGCATTCAAGAAATGGCATCATTCTCGATGATGGTTTGGAGTCGAAAAAAGTGGGGTTTTGGGGTTTTTACGAGGGACTCAACCTTAGCCGTTGCTGACGGCTTCGGTGTGGTTTCCCGCCCCAATGGTGTCTGTTTGGCAAGCCCGAGATGGGTTCGGTCCTCGTGGTAGTAGCCGACATACTCGCGGAGCAGCCGTCGAAGATGAGCCTCGCTCAACGGCACCACATGTCCGAGCAGCTCCTGGCGGCAACTCTGTATCCACCTCTCACAGAGCCCATTCTGCCAAGGGCTTCTATAAGTCGTCGGCTTCGATTTGATCCCCATCCCCTGGATGACGCTGAGGACGCGCTTTCCGAACTTCTTGTCGTTGTCGTGGATGAGATAGCGCGGGACCTCGCCGTAGGGGAAGGCTTCTCGCAACTGTTGAGCGATCCAGGACGCCGTTGGGTGTGCTGCGTCTGGGGCAGGCGAAAGTCACCAGATTGGCTCTTGCTCACTGCATGGGACACATTGAGGTGCGCATGTTAGACTCGCAGCAACAAGAGACTTGCGCCAGCTCCAACAGTGAGGGGATGGTGATGTTTGAGCCCCAGATCCCTAGATCCCTTGTTGCCGACTTTTATGTTGAGGAGGACTTGATGAGTTCAAAACAGCTTGTGAGGGAGTGGCTTCAGAAAGAAGCCAAGAAGCGACGTTGCCAAGCACCCCGACATCAACCTTGATGACGAGACGATCGTGAAAGCGTTTGACGATCTCATCAGTGATGGCATCATCGAGCCAAACGACCGCGGGCGTGTTTATCAGGAAGGCAATGGGAACTTCAGTGCCGATCTCGTGCCCGAATTCACTGACCTTGGGTGACTTTCTAGGAGTCACGTGTTGTTCTTCAGACGGCCAGCGAATGCCTTTGTGCTGGATGTCACGAACGCGACGTTGGCGGAGGACTCTGTGAAGCTCCAAGGCGGATAGGAAGTTCAAGCGCAGGCCCAAAGGTACCGAGAGCGTCGTCCTGGGGCAATCGGCCCCAAATTGGCTCTCCCTGGGCACAGCGCCCCCACCCCAACTCTGCGCAGGTCACAGCGGTATCGAGGCCGTCAGTTTGTGGGAGAGCTCAGGTCGTTACCACGCGTACTCGACCATTTCGCAGTCCCGCGGGCCACGTGATGGCCGCACAGCGGGCGGAGCGCTCTCGAGCCCGAGAGCATCCAAGATCGCTTTGACCACTCTGGCCTCGACTATGGTCGCGATCACCCGCACTTGGGCCCCCGCAGCTGGGGCATTTTAGAACGTCCACGTCGAACACGCGCTGCAGCAAATCCGCCCAGAGCAGTTTCCTGACTGTCTTGCGCCTCTTCCTCAGCGGCGAGTCATCGAATCCGAGCAGGGCAGTGTCGTCTGATTCTGTGAGCTCAGGACAGGGCTCCACGTCAGGCTCCGGCACCACCATTGACCGATCTCTCGCTGCAGGCGCCAGGATGCCGTGATAGTGCACGCGATGCGTGCCTGGGCGAGGGACCAGAGCGCAGAGCCGCTGCAGGAGCTCGTCGAAGCTCAGCGCCAGGTGTGAAGTCCCGTCCGAAAACGGTGTCTTCAGCTCGAGACCGACGTGCGCGTCGTCGAGCAGCTCGAGCCTCTCGTGGGATAAGGCCGGGCGACACAGAACCCGGCAGAGCCGCTCCAGAGCGTAGCGGTCGTCGGGCGAGACGGTGACCGCAGCGTGCAAGTCAAAGCCGCCGAACTTGGCGCAGCGCCGTGACTTGGACACCGGCTTGCTCCCTGGACGAGGGGTTGCCATGGAGAGCCGCTGCTGGGGCACCCGCAGGGCATGCGCGTAGCAGCTCGCCAGCACAGGGTCATCGACGCAGCTGCTGTCTGGGTCGTAATCTGCGTCGTCGTCCACGAGCAGCCCACGGCGACGCAGCAGCCCGAGCACTTTCGCATGTACGCGCTCGACGAGCTCCTCGACGTCGCGATCGGTGGGCGGCGAGAGCTCGTGAGCGATGGCATGCTCGGCCCCCGCAGGGACGCTGAAGACTGCGTCTGGACCGATCGTGTGGAAGTGCGGCGTCAACTGAAGCGCAGAGCCAAAGCGCTGCACAACCGTCACCGCTCCCCACTGCGGCGAGGAGATTCCCTGTTCCCGGGCCCGGGAACACTGCCAAGCAGACGACCGTGGTCAGCCCCACATCGTAGCAGCCAGCGCAATCACGTGGGCGGAGCAGGCACCTGCTCAGATCACTCGCTCCCGGCGGCTGGGGACCATCCGAACCTTCGCGCGGTTCCTTCACGTAGAGGATCCTGTGCACGAGATTCCACCGAATGGAGTCTTCATGAGTCAACAGCGGCGCCAGACTCCATACATCTTTGCTGAAGAGGAGATCGACCTCCTCATGCAACATGCGCTGCGCCTCGGCCCAAAGGGTTCTCTTCGGCCTCACACCTACACCACGTTTTTCGGACTGCTTGCGACGACTGGAATGCGGGTGGGAGAAGCCCTGAGCCTCAAAGTCGAAGACTTCCGCGACGGTGTCTTGCTTATCCGCAAGACGAAGTTTCACAAGAGCCGTCTCATCCCCCTCCACCTGACAGCAAGAGAGGCTCTGGCGGACTATCTCCGTCGGCGCTCCCTGGTGACGACTTGTGACCCGCATATCTTCCTTTCAACGAGGTGTCGGCGATTGTCGTACGCGTCCACGATCGAGACCTTCCACAAGGTCTGCGAAGCTGCGGGGCTTCCTCGTCAACCGGGGTCATGGTGTCTTCGTCAGCACGACTTGCGCCACACCTTCGCCGTCCGCGCCCTCGAATCCGCGCCGGATGGGCGCGACCAGATTACTCAGCACATGCTGGCGCTGACCACCCACCGACCGAGGAACTTTTGGAATCGACATCGATAGCGCACTGATACGTACCGCCTGGTGTGGCAACCTTCAGGTTGCCATGCATGTACCGACCGTAGTCATCGAGGGGGTCCCTCCAGTACTCCTGCACCGTTCCTAGCACCACTCCATAGCGTTCCAACGGCATGGCAAATCCTCCTCCCTTCGGCGTAGTGTATCGGCACTGTAGCTCCTACCCTATGAGGCGTCTTCATCCATGACAACAGGGTCGCCGTGCGGGATCGTCTCCATCAAGTCTGTCTCTTTGAAGTAGTCCCTGTCGATTAATCTAGCCTGGACCTTGCGGGAGAAAATCATTTGCGACAACATGTTCAGGAGCACATCAATATGTGTTTTGCCTGGCAGTCGCTCAACGACATGGTGTCCTAAGACTCCCATGACGTCGATGGTGATGGGCAATACGTGCTCGCCTGTAGGATTCTTAAGGCCCGTCATCATCTCCTCACCAAACGTTTCCTCATCCCAGTGTGCGTACGCCGTGCCATCGCCATAGTCGGTCTCGACGAGCATTTCTTCGAGCGATTTGAGTTGTGCGACAGCTGCATCCGTGAACTTTCCGGTGGCCTCATCGAACAGCTCCATCCAATCGGTCCAACCAATACCGAGGGTATGGCCAATCTCGTGGACGATCGTTCCACTGATTTCGTTGGTCGTGAACGAATCAAGGTACTTCGTGTTGAATTCGACTCTACCATATGCGACCCCATCTTTCCTGGAGGGCATATAGGCGCGCGCGATCGTATTGCTCGCCTGAGTGAAGGTGCCGAGCCGAATCACTACGTCGTAACCCGGACTGATGTAGTGATTCCAGAAGTTGCAGGCGGTCCTACCGCTCGTCTTGAGCTTCCCGTCCTTGTCATCGACGATCTTGTAGGTCACTAGGTGCTCCGTGACCTCTACGCTCAGCACATCGCGTGCCTGCCGCAGAAGTGGAAGGGCTTGGTGAATCGCTTGGACACGGGCCATTTCGTCTGCGCGAAGCGCTCTCCCTTGAACCTCGATCTTTATCGCCTCGGATTCAGGTTGCTCAATCAGTTGTTGCAGTGGCTCCATATCTCGACCTCCTTTGCCACCCGATGAGTCATCGGGAAGATGTCTTCGTTCATTCGTGTAGGGTGCTTCTGCTTTCGTTCTATCCGAGTTCTAGTGAAAGAGCATATGTGCTGGTGGCTGACCCCGTCAACGGTCACGAGAGTATGCTAGGAATCCCACCCGCCGAAGCTCATTTCACAAAATGACCCGGTGTTCTGGTGCGTTACGCGGACATGGGGAACTCCCTCATTCATTAGATGAGCCGGTTGGGCCGACTGCTCTTGCCTTATAGCGATGAGCTGTCAAGTCAGCTCGACATTCGCACCTTTGCAATACGGCGGGGCAGAGGCCAACCTGTCACTCGTCCTCACAGGTCGTCCCTTAGTCTTCCCTCCCCAAGGAGACGGACTTCTCAGTAGTACTCAGCCCTACAGGCTAGTGTAAACCGTCATGACTCTCCATGTTTATTGACTGCAAGGAGCGCCCCCCAATCCTCAGGAATTCTTCAAAAATACCGGCATGTTGTTGATTACAGAAAAAAGAAAGTCATTGGGGGTCCGGGGGACAAAGTCCCCCGGCGGGTCAGGGCAGAGCCCTGCTTCCCTGAAAGGCCACGCTCATAAGCACGGACACATGTGAAGCGTTACACTAGCGTCTCCGTTGTAGTACTCAGCCCTACAACTGCAGCCCCATCTTGTAGTACTCAGCCCTACAAGCCCGCCATGACCCTGGACCACGACACATCCAATGTGATTGCGTTCCGAGCGGAATTCGAATTCCTTGCTTTCCAGAGCCTCCATGCCCTCCGCGCACCTATATGCGCATCAACCCCTATCCTCCCGCTACCCCTTGAGTGCCGCCAGAATCAGCTCCAACTCCTGGGTGAGTTTGGCTCGTTCGTCCTGGTTCAGACGCCCAACCTCTATCTTGGTCGGCTGGAGCCGAAAGACTCCCTTACTCCGGTCCGTCAGGTCAGCCCTGAACAGACTCACGAATCCACTGGACTTCTGCTGATCATACGCAGCATTCAGTGCGCGCTTGAGCTGCGAAACAGTCATCTTCTCCTTGACTACACGGCCCGGCCAATCGGACCATTTCAGGTCTTCGACCGTCGCGCTTCTCTGTTTGAGAATGACCGCATGCGATGCGGAGAACGGTACGTCTTGGTCGTCAATTGCGGTCTGGACTGACTGCGGCAGATCTAGCAGACTCTCGACCTTCCGAACCTGTCTGTCGGAGGTCAACCCCAGCATCTTGCCAATCTCAAGTTGGCCTTGCCCCCTCTTGCGATACGCCCGTATCACAAGCGCTCTGTCGATGTCGGAGTACGTCTTGCGGGAGCTATTCTCGGTGACGGATGCCACGAATGCCTGAGCGTCATCATCAAGGTCATTGCGAATGATTGCAGCCACTGTGGGCCACCCAAGAGCTTTGATGGCAGTGACACGTCGGAACCCGGAGATGAGCTGATAGCGTTGGGTACCTTCAATTCGCCTGACCACGATTGGAACCTGCTGCCCATGCTTCGAGATGTGCTCCTGAAGTGGCCCCGTCCGAAGTGCAGCGCGAAACATGAAGGTTGTGTCGTCAAGGTCGATCTTGTTGAACGAGATGTGCTTCACGGCTCCTTCGGCGATTGGAGCAATGGGGGCCGCTGCCTCTGCTTCCTTCTTCACCTCACGAGCTGCCTCCGCCTTACCGGCGGAGGTTGTTGGTTCCATCGGCTTACTCTTGGATGATGGTGTCGTGACCTTCTTGCTCATCGCCACCTTAGACTTTCTTGCTGCCATGTTCTCCCGTTCCTTTCCACGAAAAGATGATTTGTCTTGTGTCGGCGTGGAGGCGCGTACCTTGATGAGTACCTAGCCCAGCCGTCGTCGTTCTTGGCTTATAACTATGCCAGCCCGCCCATGCAAGGCACTTGTAGGGCTCAGCCCTACAAGATTGCGATGGGTCTGTAGGGCTGAGCCCTACAAGCTTGACTGGCGCCTTGTAGGGCTCAGCCCTACGCGTCTTGTTGACCTACAGTTCAAGGTGGTGGACACTCCGTGGCAACTAGACCTAAATCAAGCGCACATTTTTTCGTGAAGGCATGAAAAAACCCGAAAAGCCCGGTACCATTGGAGTTGTCAGAAACCGATGGAAGCCATGGAGGGCTTTTCAGGTGAAGAAAACAATACGACAAGAACTGGCGAAACAGAAGCGACGCATAAAAACACGTCTCAAGACGGCAAGAAAGGAGGGCAGCAAACGCTCACCACGCAGTGAGCCCATCGACTATGAGCTGAGTCAGCGGACCCACGCCATCTCTCAAGGTGGGATAGGTTTGGTCTGCAGCTTGGTCGCATACCTCGGCCTGGCTGGCTCCATCAACTCCAAGCTCAAGTTGCTGAAGTTTCATCGGCCGTATCTCGAATCGGACCACGTGCTGAGCATCGTCTACAACCTCT
>Ga0210039_1003807_pt1 | contig 11349 bp, 18 predicted proteins | sample CryGeyCG2114_250_3_FD_185460 | JGI IMG/M metagenome (GOLD analysis project Ga0210039, IMG submission 185460) | Groundwater microbial communities from aquifer - Crystal Geyser CG17_big_fil_post_rev_8/21/14_2.50 (SPAdes) (version 2) | ecosystem: Environmental > Aquatic > Deep subsurface >...
CAAGAAAGAGATATACCAGTAGACCCCAACATAGACCCTAACCAGGAAGCTCAGGGAGATCCTGGATCATACCCTCCATTTTTTTATCGCTGAGTATACATAGTAAATCGGAAAGAGGCAGCACTGCAACCCAGGGCTGCCTCTTTTTTCTGTGTATTACTAGTGGTATCTTATTAGGAGCATCATGAAGAGCTTGGTGAAAGGCTGAATATAGATTAAATCTTTCGGTATACTTAACTTCTATATGGAAATCATCCAACAAAGCACATTCCACATCTGGGGAGTCTTCCGTTCCCTTTACCTGTTGGCCTCTTCTTGCGGGGAATCCATGATCAGTGAGAAAGTGCGCAACTTCTAACTCACCTGCCTTTCCTTTTCTCTTGGAATTAATCGGCATTCTGTATTACCTTATAATTCACTAGTGTAGAATTCAGATTGCTGTTTGACATATTTTTAATATCCTGTTCAAGTGGCAATATTAAAAGATTGCTTATTGTGCTTTTTAATCTGCGCATGAGGGAGAAGGCTTTATCTATTGCATCATTATCCAAGGCTATATATACACGGTCATACCTTCTATGTAGTATCTCATCAAGTATTGGTCTTAGTAGGTTAGTACCTGTAAGAGCTACAGCATCAGCATATGGGGTGATACGTAGAGATGATATTATATCTTCAACGAGTATAAGCGTATTGCTATACTTTCTCTTGTGAAAGTACTGTTGATACCATGATCCACAATACATATCTTTATCTCTAACAAAGTTCCACACTTTTGGTATGGTAGAATACTCTCGTGTGCCACTGTACAGTTCTTTTTCTTTTCGTATTACAAGACCAGAGGACCTTCCATATGGTCCCATTAAAGGGAATGCTAGTCTCTTGTCAAATGTTAGCCTGACACCACTGTGACGAATCATGCTGTTATCAAGCGTATACTTGTTTCTCAAAAGAGAAATAGCATCCTCTGATAGTGGGTATAGAGATGGTTCTTTTATCTCTCTAGAAATTGGTCTGCTTTTTGCAGAAAGTACTTTTCCGTCATTGCTAAAAATAGCTATGTGGCCAGAGTTAAGGCTGCAATTATTTCTAAAGCATATAAAAGATGCAGTTGTAGGGCCGCTGCGTGTGATGGCTAGGGACTTCTCATGAGATGATCCCCCATTACATAACGGGCAGACCCCTCTATGGGATTCGCCCTGACTAAGAGTTGCAGCAATGGACTGTATGTCCAGTATTGCTGAATACCTGCTCATAACATTACCTGCTATTTATTATACCATGTAAGAAGCTCTGACATAAAATGATCTGATGCAGTTTCCTCATCATTGAATGGGCCAACTAAACTCGCCCACGTGATAGGGTCATGGTAAAAATAGTAACCATCTGGAGTGACTACAACAGATCCCTTCGCATCCATTACAAAGGAAACCTTTGAAATATCAATACCGTTCTCATCGGTAGTGATGGAAGGATCATCAATAGGGACTTTATTTATAATAAGATCTGACATAGCGTAATTTCCTTTTCTATTAATTAATTATTACATGTAGTTATTACAAGCTGCCCCACTGATCTGCCATAGCATTAGCTATGCCTTCATATGTTTTGCTTCTTATTCTCTGCCTATCTTTAGAGGGGCCTAGTTTATTCTGTCCAGAGGGTGTTTGATTACCCCATAAGTTCTTATGGTTGTGCATTGTTGGTTGGACGTATGATGTACTTAATAGCTTAGGTAAGTTCTTCAGCCACAGACATGTTTTCTTGCTAGCATCGTGTCCAAAGTTGTACGGTTGGATAATCTGGTCAGGCTTTCTGATTCTACTGGAAATTATACTTACTGGATTCTCTAAACATATCCTATGAATTCGTGCATTAAGAAGCTTTGATACGAATGCAAGAGCGGATTCAGTTAGAGATGGATCTCTTAGTCCCCTCGTGGTCCAATGCATTCCACTTACGCTTAGGTAGGTACATGGCGGATGACATATCATCATATCCCAGCCATCATTTAGTATTTCTAAAACGTCTCCCTCGTAGTGGGGTCCTTCTTTTTCCGTTGGCAGTAAATCACATGACATGGCATCATGACCTTTATTTATAAAGGCATCCCTAACTATGCCGCTAAATTCGCATGCGACTAGTACACGCATAACGCTTCCCAGCTTATAGGGAACAGGGGTCTTATAATAAGATCCCACATACCTGATAGGTCTCTTATCTCTTTTTGAGCGGATGGGTCAGCTCTGAGATTAAAGGCTCTAGCCCAGGCCGAAAGAGATCCGGTAACGTAGTAGGAGGTCATCATGTTTTGGGGCAATATCATGCGGGCCTGCTCTGGGCAAACTCCACAATCCAGCAGGGTTTTGTAATCACGTAAAGCATTCTTGCAGAAAGCTTTCATTGAACCAAAGTTCATAGATACATCAAGGCTAACGGATTCATCGCTACTTCCCTGCTTTTTATTCGCAGCTTTACCTCTCCAATTATCGGGTATAAAAAACTCAGGCTCATCCTCTACATACCTACGAGATACTTCGTTATAGCTAAAACCAACAACATGCTTGAACCGCTGTCGCGCTACAAATTGTGGAACAGTTTCTCTCATAGTGATTACTCCGTGTGTAAATGGAGTATAGTGCCCATGCTTGGCTAGATACCTAATCAGTTTAGCGTCACGCTCCGGGAGAGATTTTTTTATGGAACCGTCAAAGTCCGATGTGGATTCATCCCACGAGCTAGCATTATCAAAGGACACACGCGCCGCGTTTACCACGGTAAGATCGTCTCCCATAAAATTAATAAGATCTACTTGGCACTTGTCTGTAATTTTCACGGAAAATCCTTTATCCATTATCCATATATCATGCGCCCGTATAGCCACACAGCCCAAATTGCTCCGCTGTCAGAATCGCAAGTAACTATGCTTTATCTTGAAAATCGCCGTAAGCGACATTGACCGATTCCGGCTCAATGGCAAGTTGTCCGTCAATAAATGTCCATAGACACTCGGGCGTCTGGTTCTTTACGATCCTTCTCATTTGCCCAGCCGCTCAATTCGTTCACCGTCAGAGAGTTGATGCATGTAAAATGGCTGGCCGCATCGGGCTGTATTCTCGACTGGCAGTAGCAGCAAAGACAGCGCTGCTAGGCCACCCGCGAATCAATGCGCGCGGTACGTGAGGATATCTTATTATAAGCATGATCAAGGCACTCTTGCATACTCATGTTAAGCATACCAGCAGCTATAATCAATGTAATAAAAACATCACCGAACTCGGTTTTAACTTTATTTCTTGCGGCAGATAAAGCGGAGGAATCTTCTGGAGTCCCTCCGGTGGTAAGTGAATCCCACGACTTTTCAAAGGAAACCACCGCTCTTATAGTTTCTCCAACCTCTTTCAGAGTTTCTGTTAGCTGAGCTACCGTCGTGGAACTGGATGTAATCCCTCGATCAGTAGCCCATTCCCATACTAACTCATCAAGTTCTTGTAAGCTGAGCATATTTTTCGGCCTCCTCTTGTGTAATTTTTTTTACGGAAACAGGTCTATTGTTAGAGTACTCGTGGCCTCTCCTCTTAAATAACTGCTCCAATGTCTCCTTGTGAGGTTCCCATAATGTAGGGAACCCCTTCAAGAGCTTATCAGTTGGGTATACTATAAAGTAGCTTTTCTTCATCTAAATCTCACACGCATTACCAGTACAGGCTAAGGTCTGTGCTCCTACCGTGTTATCCTCATTCTCGTAGGCTGCAAGCTTAGTCCAATCAATAGACTCTGGCATCGACTTCATCATCTCATTGTACTTCTCCTCAGTGATAGCTTCATAAGGAGCTTGAGGATATACATGATCAGAATAGGGAAGGAAACTGATACCACTAATGATGTCTAGGTTCTTCCACACCCAAGCACCTACATCCAAGAACTCGGAGTCCTTATAGTAGCACGTCATGCTAGGCTTATGCTCGCACCAATGCTCAGCATAAGTTTTCCACAACTCTAACTGCTCTATAGCACCCATCTCACCAGCAATGATAGCTGTATCTGGTGACTTTCTTGGGAAACTGAATACGTAGGTCTGGTTATTCATTACGTCTTCTTCATAAGGAATACCATTGTCAATAAGGAACTGGCTTATTGGGTCCTTCTTGTCATTACGTACACGGCGTATGTAGTACTTAGCAAAGCGTGGATGAATACCACTAGCACTGTCAACTAACTGACTTACCGTTCCAGACGGCTTGACGCAGGTGATCGCAGTAGACTGAGGAATGCCCAGTCTTTCTGCCCAGACACGGTTAGTTTCAACAGCTACCTCTCTTAAACTACTGAGTACAAAATCAAGATCTAACCCCATCTGATCATACGCCATACCATCAGGACTATTGCCCATGGTAGGGTGATCACAGATACCAGTCAGAGATACACCAAGGAGTCTTTCTTCCTCGCAGTTCTTTCTCCAACAAGATCGGATATACCTGAAGTCTGTAAGAGTTGATTGCAGAGTACCTAATATAGTAGCTAACTCTACCTTCCTACTAAGAGACTCCAGAGTATCATCCGGTCTTACTACTACCTCGCTTAAGTTCATTTATGTTCAGCACAAATCGTTACTCTGTGCCGGAGTAGGTTGAGATAACCCACTCTCCTGCATATTTCTATGCAGATCAGACTATATCATCACCCTTGTATCCAAGGGGCAGGGCGCTTCCACTCACTTGAGTGTACGGGATTCATCTACTATATAAGTAGGTATTCCCTAGTCGTTACACCTTCTACGGCTTCGCAGTCGTAGCTTGGCTCGGGATTACCTTCGGCATTATCCGCTAAGGCTTCCCCCGAATTCACCCTGTTTTAATTCTGCTACTTTCTAACAGAACTGATAGGGCCTAAGGATGATCTCAGCTTCACACTGCAAGTAACAAAGACCTTCTTGCTGTGCGCTGGACTGTCGCATCTCAAATATGTTTCCAGTTTTTACCAGATTTAATCTGCCGGATAACATGAAGGCGAACGTTGAACAGGTCTGCTATGTCCTTAGTAGAGGATACCAGCAGTAACTTCTTAATCTCTCTAACCTGATCTTCGTTCAAAATAGCACGAGGATTATTAGAACCTTTAGAGACATCTTTGTAAGATTCTCTGTTGTTTTTCCAATTATCTCTTGCTCTCTTCGACCGCGCTTCTGTAGAATCTTTAGAAAAGATAGCTACTTTAGTTGCAACGGACGTTGCCTTCTTGTGTTTCTGTCTGTTCTCTTCAATGTTATACCAAGAGCTATCTACGCCAAGCTCTCCGCCTCGCTGACAATTCCATCCTATACTAGCGGATGGGCGAAGTGAAGACTCTATAGAAAGTGCTTCTTGCAAATCAAGATCAGAGTGGAGAATATCCACTATTAGGTCGTCCCAAGAATATTTCTTTAGAGCACTGGTTAGAACAGTTTTTCTCTTGTTCTTTTTATGGGCTCTTATTCTTTCAGGTAAGTTCTTGGTAATCCCCACATAACCGTCGGAACTAACGTCGGTGTGATGAGGCAACCTAATCCAGTAAACACAATACATTTGAGCCCCCTCGCTCAGTCTCTCACGCTGCACAGATTTCTCTTGCTTGCGCCCTGTCGGCATGTCTTTGCCTTCCAAGTCAATCAGAGGGGGTTTAACCTTGTCCATGTTAATTACTTAAACAAGGGTTCGTTCCAAACTCGTGATCCACTTCACGCCTACCATTCCTACCTGCGGTATTTCTCGATGCGCTTCTACTGAATATTCCACGTTCTCCGCTTCTGGAGTTGTAAAGGGCTGACCACTCGGCAAGGAAAGTTTCAAGATCAGGTCTTTCGTCGATGACATATGAATTATTCGAGAGTGCCCGCTCGGGGTGTACATCCCACCACCGTCCATCCTTGGCAACGCGGAGTCTGTCATCTGATAAATCGGACAAAGAGATAAGAGCTGATCTTCGTACTCCTCCAACCACCACAATCTCAGCAATCTTGCAGACAAGATCGTGGCATTCAAGAGACGTGAGTCTACGGCCAGCAGCTTTCTTGAACAATCGTACTGCGTAGTTAAACAGATTATCCAAAGGTTGTGGCCCAGAGGCTCTGCCACCAAAAGTCTTGAGTTTTGCACCAGCCGGTCTAACTCTGGACAGGTCCCACTTTGGGATCTTACCAGAATAGAGTAAAGATACAAGCTCCCTAAAGGAAGAGGCCCATCCGATCTTACTATCGGCCACAACGATAACTGTATCTGTTTCATGTAATTCCTCAGAAACTTCGGGGAGTCTCTTGACATACTTATCTTCTACCGAGAATCCTACACCAGTACCACAAAGCAAGATGTACATCAACTCGTCAAAGCTTCTCTGGTGATCTATGGGAAGGTAAGCACAGTTGTACCCAGCAACATGGTCACGCTCCAAAGCAGGACCAGCGGTCATCATAGCTCGCATGCTGGGCATAATGTCTTGAGCTATAATAGCATCCTCAATCTCGTGAAGAACATCGTAATCAATCTCTTCTGGACCGTACCTCTCTACCAAAAACTTGATATATCGTCTTACTGTCTCCGGCCACAGCTCCCGTCTCCCTAGAGTGTAGTCAAACCTAGAGTAACGAGACATGTGAATAAACTCTTCATAATATCCCTTTAGCATCATATCTCCTGAAGAAAAAGAAGGGGACTGTCTCCAGTCCCCCGAGTAAAAAACCCCCACGATTTAAGCATCCTTAATAGGCTAGGCTTGGGGGGTCTGTTATTATTGGTCTGCCTGGTAGGACTTGGACCTACGACCATCTGCTACCAAAGCAGAGGCGCTACCAGACTGCGCTACAAAGTAAGAGTCCCCACTTAACGCCACAATATTGTTGACGCGACCGGTGATCAATCCGGTCCAGTCTTTCGACGGGCAGGGGTAATCCCTTTTTACCTATGAGTAGAAAGTATCCACTCTACCAAAGCAGAATGCTTCTGCATACACAGATCTCTATCTGTCCTCACTTGGACAATATTCACAGCAATAAGTTCCGCTTGTGTCTTTGGATCGAAAGCTGATACCGGTATGTATGGAGACATTCTGCACTCAGACATAGCAGACCTAGGAAGCTCTATAGCAGGCACTTCTACAGGGGGTATCTCTGGTGGAGGTAGATCAGGGATCTGTATCTCTCTTGTCGTCGAGCAACCTATCGAAGTCAGGAGTAAGGTTGCACCCACCAAGATCAGTACTTGGTATGGCACCTCCAATCTTTTCAAGCTCGTCACGAAGTTCTGCCAAAGATTTTGCCAGACTTGTTTCAATGCTTGCTGTATTGTTGTTCTTCTCAAGTACATCTTTTAGATCTCCAAAAACTCTGCCAACTTCCTCCGTCCATAACTTATCTCTGTTATCCACAGTAGATCTAATGGCTTCTTCTACTTTTCCTAGATAAATCCCCTCAGCTCTGCTGAAACCTGAATCAAATCCGTGAAGCCTTCCGCTATTCCAAACTAGGAATAAGGCTAGGACAGTGGCACCCACGCCAAGTACCCACTTATTCATAAGAAGCTTAACCCACATCGCATTCTTCCTTAATAATATATCCTATCATGAGTAAGTATTAAGACTAAAACAGTCGTCATTATTTTCGTTTCCGGTCTTTGTCTTTCTTTTTTCTATCTAAGCGCTTTCTTCTACGCTGTTTGGAGTCAGGATCGCTCATTTATTACACCTTAACTAAAGTTCTTTCCCTAGTCTGCTTAGTAGAGCAGGTTGTTCTTTCTCTCATCCAGTTGCCGCAGTTCTGGCAGTGAAACCTCTTGTACTCAAGAGTTTTTGTAGTTTGAATTCCTCTTGATTGCACATGATGGCTACCACAGTTAGTGCAAACAGGACGATCCTTATCAGTAAACAGCGCATGGTTAGGATGCTGTTGTATCCACGGAATCAGATACTTATACAACTTCTCCGTTAGAATAACATCACGTCGATTGTAGGTACGCATTGTATTCCAAGACTTGTCTACACCGCTCATACACTCTTGCCATAGAGACATGCCCTTGTGCTTTACCTTACTTCCGATACCGAGAACTTGGCACACAAAGTCAAGCTTATTAGACATCAACCGGAACTTACTTTTTACCGTCTTATAAAGATCAATACTGTGAGTCGGAGAGGGGGGCGTTATGCCAGCCTCTAAAAACTCCCTGTTAATTGTTGGTAAATCAAACTTATCCCCATTAAATGTAATGATGGCGTCTGCTTCATCGAGTAGGTTATATAGATCAGAAAGCATTACATCCTTACCATCATGATATACTGATCTAAAGATGATATCTGATTTGCCTAGCCATTTAGCAGCCCAACATAAGGTGTAGCCCGGACTTATTAGTCTATCTATTGGTATAAATTTATCCCAAAGAGACCATATATAGGCTATGCCAGGTGCGGTCTCAATGTCGAGTAATAGTATCTTTATGTTACTGCTTTTATTTGCCATCAACAGTGGCTCCGGGATCATTACTAGAAGAATGCTCGCTCGGTAGTTTTGCTATAAGATTTCCTGTAGTCTTTCCAATATCCATTACAGTTGATACTATATAGAGGGCCAATCCCATCAAGTACCTGCCGTGTATAGGTTCATCGTTAAGAACCTTCTGAATTGACTCCCACACAACACCCATAGAATGGCCTTGCAAATGTTCCTTTTTTAATTCAGAGCTCAAGTGATCAGATAGAATGTGCAGATATGATTTAGAAACACGGTTCATAATGCTGATAGCAAATGCTTCCGATGGATGAAATTCCTTATCCTTCAACTTGGTTCTAATGTGCTGGTGCTCGGGGCTGGTATTACGGGTCATCTTGCCCACCTCTCCATATCATTTAGCATGTTCTTTATTCGAGATTCTTTAGTCATTCTATACATAGAATCAATAATACGGGCATCCTCTACAGTGATAGGAGGAATAATAGCCATTCGTATTTTATACTTACTTGGATTATTCACAAACTCATTGTAACGCCCATCTTTTTTTTCTATTCCAATAAGAAGCTTGGCAAGTTCTTCAGCCACGTATTCGTTAGTGATGCCTTTTTCCATCTTTTCCATGTGAAGAAGGTAACCTCCTTCTGTAACCACAAAGTATAACTCTGTTGGCTCTCCTTCATCATCTACTGGGGAAATAACAAATGCCTTACCAATATAGTTAGTATCACTCATCTGGACTCCAATATTCGCCTTGTTTTCTTCTTATTCTAACCAGTCGTGCTTGTTCAATAACAAACTCTACGAGAGGTTTTGTAACCTTTTCGCCAGAATGCCATACAGTATAAGTTACTGTATCTCTGCTCTCATCATAAACAAGATCATCCAGATACTTTTTTGACAGAACAGTTCTGTAACAGGAAAGCACAGATTGCCATGGGTTATCAGGGTCATAAAACTTCCTGGCTCCGGCTGGACCCACACTAGGACATCCTACTATATTATCTGTTGAATCTCCAGCCATGACTTGGCAATAAAAATGCTTATCAGCGCCGGAGCTGTCCTGAATTACAACGGAACTATCTGTTAATCGAAAGTGATGTCCTGGTATTTGTAAAAGATCCTTGTCAGATGAGCATATAATAGTAGATCCGAAGGGAGATGAGCACTGCTCAATGCCTAGGGCGTCATCAGCTTCTTCTTTATCAACAACTATTGCTTTGTGTATTCTAAGTAAGTAATCAGTTATAGCTTCCTTATGAGTTGGTATGCGGCTGCCATCACGATTACCCTTATACTTTTTAAAAGTAGCTATGGAATTTCTATAGTTTTCCTTTCCACTAAGAAATATCTTTATATTGGATGCTTTTGTTTTATCTTTTATAGAGGAGATAATAGTTTTAAGATTGTGGAGAGCGTGGTCAATAGGTTCCACAAGTAAAGTACTTCTTACCTCGTAGGAAGATACGTTATTTTCCTGTATATACGATGTTAAATCGGATCTATATAGGAAGGAATGCGCTGGAAACTCCAGCGCATCCTCTCCTTCAACAAGATGAAGGTCGTATCTAAATTTCTCGGCGGAAAATGCACTTGAATATACAAGTATATCACCGTCGATCAAGGCTGTTTTAATGCTGGACATTTAACTTAGGTACATCCTTTTCCCTGGGTTCTATCATGTGGTTTCTGCGCATAGCTGAAACAGACCCAGCTTTCTTGTAAGCGATGAAAGTAGTTTCAAAAGCCTCCATTAAAGCAAGCACCTCTACAAGAAACACATTACCAGAATACTCTGATACTCCAGTTTCTTCATTCCTTATGGAATACATTCCATTGTCAACTAGCAGAATGTAGGGGGTATCAGTAGATTTCGCTACTATACCATCATCATTATAATCAATGAGTTGGATCATAAGTAACCTCTTCGGAGGAAGTATCATCTTCGGTGATAGACAGACCTGTCATAGTCTTATTGAAGATATGCTGTGCGATCTCATCTAAGGCACCAAGCAGTAGATCTAAATGATCGCTAGCTGCTGTCTTTGCAGATGGCAGCTTTATTGCCCCAGACTCAAGGGCAGTAGCCAGTACATCAGCTCCAGTTTTATAGCTGGACTGCGATACGATACTGACTTGTCTGGTGTCCACAGGGCTGTGTTGTGCCGGGTTTGTGGCGCTTTGGGGTGGGATGGCCTCTGCTATCTCTGAAGGATCGGCCACAGAAATTGTTGATTCATCGGCATCTAAGTATCCCTTCGAGTTCGGAGAAGCATCAACCTTGATAGCTTGGCCAATGTGAATTCCTTTTGGTCTATTGAACCCAACTCCGATTTTCACCTCTCCTGAAGCCGTATCTAAAACAAGTGTATATAAGCACCATTCTCCGCGAGATGAAGTGCCTCTACGTTCGTCTATTCTGGAAAGCGTTCCTACATATTTCATTATTTATACTGCCTCTCTTTATATTAAAGTTACAACATCAGCGTATACGTACTATTATATACGTAATTTATAAAAAGTCAAGAACTTTTTTCTACTTTCCTCGCATTTACCATCTGAGCTAGCTCTCGGGAAGTTGCTGATTCTGGACGAACAGAAGCCATCCCATTAACGAAAGTAATTGCGTGTTCGAGTGGCATATTATCGAATGCCCTATTTGCCAAACTTATTACATTATCATTTACTGTATTGTCTATCGTCATGTGTATTAGATATCCTGTGCATGTCGAATTGAACTTCTGTGTTTCCGTCTTTATATCTGGGAACCAGATTGCACACTTGCTCTACTATAGGAAGTGGGCTAGGCTCATTCCAGTGAGTTCCTACTTTAATACCGCAACCAAAAGGGACAAACAGTTCCACCCCGTATACCTTCT
>Ga0210039_1003817_pt1 | contig 11330 bp, 5 predicted proteins | sample CryGeyCG2114_250_3_FD_185460 | JGI IMG/M metagenome (GOLD analysis project Ga0210039, IMG submission 185460) | Groundwater microbial communities from aquifer - Crystal Geyser CG17_big_fil_post_rev_8/21/14_2.50 (SPAdes) (version 2) | ecosystem: Environmental > Aquatic > Deep subsurface >...
CGGCTTCATGTCCCACCAGGCCATGAGACAGATGGCCTTGTGCCCATCGCGGCCCCAGAGTGCGGGATCGGCCGTTCGAGCCGTGGCGTCAGCCGCCAGATTGTTCGCAACGAGCAAAAAAAGACCAAAATACAGGAAACGCGTCATCGCCACTCTCCAAGCAGTGCGCCCATGGCCAACAGTGCTGTCAGATTATAGGCCAGATTCAGGCCCCAGGTTATAAATTTCTTGTCTTCGAAAGCAACTGCCTGCCAGGTGGAAAATACCACGAACCCGAGCCACATCCAGAATGCACCCTGCATCCCGTAGGCCCACCCGGTTGCCGCGAAGGCTTCTTCCCAGGTATTAAGTACGTGCGCCAGTACAAATGCAGCAACGACGCCCAGAAGCCACGTTACGCCGTATCCAACCCACGGGTTGAAGCCCTCCCGCAGTTCTTCCTCCGTCTTTCCAACGAGCGACATCCACATTTTTCCAAAAAGGGGGCCATACCAGAGGGCGCCAATGAGTTGTGGCAGGAGAGAGGCAACGAGCACGGCGAGCAGGTTGGGAGAGTAGTCCATGGCTGAGTGGCGAACAGGTGCCGAAAGTGAGTGGTACTTCCATGAAAGTAACACCTCGCTCCATCACATTCGCAAGTGTCCCTGTTCCGCCGGGGCAACGGTCCTGTTTATTCCGAGGGTGGCGGTCCGCCGAGTGTGGCGCTGATCCGCGCATGGAATGTCTCCTCGTCTATCCTGGAAAGTGCGCCCCTGCATACGCTGCGCACGTGCGCCGGAAAGTCGGCCCGGTCGCTGTTGACCCACTCCACGTAGGAACGATCCCGCCGGGCGACCTCCAGGATGGACCGTCCGGCCCATTTTCCGAACCCGAACACCACCTCGCCGGCACTCCAGACCAGGTGGTTGGTCGGGCCCACCCAGGTGGTTTTCTCCGGCTGGGTGAGAGCCGCCAAATCCTCCCATGTCGATTCCTCCAGATTGAACGTGCGCCGCATTCCCCGCAACACATTGACGGCAGCCTGGACATCAGCCTCTGCCGAGTGGGCATCCTCGAGGGAGCCTCCGACGAAACGACGGTAGGCATCGGTCAGCGTCCGGGGTTCGAGCACCTGCCAGATGCGCAGCGGATCCACGACCAGTTTGTCCGACAGATCCAGCACACGGCCCATGCGTTTGAACTCCTCCTCCACGAACCGGATATCAAAGCGTACATTGTATCCAACCAGCACGTTCGACGTTGCCAGGAACGACTCAATCTGGTCGGCGACCTCCGGGAAACGAGGCGAATCGGCCAGGTCTTCCATGGAAATCCCGTGTACGGCCTCGGCACCTTTGGTAATGGTGATGTCCGGCCGTATGCGCAGCGTCATGGCCCGCTCCTTCCCGGCTTCATACAGGCACATGGAAATTTCCACGATCTGATCGGTTTCCGGGTTCTTGCCGGTCGTTTCCACATCGAAAGCAATCATTATCTTGTTCATAACGGTCTGTCCACTGCGTCCATCGAAATAAGTTTTCCATACCGTCCGGCACTCGTCGAAGAAACGGAGCATGCCCTCAAATCGGGTGAGCGCCTGACCGCCTTCAAGATACTCATTGCTCCATCGGGCGGCGAGGCTCGATTTTTCCGTCTTGCCCTGGCGCGCGCCGGCGTGCGACTTGTCAACGTGGAGGCCGTCACGCTGCACTCTCTTGCCCGCCTCATCCTGCGTACGGTGCCCGGCGCGGAACCGGCCGTTTTCTGGGGGGGAGATGCGGCGCAGGTCGTTGTATCCAGATGCCTGGAGCTCCTTGGGACGCCGGCTGACCACTATCTCCGGCGGTCCCCGGCGACCGCGGAGCGCCTGATCTCGGTGCTCCGCGTCCGCGGAATCGGTTCAGATGCATGGAGGAGCGCCGGGGGCGATCCGGTGGTGGCCGACCTGCTGGAGGCCTACGCCGACATGCTGCGGCGCTGCGATGCGCTCGATGCCACGGGGATGTTGCTGCGGGCCGCGGAGCGTGTTGAGGAGTTTGTACGCCTCCGAAACCCGACGTTGCTCGTCAAACTGGACGATATCCGGCCGCTTCCAGGTGAGCGGCTGCTGCTGGAGCAACTTGAGCAGCATATTCGGGCCGTGGAATCCATCGGGGCGTCGCCCCCGAGCGTGACAAACGCGGCCTCTTTTCGCATTCTGAAGGCGCGGGACCGGGATGATGAAGTTACCAACGTACTCGGCGACGTGCTGGCCTCCGGCAGGCCTTTTGACGAGGTTCAGATCGCGCTCGCCCAACCGGCCGTGTACGGGCGGCGACTTGCAGTCGCCGCCCGTACGTACGGCATACCCGTGGTAGTGGATCATGGCGGGCTTTTTTTCGACACACCGCCCGGTCGCCACGTGCAGGCCCTGCTCAAGTGGGTGTCCGGTGGACTCCGGCCGGAACAGGCCGTGGCGTGCGCGCGCGCCGGCCTGTTGAACCAGGACGACCGCACACCGGGTCGACGGTGTGCGGTCGAGCTTCTCTTCGATGCCTGGCCGGTGGACATGGTCGGACTGCTTTCGCCGGATTATGCCGGTCTTCTGCGGGAAGCCGTGAAGGGTGCTTCGGATGCCGTGGACAGCCTGGTATCCTTTGCCCGGAAATACATCGAGGAGTTGCTCGATGACCGCGGCCAGCTTCGCCCTGACATGAGTCTGCAGCAGATGATTCGCTGGGTTCGCCGTGTCCTGGCGGACGTGCCGTCACGCGATACGACCTGGACGGACATCATGAATACGGCACTCCGGGGAAGGGCCGCACAGGTCATTCCGGAATCGATCACGATGCCCGTGACACGGGCGGCGGATGTTTTGCTGGGAAGTCTGCAGGGGGTACAGATGCCGGTCGATGACGGGCCACCAGGAAGCATTCTGGTCCTGCCCCTGGAGCGGGCGGCTCTTTCCCTGCGCCGCGCAACGTGGGTTGTCGGGATGGATGACAATGCTGCGGCCGGACGGTCGGCCAGTGATACCGACGGGCTTCCCCGTTCGGCCATGGACGTCCTGTACAGGCTCGGGTACGACGCCGTGCAGGAGGAGGTAGACCGCGTACCGCTGGCAGACCTGCTCGACCGTCTCTCCCGGCGCACATCGGAAATCACGCTGTGCGTGCCGGCCTACGATGTCCGCCAGGCACGGGAGCTGTTTCCGCACGCGGCCTGCGCCGGCCTCCTTCCTGAAGACAAAACGCACGCCTCAATGATGGACCGGCCTGACCCCGTGCTGCTCGTGCCGCTCTTGGCGCAGGGACTGGAGGAGAAAATGCCCCGCATCGTGGAGGCGTGGAACGAGCGCTCCGGGACATCATGGACGGCACAGAATGGGATTCTGGGTCATACCAGTCGTCCGACGACAGCCTCCGCATCGTCGCTCGAGCGCCTCTCCGAGTGTCCGTATCGGTATTTCGTCCGGGATATCCTCGGCGTTCGCCCGCGCGAGAAACGAACCGAGTGGCTTACGGCGGCCGAACGCGGTAGTCTCATGCATATCGTGTTCAAGGACGCACACGTTCGGGGACTGCTGACCCGTCAGGATGGACACGACGCCATAGCGGAACTGGTACGGGAGCGGCTTGAAAAGCACGCGCGGCTGTCACCTCCACCCGGATCCTATACCCGGATGGCAACGGAGACGGAATTGATTTCCATGGTCGGCACGCTGCGCGCCTTGGCCGCCCAGGAGACGGAAACATGGACGCAGGTGGAGGCGGAATGGAAGTTCAGGGATGTCAACGTGGGACCGTGGCGGCTCCGCGGGCAGATTGATCGCGTGGACCGCAATCCACAGGGTGAAGAGCGTATCCTGGACTACAAAACGGGTTCGTCCTCTCCCTATGAGGAGAAAAAACTGACAGCCATGCAGCACAGGCTGCAGTGGTTTGTGTATGCCCTGGTTCGAAAGCAGTCCGAGCAGGCAACGGTAGCCTCTTCCGGCTACCTGTTCGTGAAAGAGGGAGAATGGGGTACATTGCAGGTTGTCAACGACCCGTTGACCCATGATGGCGCGCGGCATCTTGACGTGCTTGCCGACCGCGTCAATGCGGGCTGGTTTCCCCAGGCCGCGGGCCACAGCGAATCTCCCTGCATGTTCTGCGATGTACGGCCCGTCTGCGGAGATGTGAAGTTGCTGGGTCGGATGCTGAAAAACAAGACCGTATCGGACGACGACTTCCGCAGAAGACTTGACACCTGGTGGTACGCGGAGCGCCATTTGTTTGCGGGAGAGTCGACATGAGCCGCGTTCGGGACTGGGAGGCACGGGCCACGATACGCGGGCAGAATGATGGGAAGACACCCATGTCTTCCGATCCGTATCTGGATGTGGAGTACAATATCATTGTACGTGCCGGGGCGGGGTCCGGAAAAACCACGGCACTTGTCGAGCGGGTGCTGGCGCACCTGCGCATGGGGGAGGAGCCCTCCTCGATTGTAGCAATCACGTTTACCCGCAAGGCTGCTGCAGAACTTCGCGGGCGTATTCATGAGGCGGTCGATGCCGCCGTGAATACAATCGCGGTTGCAGGAGAACAGGAGAGGCTGTCGCAGGCTCGGCGTCGTCTCGATGAAATGCACGTCGGAACGATTCATGGCTTCTGCGCCGGGATTGTGCGTCAGTATGCGGATGTGGTCGGTCTGCCTCCCGATTTCCGGCAGATGGAGGAGGAGGAAGAGGAGGTAATGCGGAACAGGTTCTGGAGCGGATTCATCATGCAACAGGATGAGAGCCCGGAACTGGAGTTCCTGCGGGAGGCCGGTGTGGATCGGTCCTCCCTGGTCGATCTGTTCGGGCGGCTCGTCGAAAATGCCGATTTGAATGTTGTGCGGGAGGAGCGCCGGGACGTGGATTTTTCACCGGCCGTGGAGGCGGCCCGGCAGGTCATGGCAGACCTGGGTCCGATAGGGCACAAAGGCGACAACGAAGACGCCGTGCAGAGCCGGTTGCGGAAGGCGCGTTTCATGGAGCGCATGCGTCCCTCCATGTCCCTGGGGCAGACAGCTGAATGGTTGCGTCTGTTCTGTGATATGATCGACACCAGGGTGGGCAGGCTTCGCATGACCATGAACCGGTGGGACCGGCCTCAGAAGTTCATGAAAGCGGTGCGGGACGGCGTGGAAGATGACGTTGCGCCCTGGTGGGTTCTGTCCCGTATCCAGAATCAGATCGTGCCCCTGGTCGCTGCCTGGGATGCGCAGGTCCATGGCCGTGCCATGGCGCTTGTGCAAGATGCCGTAGACGACTATGCGGCGTTCAGGCGGGCCGAGGGAAGGTTGACCATTTCGGATCCGATACACATCCTGAATGACCTGTTGTATACCTCGGCTGACGTGCGGAACGAGTTGCAGGGCACACTGCGTCGCATCCTGATAGATGAATTCCAGGATACGGATCCGGTACAGGCGTCCCTGTTGTTCAACCTGGCTGCCGATGCAGTCGACGAGCACGACTGGACGAGGAATCGACTCCTGCCCGGCCGCTTGTTGCTTGTTGGCGATGACAAGCAATCGATATACCGCTTTCGCCGGGCGGATTTCGAAGTGTTTTCCAGATCGGAGAAGGCCATCGTGTCCCAGGGCGGGCGAAGCCTGGTGCTTACTACGAATTTCAGATCTTCCGAGCCCATTTGCCGCTGGATCAACAAGGCCCTTGCACCGCTGTTTCAGCCTGCGGAGACGGGTCGTCGACACGAACAGGCACCCTGGGAGCCTCTGGAACCATATGATGCGGCTGCGAAAGAACCGCGGCGGACGCAGGCGGCGCCTTCTGTCAAGGCCATCTGGCTGAACAGCACCATGCGCGCCGAGGACAGTGCCGTGGCTGAAGCGCGTGTTATTGCGCATACCATCCGGGAGCATCTGGCCGAAGGCCGCTACGAAAAGCCGAGCGACTTCATGATTCTTTTCCGGCGAAACAAGTACGTCGCTGACTATGTGGCCGAAATTACCGCGGCTGGTCTTCCCGTGCGCGTATCCGGAGGCAAGGTGTCTGGTGGAAGTGATGTCCTCCCCGCTGTATGCAACATTCTTGAATCCCTGTTGCGTGAGGGTGATGAGGCCGCAGGGATTGCCGCGCTGCGGACTCCATTCTTCGACGTCTCGGATGCTGATCTGTACGCCTGGCGCATGAATGGGGGGCGCTTTGATACGCTGGCAGGGGATCTTTCCGGGAGCGGGCCGGACGTGGACCCGGGCGCGTCCAAGCATTCCGTGGCGGTGGCGAGCGCGACCCTGGCCCGCATTTATCATCGTTTTCAGTCGCTCTCTCCCTGGGAAGCCCTTCGGGTTACAGCGGACACGGAGGGATGGTGGGATCTGCTCCGATTCCGCTCCTCGGCTGCTATCGATACCGGCGTCCTGCAAAAGATTCTTGCGCTTTTTGCCGCGGCAGAAGAGCGTAATCTGGACTGGGTGGAGGCCACGGAAGAGCTGTTGCGCTACCGCGACGGCGACGTGCCCATGAAACTCCACGCGGCGGACGGTGATGACGGCGTACAGATGTTGACCGTCCACCAGGCGAAAGGACTGGAGGCGCCATGCGTTTATCTTGCGGATGCAGGGTATCCGGGCGCACCGAGGGTACATACCCATTCATTTACGCGGGATGGATTGGCGTTCATTGCCCTCGCGCTGAGGTCACCCTCGGCTTTTGGCAGCCCCCAGGTGACGTTCACGCCAAGCGACTGGACCGGGGCTGTTGAAAAGGAGAAGGCATTCAGTCTCGCCGAACATGAAAGGCTGCTCTATGTGGCCTGTACCCGCGCGGCACGAGAACTTGTCGTGACGGTCCGGGATGCGCCACAAGCCGGTCACTGGGGTGACCTTGTACCAGCGCTCGCTGATGTGCCGGTCCTGGCGCGACTCGACCAGGTACCCGATCGCATCTCCATCCCCGGGGAGGAGAGCGGTCCGGATGTCAAGGGTCGCGGTGTCACATACTGGCATGACGAGCGACGCCGTGGGCTTTTGCGCATGAGGCAGGCCGTTGGTAACGCCTCGGTGCCAACGCACGAACTCGTGCGCCCAAGTGACAAAGAAGAGGTCGAAGCCGCCGTGGATTCAGTGGACGAGCTCGTCCCCCCACCCTTGGCCATTGGAATGGAGGGCAGGGAATTTGGTCAGGCGGTACATCTTGGCATGGAACGGCTCGTGACCAACGCCGCGGACGTAAGGACGGCGGACCTGCACGAGATCGCCGTCTCGTCCCTGCGCGCGGCCATGGGGACGGAGCCGTCCGGAACATCGGTGACTGCTGTGGTTGATGCCCTTTCCGGTTTCATGCGGGGATCGCTCTGGCAGCGGGTCCTGGAAGCTGACGAAGTACTTTCAGAGGTATCATTTACGACATCCCTGCCCGGGAGCCCTGTCCGCATCGTGTCCGGTACGGTTGACCTGGCACTGCGCGACCAAGACGCGTGGGTGATCGTAGACTACAAGACGGACCGTGTTTCGGAGCGCGCGCTGAAGGCGCTCTATGAAGGCCAGCTTGCGTTATACGCCGATTGTTGGATGCAGATGTTTCCAGGTCGCGGCGTACGTGCGGCGCTCTGGTCGACGGCGTTTCATCGGGAATTTGATCTGGCCTTCTAGGCCTGTTGCGGCGCAGGCTGGGGTACAGCCTCCATGGAGAGCGTCTCGTTCATGAACCGCTTCCAGTCCTGCATGTCCTGACTGACCGAGCGGCGAAGCTCGATCATGCGCCCCCGCAGATACGTCATTTCCTCGTCTTTACGCTTCTTGGCCTGTGCGTATGCATCGGAAACGGTTTTCAGTGCCGTGTATTGCGTTGTCAGCTGGGTAGACATCTCTTCCACTCGGGCCACAAGGGCGTCGTGGTGTGCCTGACCCAGTGAACGGATGTGGTCGAGCAGCATCTGCTTGTCGGCGTTGATGAGTTTGCGCTTGATGGTCAGGTGATTCACCTGTTTGACATCGCGTGCAAGGCCTACTTTTTTCAGCAACCAGATGACGTATTTCGGTGGGTCAAACTGGTACCAGCGGATGCCGTTGCGATAGTCACCGGCAAACGTATGATGGTAGTTGTGGTAGCCTTCGCCGAAGGTGAGTAGCGAGAGGATGAAGTTGTTGACGGCCGAGTGCTCGGTGGAATAGGGTTTCGAGCCCCACATGTGAGCCAACGAATTGATGAACCAGGTGCAATGATGCACCAGGAAGAGACGTGCCAGAAAGCCAACAACGATGGCTCCCAGCAGGTCGCCGGTAATTGCCCACAACACGGCTATGGCAACGATATTGACAAGCACCATGAGCGGGGCAAAGTACTTGTGTTGAAAACGCAACACAGGATCTTTGATGAGGTCGTGTACCCACCGGTCGCGAACGAGACGTCTGCCGGTGAACATCCAGAGCATGTGGGAGTGCCAGAATCCCTTTTCGGCGTTGTAGGGATCGTCATCCGAGTCCACATGCTTGTGGTGCATGCGGTGATCAGAAGACCACTGGAGGACACTGCCCTGGACGGCCATGGTGCCGAAAAACAGCAAGACGGCTTCAATGAAACGGTTGGTTTTGTACGTCCTGTGGGCATACAGCCGGTGATACCCTGTCGTTATGGCCATCAGGGACAGTGTCCAGAGTGCCCACGACCCCAAAACCAGCTCCCATGAAGGGGCGCGCTCCATCAGGTAGATGGGTAGCAGAACAATGAGGGCGACGTGATAGCCACCTATGAATAGCAGATTGGTCCAATCAATGCGGGTGTCGGGCGTATCCGATGGCATGTCAAAGTTGGGTATGAAACGAGACTCAGCCTTCCGAACGCGGCCACGGCCAACAGGATCCGACTATTCGTTTCATTATGCCTGGGCATGCCACGTCCCGAAGACTGTCAAGTGGATTCTGCCCGTCAGAAACGTCATATCCGTAGGGGTAACAGGAAAGGGGACCGTCCATGAGATACTGTCGAAATTCCTGTTCCACATCCGGCATGGCGAGAATGCCCGTCCAGGCCTGGTTCAAAACCACATTGGTGTCTCCAAGAACGGGCAATCCCTGCACGTGCGCACCCCAGTATGCCGGGTGATCATCAAGAAAGGCAACCGGTATGAGTCCCATATCGATATTCTCGCGCAGTGCTTCGACCAGGGTACGCCCGTCCGATCCAGCGCCGTAGATGGCAACCGGCATACCGAATACGCACGACGCCAGGAGCACCTTCTTCACGGAGTGGCGAATGAACGGAAGCACGACGAGTGCCGCGGGAAGTGCCAGCAACATATGCAGGCTGACAGAGGGAGCGAACAGTACCCAGAGTCCCATAACGACCAGAATGGTTGCCCACTGCCGGCCGAATTCTTCCCGTCTGTCGAGCCCCCAGCCGGGGTAGAGACCGCGAATGGCAAACCCGCCAAGGCAGGCGGCCGCAGCCGCGAGTGACATTTCAGATAACAGGGTAATACCAAGGAGCCCGAGCAGATCACCCGTCAGGAGGAAGGCTGTATTGTGGGCTTTCCTGATATGGAGAGAGCGTTTTGGAACCGGATGTGAGCGCGCTGAAAGCTCCAGATGAGCCATCAGGCAGTCGTCTTCCGCACCCCTCTGCATGGGACGGTTCTGTACCAGTAATTGCATGTGAGCATGGATGAAACAGGGTGTCGCATGTCTAACTGCGAGAATCATGCCACAATGCGCGTCGGCCTGCTGAATTGTCGCCGGGTCGTTTTCCGGCCACAAGGCAGGTCGGTGCGTCTCATGTCTGGTCCCACGTAGGGAATTGGACTACGTGGGCTTATGTCATTACCCCGGCATCCCCGTATATGCCGCGTGGCGTAGACTGGCCACTGTAACCGATCGGTTCAACAGGCACAACCTCCCGTTGGACAACGGCACACGGTCGGTTCATCACCTCTCAGTGATGATTGGTTCTGGGTGAGTGGCCCGGCCTTCGCAAGAAGGCCGGGCCACTTTTTTTGTGGACATGGCATGCGGGAACGAAAGCCGTCTCTATCTCACGATGAGCTGGTGTGTTTTGTCAAACACCGTCCCGGAGAAGCCCTCGACCGTCATGCGATAGAAATAGACGCCACCAGGCAGATCATCAACCTGTAGGGATGTCGTGTGCCAGGACCCTCCATCCAGGAACCGGTCCTGAAGAAGACGGACCTCCCTTCCCGTGGCATCGTACAGGTGAATGCGAACGAAGCCATCGTGGGGGGTATAGTAACGGAATGTCGAAGCACCGGTGGTTGGATTGGGCCACGCGTCGGTCAACGTAAATCTCAGCGGTGTATCGACGTTGACTATGGTGCTGGCCAACTCCTGGCGCCGCCCGTCAGTGGAGAGGCCAACGATCGTATATGCAATTTCCACATCGGCAGGAGCCATTGCGTCGACGTACGTTCCACTTGTCGGATCCAGTTCGGCAACTATGGTAGTCGAACGCCCTATACTCCGCTCAATCAGTATGGATGAGAGCGAACCGGTATCCAGTACGTCCCAGGACAAGTGCACACTTCCTTCCTTCACGTCTGCCGTTGTGATAGCGGCCGACCCGATGGGAGCATTTCCGTCGATGAGCAACTCAGTCACGTCGGCCCGTACCTGCGGCAGCAGGACATAATTATTATCACCCGGGCAGGCTGTTGGTGAGAAATCCCTGTGCCCGCGAATGAGTTCAGGTTCGATTTCATAGCGTTCGCTCAGGAATGCGAATAGCGTGACGTACGTCTGCAGCGCTTCAGGTGTGATCTGCTCTGAACACTGTGAGCCGTCCGGTGGATGATAGCAGCCCAGAATGGAAACTCCGATGTTTCCTGTATTGACACCGCCCACATGGGCGCCAAGCGCCAGGGCCGGAACCTGGTCAAGAGATGTTGATCCATCGAGGAATGGCCGTCCCTGGTAAAGACGACCTCCGCGATCAATCAGGAACTGGTACCCGATGTCACTCCAACCCCGGCCATTCTGATGAAAGTCCTGGATGGCGCGGACGGCGGCAATACCCTCAGCCCTGGTTGTAGCCGACCACCCAGCCGCATGGTGGAAGGTCATATAGCGAAAGGCACCCGTAGTGAGCGGCGACGGACTTCCGCCCTTGAAAGCCGCAGCGCCCCAGTCGCTGCGCGTGATGAGCGGGGGCGGAATGATATCACCGGTGGACTTGCCTTTGCGTACCACAAGCCCTTCGGGTGGATTGGTGTCGACATCACGTAAACCGTTGAATACACCGGATTCTCGGATCACCGTGACGGCCTGCGACTCTGTCAGGACGCGAATTTCGTAGTGCGACGCATTGATCAGATCATCACGGTACAGTCCAGCGAGAAACGTTCCGCCGGAAGGGCTGGCGGTTACAT
>Ga0210039_1003823_pt1 | contig 11314 bp, 8 predicted proteins | sample CryGeyCG2114_250_3_FD_185460 | JGI IMG/M metagenome (GOLD analysis project Ga0210039, IMG submission 185460) | Groundwater microbial communities from aquifer - Crystal Geyser CG17_big_fil_post_rev_8/21/14_2.50 (SPAdes) (version 2) | ecosystem: Environmental > Aquatic > Deep subsurface >...
CTATTTAAAAGATTAAGAGGCCGTTGATATTAACAACAGCCTCTTTTTATTTATTTAAACTTTTACAGTTTTACTTTAGTTTACAAATTCTTAATTTTACTGACCAATTAAAACTAACAGTAAAAAATCAACTATGAAACTTCAAAACTACGCTCAAGGAAAATGGACAGCAGGGAAAAGCAAAGAAAAACCATTATTCAACGCTATAACAGGCGAACAAATTGCAACTGCTTCTAGTGAGGGGTTAGATTTTGCTGCCATGATGGACTACGCCAGAAAAGTGGGCGGACCAGCTCTAAGAAAAATGACTTTTCAAGAAAGAGGATTGATGTTAAAGGCATTAGCATTGCACTTAATTGAATTGAAAGCGAAATATTATGCCGTAAGTGCAAAAACAGGAGCAACAAAAATAGACAGTTGGATAGATATTGAAGGCGGCATAGGTAATTTGTTTGCCAATGCAAGTTTACGAAGACAATTTCCTGACGAACCTTTTTATATTGATGGAGAAACTGCTCCACTTTCAAAAAGCGGAACTTTTATTGGGCATCACATAATGGTTCCTAAGCAAGGGGTTGCCATTCATATCAATGCGTTCAACTTTCCTATTTGGGGAATGTTAGAAAAAATTGCTGTAAACTTTATGGCGGGCGTTCCCGCTATTGTTAAACCCGCAACAATAACTTCATTTTTAACCGAAGCAATGGTTAAAGACATTATTGCATCTAACATATTGCCTGAAGGAGCATTGCAATTGATTTGCGGTTCTGCTAATGGAATTTTAGAACACGTAACCAGTCAAGATGTAATTACTTTCACTGGTTCAGCATCAACGGGAAAAATGCTAAAAGCTCACCCAAGATTGTTGGAAGAAGCTGTTCCTTTCAATATGGAAGCCGACTCGTTAAATGCTAGTATTTTGGGAGAAGATGCTGTGCCAGGAACAGAAGAATTTGATTTATTTATAAAAGAAGTGCAGCGGGAAATGACCGTAAAAGCAGGACAAAAATGTACCGCAGTTCGTAGAATTATTGTTCCTTACAACTTAGTGGAAGATGTTCAAATTGCGTTAGGAAAGCGTTTAGCACAAACCACCATTGGCGATCCAGCTGTTGAAGGCGTTAGAATGGGTTCTTTAGCAGGATTGGAACAAGTAAAAGAAGTAAGAGAAAAAGTAGAACAACTATCCAAAACACAAAAAATAGTATTCGGAAATTTAGATACTTATGAAGTTGTTGGAGCTGATAAAAACAAAGGAGCTTTTATGTCGCCCATTTTATTTTTGAACGAAAACCCTTTTAAAAATACTGATTGCCACAACATTGAAGCATTTGGACCAGTTTCTACCATAATTCCTTATAAATCTATAGAAGAAGCCATAGAATTAGCCAACATGGGCAAAGGCTCTTTGGTTTGTTCCATTGTTACCAATGATGATAAAATAGCCAAACAATTTGTGCTAGGAGCTGCTTGTATGCATGGACGAATTTTAATTTTAAATGCTGCTTGTGCTAAAGAAAGCACTGGACATGGTTCTCCGTTGCCATTACTAACACACGGAGGACCAGGAAGAGCTGGTGGTGGAGAAGAAATGGGCGGAAAACGTGGTGTTTTACATTATATGCAACGAACAGCCATTCAAGGCTCTCCAACCATGATTACCAAAGTTACTAACCAATATCAATATGGTGCTGAACAAACCGAATTTGACAAGCATGTTTTTCAAAAACATTTTGAAGAAATTTTAATTGGTGAGACTGTAATTACTAGAAAACATACGGTTACAGATGCCGATATTGTAAATTTTGCCAATGTAAGTGGCGACCATTTTTATGCTCATGTTGATGCTACCTCTTTAGAAGGAACCATCTTTGAACGCAATGTAGCTCATGGTTATTGGGTGCTTTCAAAAGCGGCAGGATTGTTTGTTGATGGCAAAAAAGGACCTGTATTGTTAAATTATGGATTAGATGAATGTAGGTTTGTGAAACCTGTTTATCCAGGAATGACCATCGGTGTTCGGTTTACAGCCAAACAAAAAATTGCACAAGAGAAAAAAGACGAAACCGACATCAAAAAAGGAATTGTTAAGTTTTTGGTTGATGTGTATGATGAAACAGGTGAAACAGTAGCGTTGGCAACTATTTTAACCATGGTGAAATTTAAAAATCAGGACTAAATCTAACAGCAATAAACGATAGTAAATACAAAAAAAACACGAGAAAGTTTGTTAAAAACTAAACCACCTCAGCAACAACAAAGGTACTTCCTCCAATAAAAATCATATCTTGGGCAGTAGCATTTTTTTGAGCTGCTTTGTAAGCCGCATCAACAGATGGAAAAGTTGTGCCCGATAAACCAACTGCTGTTGCTTTTTCTGCTAAAACACTTACTTCTAACGCTCTTGGTATGTTGGCTTGACAAAAATAATAACTCGCATTGTTGGGTAATAATGCTAAAATATTGGTAATGTCTTTATCGTTTACCACACCCAACACAACGTGTAATTTTTCAAACGATTGTTGATTGATTTGAGCCAAAATTAATCTTATCCCTGCTTCATTATGTCCCGTATCACAAACGGTGAATGGTTGCTTGTTTAACACTTGCCACCTTCCCATTAATCCGGTATTGCTTACTACATTTTGCAAACCTTTTATGATGTGATTTTCTGCGATATTCCAACCTAATGTTTGAAGCACATGAATAGTCGCCACTACTGTTTTTTTATTTTGTTGCTGATACACTCCTTTCAAATCACTTTCATATTCTTGAGTGTGATGTTCATCAGCAAATTGTATGGGAGCGTTCATTTGTTTTGCCTTTTCAATAAAAACGTGTTTAATTTTAGGTTGTGTTTCACCAATAACTACAGGAATAGTTGATTTAATTATTCCTGCTTTTTCAGCTGCAATTTTCTCCAAAGTATCTCCCAACAATTGTGTATGATCCATACTAATATTCGTGATTACCACCACTTCTGGAGTAACTATATTGGTAGAATCGAGTCTGCCACCCAAACCAGTTTCAACAATGGCAATATCCACTTTTTGGTTAGCAAAAGAATGAAATGCTAGTCCAACTGTCCATTCGAAAAAAGAAAGCTGTATTTTTTCAAATTCATTTTTGTATTCCTCAACAAAGTCAATCACTTCATTTTCCGAAATCATTTCCCCATTAATTTTTATACGCTCTCTAAAATCTTTTAAATGAGGAGAAGTATAAAGCCCCACTTTATAACCAGCTTCTTGTAAAACAGATGCCAACATGTGCGAGGTAGAACCTTTGCCATTCGTTCCTGCGATATGTACCGATTTAAATTGCTTTTCAGGATGGTTTAAAATTTCTGCGAGGTAGAACCTTTGCCATTCGTTCCTGCGATATGTACCGATTTAAATTGCTTTTCAGGATGGTTTAAAATTTCACTCAAACGATATGTATTGTCTAAATTGGCTTTGTAAGCTGCATTTCCAATACGTTGGTACATGGGCAACTGACCAAAAAGGTAATCGAGTGTTTCAGGGTAATTCATTAATTAAGAATAAAAACAAAGGTCATAGTTCCTTTTTGCTCTGCCACAGCATCTGCTTTTACATTGAAACGAGCTTCTAAGGCTGCTTCTTTAGCAATTTTATAAAGTGTAGTATTGGTAGTACTAGAACCTCTAGCTCCTGGTGTTGCTCTAATTACTTTTCCGTTTTTATCCACTACAATTTCTACTACTACTTTTCCATCTTCTTGTGTTGGATTATTGGGTTTTTTCACTTTTACCATCGACCTTCCTGCTAAGGTAAAATCCACTCCATTACCAGTGCCCCCACCTGTATAATTACTACTATTGGGGTCGCCATTTGGGTCACCTTGGTCTCCAGCAGTATTGCTGTTTCCATCGCCTGTTGAATTATTATTAGGATTATTTAACGCATTTAACGCATTGGTTAAATTTTCATCTACTGTTTGCTCTGTTTGTTGCTGTGTAGTTGTTTGTTGTGATGTAGTATTGCTTTGCGAAGCATTTATCTCCACTGATTCTTCCGTAGTCGTTAGTGCATTTTCTTGAGCCGAGCTTGGTGTAGTGGTTTCGCTTGTTGTAGCATTTTCAGAAGTAGTGCTAGTTTCTGAAGAAGAGGGTTGCTCATCGCCCATACCTTCATCAGTTGTTCCAAAATTAATGACCATTCCTCCTGCATTTTCTTCAGGTGGGTCTTGGTAAGTCATCCCAAATTGAATAAAAATCAACAGTAACAGCAAGTGAAACAAGATAGTTCCAATTACTCCAGCTCTACTATTTTTTTCTTGTATGAGTTCCATTTATGTTGCTTGATGCATTAATTTTTAATATTCCACAAAGTTGTTCTCTAAAAAATGTGTTTTTTAACTACACACCCCAACCCCTCTCAAGAGGGGAAGAAATTTGTTATTTTTTAGAGAACTCATCCTAATTTACTTAGGCGATGTTGCCAATACCAATTTCAACTTGTTTCTATTCGCAATATCCATAATTACCACTACATTTTCTATAGGTACACTTTTTTCTGCTCGTAATATAATTCCTGGGTTTTCTTCATTAGCCGTATGCGATAACAATAAGGTTTCTAGCTCTTCAACAGCTACCTCATCTTTATTTACATAATATCTTAAATCTTCTGTAATACTCACATTTACCGTTTGAGGGTGAGGTGCTGAATGACTTGCTTTAGGCAAAATAACATCCAACGCATTAGGACTAATTAATGTAGATGCGATGATGAAAAACACCAACAACAAAAACACAATATCCGTCATACTCGACATATTGAAATTGGTGCTTACTTTATTTTTTGAACGTATAGCCATTTTTATCAGTTAAAAGTTTGAGGTTTGAGGTTCGATGTTCGATGTTTGAAGCTTGAAGTTTCTCTCATTTCATTCTCACATTTACACATTAAATAATCCACACATTAGTTAGCTGGCTCATGCAAAATATCTAAAAACTCAGTTGTTCTTGCTTCCATAATAAACACAATTTTCTCCACTTTTGCTACCAACGTATTATAACCAATATAAGCAACAATACCAACTATAAGCCCGGCAACTGTTGTTGTCATTGCTGTAAAAATCCCTTCCGAAAGTGTGTTTAAATCAACTCCACCGCCACCTGTTGACATTTTATGAAAAACCATAATCATCCCGATAACAGTTCCTAAAAAACCTATCATTGGTGCAGCACCAGAGATAGTTGCTAAGGTAGATAAGTTTTTTTCTAACTTATTTAGCTCTAATTTACCTGTATTTTCAACAGCCGTTCCAATGTCGCTTAGTGGTTTTCCAATTCTGGAAATTCCTTTTTCTATCATTTTAGCTACTGGAGAAGTTTTCGTTTTGCAAAGCGATTTAGCTGCATCAATTTTTCCGTCAAGAATAAAATCTTTAATTTGATTCATAAAATTGACGTCTTCTTTACTTGCAGTTCTTATTGCAAAAAAGCGTTCTACAATTATATAAACAGCCAAAATTGAGAGTATCAACAACGTAATCATAATAATACCACCTCCAACTCCTCCTGAGCTAACTAATTCCCAAATAGAAAGCGTTTTTTCTTGTGGAACTATTTCTTGAACTGCAGTTGATGTAGAGTCAGCAGCAACATTAATTTGTAATAACAAAGATTTTATCATAATTATATTTTTATAGTGCTAAAATACGGTTGATTATAAGTTTTGAAGAAGCAATTAGACGTAATTTGTAAACAGCCAACTGTTAGCTTTTATTGTGAGGTTAGAAAAAAAAGTACCCTTTCTGTAATTATAGAAAGAGTACTTCTTAGAAAGGGATAATTATTCATTTACTTTCATCACCTGATTAGGGTTACTTTTCCAATAAATTCATGTCTTTTAAGGTGTACAATATCTTTAACATTTAGTTTATATACATACACATCATTTTTCACTGATTCTCCTTTGTAAGTTCCCTCCCATCCTTTCTCAATAGCATGTGATTCGAAGATGAGTTCTCCCCATCTGTCAAAAATCAATAGTGTGAAATCATCTTCACTTATTCCAACTCCTTTTGGGAAAAACATATCATTTTTTCCATCACCATCAGGGGTGAAAGCATTTGGAATATACAACGAAAAGAAAGGATTTATTCTTAAAATTACAGTATGAGTGTCTATACAATTAAAATTATTTGTTGCAATTAAACGAACTACATAATTCCCTGTATCTTTATATTCATTTATTGGATGAAGTAATAATGAAGTATTTCCATCTCCAAAATTCCAGTTATAAGCGGAAGCTCCTACACTTTCATTTATAAATTCTACTGTTGGATTTAATATTGAAATTTCAGTTGGAGCGTAACTAAACATTGCGTCAGGAACAGGATAAACAGTTACTGTGCTACTTATTGTCGTATTTACCATACATCCCACCGCAGAAATGGCTGTTAAATTAATATTATATGTTCCTGAGTTTATAAACGTATAGGTAGGCTGTTCAAGATTGGAATGTGTTCCATCACCAAAACTCCAACCATAAGTTGTATTTGCAGGGTTATTGGCATTATTGAAAAAATTAACAGATAAAGGTGGACATCCTTGACCAAAAGAAGCTGGAAGATTAATGATAGGATAAGGATTTGCATTAATGGTTACTGAATCAGAAATAGAGATATTACAAATTACATCTGTAATTGTCAACACAAAAGTAGTTGTGTCATTTAAAACCATATTATGAGGTCCTAAGCCAGTAAATCCATTGCTCCATGAGTAGTTATAGTTAAAATTATTACTATTGTTATGATTTCCATAAAAAGTAACTATACCTCCAACACAAACATCTCCTCCTGAACTTATTACAAGACTATCTTGTAATAAAAGACGAACAAATACAGAAATTGTGTCTGGGGTTGAAGGACAACCAAGCCCATCATAAGCAATAACTACATAAGTTTGAGTATTGGATGGACTAACATTATGAGATTGACCAATTCCTAATCCTTGATTCCACACATAAGAATAACCACCATTTCCGCCTGTAGCATTTGCAGAAATAGTTGCTGTGCTTGAAGGACAAATTGTATCATTATCAATTGTATTTACTATTACAGGAAGAGGCTCCATAATTGAAACAGAGTCAGCCACAACACAACCATTGATATCTTGTATAGAAAGGTAATAAGTTCCTGCTGTTAACATATTTATTTGATTATTATTTCCAGAAACTGGAGTCCAATTGTAGGTATAAGTAGCTGTTCCTCCTGAAACATTTGCAAGAATGGATCCATCATTTCCACCATTACAAGAAACATGATTTGGGCTAAAATTTAAGAGTAGAGAATCTGGTTGAGTTATGTTAACATTAATAGAAGCAACACATCCATTTGCATCTGTAGTTTCAAAAGTATAATTTCCAGCAGCCAATCCTGATGCCAGCGTTGTATTTTGAGCAGGAATTGTATTCCAAGCATAAGAATAAGAAGGAGTTCCTCCACTAACACTGACATTAGCTTCTCCATCAGACAACCCATAACAACTAACATTTGAAGAATTAATTAAAAGAGGTGTTAGTGGAGTTGGTTCAGTTATTAAAACAGAATCTGTATAACTACAGTTATTTACATCTTGAATGATTACAGTATATAATCCAGCTATTAAACCATTTGCTGAATTACTGCTTTGAATAGGTGTTGTATTCCAAATATAGGAATAAGGTTGTGTGCCTCCAATAACATTTATATTAGCTGTTCCATCAGAAAAGCCAAAACATGAGGTATTAGTGGAAGACATAGTTGCTGTGATAGGTTGAGGCTGAGTAATTTCAACTGCATTTGATGTTACACAACCATTCGTATCTGTAATATTTAATATATAGTTTCCTGAACTTAAATTAGTTACTGTGGCTGTAGTTTGCATTGGAATTGTATTCCAAGAATAAGAATAAGGAAGTGTACCTCCATTTACAAGTGCTGTTGCTGTTCCATCGTTATAACCAAAACAAGAAACATTAGTAATGGAAGAAATAGTAGATATTAAAAGTGGCGGTTCAGTAATAGTTACAGGAATTGTTGTGAAACACCCATTATAATCAACAACATCAACGATATATGTACCTGCTGCTAAATTAGTATTTGTAGATGTAAAAGAATTAGGAGTTGTATTCCAATTGAATGTATATGGAGGAGTTCCTCCCGAAACGCTAATAGATGCATATCCATCATTAAAACCATTACAACTCACGTTATAAATAGTATCAACTTGAGGTAGTAGTGGTAATGGTTCAGTTATAGTAAAGCTATATAAGGTATCACAACCGTAAACATTTGTTACTAAAACACTATAATTTCCCGGAGCTAATCCAGTTATAGGATTTAAGGAGGAAGGAGGATTTATTTGAAAAAGAATGTTATAAGGACCTTGTGTTCCTCCTAAAACATCAACATAAGCTTCTCCATCACTAGCTCCTGCACAAGATACATTTGTAGTGCTTACTAAAACTGTAGAAATAAAATCAACAAAATCAATCCGTATAGTGTCTTGGTCTAATGGACATGTTCCATTATTTGTAGTAGTTAAAATAAGGTAGGCATACCCTTGAGCTAATTCTGAGGGCGAAGGATTATATGTGATATTTAATGAATCTACATGAGGGCTGAAAGTTCCATTTCCACCAGACCAAGTACCTGTGGTAACACCTGTAACTTGACCAGTTAATGAGATAGGTAAAAAGTCTTTACAAATAGTTGTATCATTTCCAGCAAAAGCGGTAATAACATTGGTAAATTGTGTTACAGTAATTGTATTTTGGACAGGAGGACAATTAGAAGTATCAGAAAGTATTACCCAATAAGTTCCTGCTGTTACATTGATAGTTTGGGTGGTGTCACCTGTACTCCATTGATAAGAATAGGGCGGAGAGCCACCCGATCCAATGGCACTTATTGTTATACTTGTATCACCAAAACAGATGGTTGGGTTAGGTGGAAAGAAGTTTACAATCAATGTTGGATTATAATAAACTCTCATTGTATCACAAAATGGAACTGTAGTACAACCACCAAAAGGTAATCCACAAACTTGATAATCAATATAAGGTGGCAATCCTGTTTGGGAAGTAAATATGGTAGAGGCACAACCAACAGTACAAGACAAAGACCCATTAAAATCACCAAAATTACCAGGATAAACCGAATTCCAAGTGATAGATGAGGTGTCAAAACCACTTGTGGTTAAAAGAGCAGAACAACCATCGTTTACGGTAACATTAGGACCTATTTCAGGACCTGAAACAGATAAAATTTGATATTGATTGTTGTTATTACCTGGTTTACAAAATGTAATTAAATGGGGTCCAGGACCATTTAAACAAAGCACAGTTCCAATAGGGGTGGGAGTGCCACAATTAAGTTGATAATACAAAGCACCTGGAGGAATAGCTCCTGAAAAAATTGTAAAAATAATCCCTACTGCATTAGGATGAAGCAAAACATTAAACTCAATACATCTGTCTGGGCTTACCGCTCCACAACACAAACCACTTCTTAATGTATCAGGACTAATCCATGCTCCATTAGGATTACTACTTAAGTCAACATTCAAACTAGGAACATTAGGACCACAGCCAGTTTGACTATATAATTTATCTGTGCTAATACTTAAAATAGATAGTACGAAAACCACTTTTAAAACTGAGTTTTGTATTGTGGTTAATAGGATATTTAGGTGCGTAGTATTCATAATAATATAATTTTGGTTACTACAAAAGAATTCAAAACTTTATGCATGCATAATATTGTTCTGATATATTATACGTATCTTTTCCTTTTTTAGATACAATTAATTTAGATGTTTTTTCAACAAACTAATTCTTGATGAGTTTCGATTTTATTTTTTCAGCTTAAACAAGCAGAGGTAAATGGTGGGAGAAGTGATTTTTTTTTCTATAATATACTGATTACTAAGCCAATTTAATTCGGAATCACTAAAATCATTATTTACATTAGAATAAAGAATATAAGTATCTTTTCCTACTTCTTTCGGTTTGAATGAACGAATATCATTATTAACAAAGATAACCGAATGTTCTCCTAACATTGGAAAAGCAGTACCTACTTCACTAAAAGTAATTTGATTTTTATCTAAATAAGTATTCATTTTTTGTTGTAACGAATAAAAAGGGATATGTCCCAAGGTCGAATCCCAACCTTGTGCTATCTTATTTGGATAAACCCAAAAATTTCCTGATAAACTACCAAAAATCAAAACAACAAACACAAACTTTTTTAGCTTATCTGAATGAGATAAATGAGAAATAAGATAAGCAGTAATTAATGAAATTATTAAAATAAATGGTAACACATACCGATGACCTGTGAGGGTTTTATAATAAAGAAAAGGAATAGAAAGTATTGTCCCAACGATGCAAAAAATGAGAAGTAAGTGCTTTATTTTACTATTTTCAAAAAATTGTTTTCTAAATTTAAGAAGTAAAATAGCTAAACTAACTACAATAAAAACTCTTCCAAAGTCAACTAATCTCCACATAAAAATTCCTGTATTGTAAAATAGTCCGCCAATGTTGTTTTTTGCTCTACCAATATCCCAAGCCGAATCTGGGTATGTCCAGAGCCAACCTGTTTTTATATAATGATAAGAATGAAATGCTACAAAAAGTAAAAAAGGAAGAAAATATATTTTTGCTATTTTAATAAATGTAGAAATGAAGTTTGTTCTTTTATATGTTAAAACAAAGTCGATTAAAAAGAGTGCGAATGCAACAACAATTCCACGCATACTAATTAAAAACAAGCCAAAAAGTGCCAATAATAGGAAATTTCTTTTTTGTGAAATAATAGCATTTAATCCTAGTAAAAAGAAAAATAGTAGCACAATGTCTGGGGAAATAAGAATCATTTGGCTTAATAAGGTTGCGTCAGACAAGATGAGCATCATTGCCCAAACAACGAAATTAGGAGAAGAAACAAAATGTTTAACAAGTAAAAAAACCTGAAAAACAATTCCCAAAACAAAAGGTAACATTGCTAAATGAGCTACCACCAAATTTTTTCCAAAAACTTTCCAAACAAGTGCTATATAATACCCTAATGTAGGAATATGACCTGTGTCAATTTCTGCTGGAAGAATAAGTGTTTTGAAATTATTTTCATAAAAGAAATGAGCGGGAGCTGAAACTAAATGAATGGTATCCCAAAAAAAGAAATTATTAGAAACAAAGAATATTAAGGCGATAAAAAACAGAAAAAAAGGAAAAAGGATTTTAAGATGCTGTTTCATTAAAGATGTATAACTATTTATCCAACAAATCTATCGAAACAT
>Ga0210039_1003825_pt1 | contig 11309 bp, 7 predicted proteins | sample CryGeyCG2114_250_3_FD_185460 | JGI IMG/M metagenome (GOLD analysis project Ga0210039, IMG submission 185460) | Groundwater microbial communities from aquifer - Crystal Geyser CG17_big_fil_post_rev_8/21/14_2.50 (SPAdes) (version 2) | ecosystem: Environmental > Aquatic > Deep subsurface >...
CCGCTTCCAGAATGGTTTTGGTCGAGCGGTAATTCTGCTCCAGCTTAATGAGCTCGGCACCGGGGAAATCGTGCTGGAAGTTACGGATATTATCGATATTGGCACCGCGCCAGCCGTAAATAGACTGATCGTCATCGCCCACCGCCATCACCGACACACGATCCCCGGCCAGCATGCGGATCCAGGCGTACTGGATGTTGTTGGTATCCTGAAACTCGTCGACCAGAATATTGCGGAAACGCTGCTGATAATGCTCCAGTAAATCCGGGTGATGTAACCACAGTTCGTGCGCACGCAGCAGAATCTCACCGAAGTCCACCAGTCCGTTCAGCTGACAGTTGTCTTCATACAGCTGATAGACCTGTTGCATGGTGCGCGAGAAAGGATCGGCCGATGGCATCACATGCGCTGCGCGGCGACCTTCATCTTTCTGTTCGTTGATAAACCACTGAATCTGCTTCGGCGGATAGCGACTGTCATCAATATTGTTGGCTTTCATCAGCCGCTTGATCAGCCGCTGCTGATCGTCGCTGTCGAGAATCTGAAAGTGCTGCGGCAACCGTGCTTCGCGCCAGTGCAGTTTCAGCAGGCGGTGCGCCAGACCGTGGAAGGTTCCTACCCACAGGCCATTCGCCGGTATCTGCAGCAACTGCTCCAGACGGCCTTTCATCTCTTTGGCGGCCTTGTTGGTAAAGGTCACCGCCATCACTGAAAACGGCGAGACATTTTCCACCTGCAGCAGCCAGGCAATACGGTGCACCAGCACGCGGGTTTTACCCGAGCCGGCGCCGGCCAGTACCAGCTGATGACGTGAACTTGCAGCCACCGCATTGCGCTGGCCGTCGTTTAACTGATCGAGAAGTAATGAAATATCCATGGCGTGCGAGTCTATCAGATGCCGGGGTAAAAATGCTGCTGTTTTATACAGTACCCTGCTGCATTCGCCCCTGGTATAACGCCACCACTGCGGCCAGATTCTGTCTGCGGCCAGTATTCCATAGGCTTCACTGCAAAAAGCCCTTTATAATTCCCTGCTTACCAGCCGACACCAGGAAATCCTGTTGTGAGAAACAGCCCGATTCTGGCCGAAATCGCCGCCGCCATCCCCAGCCTGCGCAAGTCTGAGGTAAAGGTTGCCGAGTACGTGCTGCGTGCCCCGCAACAGGTGATGCATATGCGCATCGTCGATCTGGCGCAGGAAGCACAGGTCAGCGAACCGACCATCGTGCGTTTCTGCCGTGGTATTGGCTGCAACGGCTTTCAGGAGTTTAAGGTTCGTATCGCGCAGGAAATGGCGATCACCAATAATATCGGCCAGTTCGCCATCATCGAAGACGACAGTATCGAAGATATCTGCGACAAGATTGCCGACACCACCATTCAGCGTCTGCATCAGGTTAAAACCCAGCTGCAAAGCACTCAGGTGGCCGCCGCGGCCAATGCCATCAGTAATGCCCGACGGGTAGAGTTTTACGGTTTTGGCGCTTCCGGGGCGGTAGCCATTGATGCCCAGCACAAGTTCTTCCGCCTGCAGGTGGCCACGGCTGCCTACAGTGATCCGCATATGCAGTCGATGTCGGCAGTTACGCTGAGCGAACAGGATGTGGTGGTGGCGATTTCCCAGAGTGGCCGCACCAAAGATCTGCTGCACTCGGTACAGCTGGCCCAGCAACACGGCGCTATGGTGGTCAGTCTGGCGCCCGCCAACACCGCTCTGAGTGCGGCCGCCGATCTGCCAATCAATATCAATATTGAAGAAGACACCGAACAATTCACACCAATGACCTCGCGCATCGCCCATCTGATGGTGATCGATATGCTGGCCGTTGCCGTAACCCAGCGCCGTGGACCCGAGTTTGCGGCACACCTAAATGCAATTAAGCGCAGTATCAAGTCTTTACGGCTAGAATCTGACTAACCAGTCAGGTTCCAGATTTTACGGTCAGACATTTTACGACACAACCTCAAAATGCCGATGACTTTTTGCTCAGTACACTTCCTTTCGAATATCCCTCAATAAACAGCTGCGGATGCTATGCCACTATTTCTGCGGGCTGAGCGCCATAGGGGGTACTTTTGTACCGCCTGAGTGCCACTGAACAGTATTTGGCCTGAACAGCGTTTACTGTCATTCTTTTGCAACCAATAAAAAGAAAAATCACAGCAGGATTTACTGTGATCAACCAGAGGGAAAGATAATGGAAGCAGCAATGAAATTCGAAGCCCACGAAGAAGTTGTCTCCTTTGATCAGGAAGGCAAAGTCGTTGTTAATAAAGACTCCCAGATGTCAAAGAAACTGATGGCACGCCGTGCTATTGAAGCCCACCTGGAACGTAAGCGACTGGAACGCGATCTGGAAGATTTCTACGCCGAAGAAATCTGACTAAACAAAATCCAATAAAAAAGCCCGCATTCAGCGGGCTTTTTTATTTACTTATTCCTGCGACGTCGCAGACCGAGTAATGCCAATCCGGCAATCCACAACAACGAGGTATGACCGCCGTTAGAAATGAATTTCTCTGCAAACTCCCCGTTATCCGACTTCACAACAGGCCATGGTGTCATTTCTTCCTCATAACCGGAAACACTGTTATCTCCAAAGCCTTCAATGATAAACATCTGTCGGGTACGGCTCGGGTTGCTGCCGGTATCCCAGTCAGCTGTACCGGAGAAAAGTAATGCATTGCCGTTATCTGCAAGAGTCAGATCTTCAACGTTACGGCTTTCATTGACTTCACTTACCTGATAACCGCGCTCACGCTTCAGATCATAAACATAAGCTTCCTGATTATTTGAATTATTGCTCAATCCGCGGTCATCGAGGCTGGCGGAGGAAACAAAAGCTATCCGGGAAGCATCACCCGACAACGAAGGTAATACAGAATCAAACAACGCGGAGTCTGTAATCTGCTTTTCAACTTCGCCACGGAATGAAGCCACGAAAATATTGTAGCGATTATTCGTATCCAGAAGGCTGGCATTACTGCTGAAAGCTATTTTCTCACCATCTGCAGAGATTGTTACCTGCTTCGAATCACGGGCAGTGGCAATGGTAATCTGACGCTGAATGCCATTATCAATCGTGCCTGTAAATACCTGATATCTGTTCGTTGCATTCGCACCCAGCGGATTACCGTTAGCCGAAACAACAAAGCGCTCACCGTTATAATCAAGATCAACACTATCAATGCCATTGATATTGAAGTCGGTTAACTGGATCAGCTTTTCCCGCCCGCGGTGATAAGCGAATACTTCTTTACTGCCATCGGTGTTGCTTCCCAGCGGATTAATGCTGCTGACAAAAGCGATAACCTGGCCATCATAATTAATGCTTAAACGGCCCGCTGTCGTGTCTGCAATAACATTATAAGGGGCCCTGCTCAGGGTTCCGGAGTCGACATCATAAATGTACAGCTCGTCGGTTACGCCTGTATTAGGAAATGTAGGATCAAGGCTGCTGTTACACAGCATTGCAACCGTACTGGCATCTCCCGAAATAACCACGTTATTACAATTTCTGCCTGCCGGATTAACCGTCAGTTGCTGGTAACTGTCGAGGGCCCGGTTATACAGGAAAGCATCATAAACCAGGTTTGATTTACCGGTACTGGCAAGATCTCTTTTGGAAAGTAGCGCAGCACTCTGCCCATCTGAGCTGAGAGATGGCGTACGGGAAATATCAGAACTGGAAGGTGTAATCTGCTCCAGCTTGTAGGTGTTCAGGCGAACCTCGATCGTGAATGCAGGGAAGGCATTATCAGGACTGGAAACACTGATGATCACATCATAGAAACCTTCTGCGCTCGGACTCGAGGTCAGTTCAAGTGGCAATACGATCGTTGCCCCGGCATTAATTGAGAGATAACCCGGACCAGAAACCGATACTGCTTTGTTTACACTGTGATAGCTGAACTGCATATCCTGATCCGTAGGCATAAAGCTCTTCAGATCAATATTCATTGTCCGCTGACTTCCGGGGGCAATCAATTCCACCGGTTTACCACCGTTATAGCTAAAACCGATTTCAGCCTGCTCATAACGAACAGCATAAGGCAGTGTTATACCAGGAACAGCATTCTGACTACTACCACCCACACCATAGTATAGCGATGTACCTACCGTGGAGCTGCTGGAAATCCCCGCAGAATAATTGCCATTGTCACCGTAAAGCTCCTGATAGTGAACTTCAGCAACCTCTTTGCCTTCATACAATTTGTACTGGAAAGTGTTGCGACCACTGTTACCAAAGGCAGGAACATTTTTAAATTGGATAATTAATACACGCTCTGGAGCTGTACCACTGAGCAAATAATGAACCGTACCGCCACTACCTGGATTAAGATCCTCCCACCAGGCCGCTATACCGGCACCAAGCCGCGAAAAAGCATTATTTCCCGGTATCTGATGGCCAGAACAGCAACCCTGATTAGAACTTGTGAAAGAGATAAATCCATTAGAGCTTACATAAAGCTGCGTGTAGTCGACATCATAGAATTTATAACTAAAGCCTATATTGATGAGCGTGCTCTGATCATCTCCCAGAGAGAGTGTGCCACTATCAGGATTCGCACTGATATCGGCAAATTCATAAGTAACTTCTTCCTCAGCAGAATCGATATAACGATAACCACCGGCATCAGTTCCACTCTGGTAAGCAGAAACATTTGCCAGCGACATGCTTAAGAAAAAACCCAGCACAATCCGTTTCATGAAAACCCAGTCCTTTATCGAAGATAGGCAAAGTTATTTTGAATACACCGGTATTCAAAATAATTCTGCATTAAAAGATGGGAGGGACCGGAGTCCCTCCCAATTTGCTTACTGTACGGTCAGTACAGGAACAGCAACGGCATCAACACTATCCCACAAGCTTGGGACTGCAGCGCTGAAACCTAAGGTCTCAGTGGTAGCAAAAGTATTAGCAGACATAGCGACAGTAACGGTCAGAGTTTTGCCATTGTTAGACAGCGTTCCGTTAGTTGCAGTACCATTATCCACAGTTGCAGCACCGGTATAGGTCATGATGGTCAACACATCAGCAGCATTCAGAGTAGTCTGGTTAGTACCGAAGGCATTACCCAGCATAGCGTCCAGATCAATTGCGTGACTGAAGGTATACACCAGCGTGATGGTATTGACACCATTCGCAATCGCAGTTGCTACTGGCTGTGCAGTGATCTGCATCGCACCCAGGTTATCGAAAGCAGCGAAGGTCGGCGCCGTCAGGTTGGCAGCGTCATTAGCCCAGGTATTACCGAAGTCATCCTGTACATTGACGAAGCTCAGAGCGCCGTGGAAACCAACAGTTGCACCAGCAAGGCTGACTTCCTGCTCGTCATACTGAGCAAGGTCAAAGAGAGCTGCACGGTTAAGAGGCAGCATGTCATCAGCATTATCCGTGGTGAACGGAATGGTCAGCGTGGTACGAGAGGCTGCAGCCGAAGCATTATGAGCTGCAATAGTGTCTTCATCCAGGAAGATGTTTACACCATCCAGCGTCACAACCGGAATGGCAGTGTCGGTGCTGACTTTAACTGGTTCGTTAAAGGTCAGAGTCAATGCATTACCGGTATAAACCGCACGGGTCATTACTGGTGGCAGAGCATCATTAATCACGACTTTAGCATTTGCAGCTGCGGTTGAGACATTACCGGCGTTATCGGTGATGCGATCACTGAAATCGATCACTGTAGCGGTCTGACCATCGGTATTACCCAAAGTAAAAATATTGTTAACACTGAATGCTACAAGGTCGGCATTCACAACATCAGTATCAGAAGCGATAGTGATATCGTTCATGATCGTCCAGTTACTCAGTGCCGCTGTTACTGTGCTGGCTGGTACGCTCGCCGCATCAGGCTTAGTCAGATCACCTGCAACAGGAGCGACCCACGCCAAATCTTCGGTAAAGGCAACTGCGATGGTACGGCTCAGATCAGTGCTCCAGGCTGCATAAGCGGTCGCATCGTAGATTCCCAGTGCAGGGTCAATGTAGAAGTCACCGGTTGTGGTGTTTGTCACATTGGACTCGTACAGATCATCCAGAGACTCCGTAGGATCGGCATAGTTATCCTGGTCAGCCAGCATACCGGCGTTGATGTTCAGCAGCGGAGCACCGATCAATGACTGGGCATCAGGGTTCGCCAGCTCACCACCGTTACCATACTGCTCACCGAATACAGTCGAGCTGGAAGTCAGGTCCTGCTCAAGGTAAGAGTCTTGCAGGCCGGTGGTTACCGGAACATTATCTGCCAGTGTAATAGACGTTGTTGAACCTTCATTGCCGAACTCATCCATTGACTGGATATACAGCACATCACCTGGCTGAACTGCAGAAATCAGGAACGCAATATCTGTTGCAACGAAATCGGCATAATCGCTGTTGTCATTAGGTTCGATGATACCGTAATTGGTATTTGCCAGCGCCGGATTTGGTGGGACGAAATTACTTCCAGTATTAGTCGTTTTTGCATCCGGGCTGCTGGTCTCATCAATAACAATATTGGTCGCAACAGGGGTTGGGCCGGAAGTACGCTGAATCCAGTAGCGGTAAGTAGAAGCATTGCTTGGAGTAAAGCTAACACGAGCCACATCAACTAAGAAGTTACTGTTCAGGCCCAGGTTGGAAGTATCCGGAGTACCATCTTCATTTAACTGAATGACGGATGATGCATCAACGATACCCGCTTTATCCAGTGCAACCACCAGTTTACCCAGACGTTCTTTGGTATCAATACCGGAAGCTAAGTCATCGTCATCAGCACTGTTCAGCTGCTGAATACCGTTCAGAGCCTGCGCCATGTTAACATCGGCGAATGCAGAGCTGGCGTTATCCAGATCATTAGCCAGACGTAATGGGCTGTCATCGGTGGTCAGCTGGGTCAGATTGGTAACAACTGCCGCATTGGTATTCAGCTCACGATAAACTTTAACCTGAAGTTTAATGTAATCATCATTACCATTAACATCTGCATAGTCGTACAGAATATCGTCAGCGGCAACGCTGCTGTCTTCAGCCAGCAGGTTAGACGCCATATCGCGGAAATCGACTTTCAGCAGGTAAATATCGAGACGATTACCAGCAACAAAATTGCTGTCTGCAGTCAGAGTCATTGAGCGCGCATCGGCCGCAACCGCAGTGGTTACGTTCAGGTAAGCGCCAGCATCCAGATCACGTACGATGACTGAGTTTGCATCAATCATCGCAGCCTGCAGCTGCTCACTGAAGTGCACAGTCAGAACATTCGTGGTGTCGTCATGCAGTTTTGCACGAGCAGCATTGGTGGCCACTTCTGCAATCGAAGTAACGAATGGGCGCTTCTCATCGGCATTGGCAATCATTTCGACGTATACGTTACCAACGTGGATTTCTTCAACCTCATCGTCCGTGGTCACACCTTGTCCGCCGAAGTTATTAGCATCAACATCTGTAACAGCATAACCACCAACAATAAAGTTCAGGTCGGAGTCATTAGGTACGCCGGTGATGGAGAAAGCACCATTGGCATCGGTAGTTGCCGGATAAGACAGGCTGGTGTACGAGATAGCACTACCGCTACCATTTGTATGCGGACTGCCATTAACGTCCTGCAGCTCAAGGTTAATGCTTTTATTAGGAATGGCTTCTCCGGTTTTATTATCGCGCAGAACACCAGTTACGGTCGCTCCGGCGGAACCGACAGCCGGAAGAACCGCATCACCAGCAACCGCTGTAAAGCCATCAATAAAGTAGTTGGTTGAACCCGTGTTGGTTTCGTCAGTGGTACCCTGATCGCTGCGGCCATCGTCAATAACAGCTGTCGGCTCAACAGTCACAATCGCACCGAGGAAGCCGGCTGGCGGAACAATGGTCAGGCGGATATCACCACCAACATAGTCGCCTTTACCGGTAACAGTCAGGTTGCTGACCGGAACGTTACGCAGCTCATAGTTACCGCCGGGGCCTGTTGTGACCGCACGACCACCCACATAGATCTTAGCCCCTTTAACAGGATTACCATTGGTGTCGACTACAGTACCCATTACGGTACCGACTGGAGTCTGAACGTGCTCGGAGTTATTACCAACTTCAGCAGTTGTTACGGATTTGGCTTCATCACCCTCAAACAAACAGCCTGTCATCAGCGTTGTAGAGGAGACAAGAGCAATAGCAGCAGCCAGCTTGGCTTTTTTAAAAATCGAATGTTCCATCGGTTCCTTCCTAAGCAGAGAGTAAGCCATGGGGTATGGCGAATCAGAATGAAATCAGGGAAGGACGCTGGAGTACGCAGATGCGCAGATTCCATTGCGCAGCAAAAGAGACCATCCCTGTTCTCAAGAGCGGGCATTCTTGCAAATGACTGTCACGATTACGACATACCAAATGCCAAATACAGCACTTTAGCATTAGTACGTGTCACAGAATGTCTGATGTAGTTCACACTCTGTTTTCGTCCGGGTTTATTGCTCCAACAAAAAAAGCCGGTCAGTTTCCTGACCGGCTTTTTTATTTCAGCTCTTGCTGAGTGACCAATTATTTATTGGTGAACTCAGGGTAAGCTTCCATACCGCACTCAGACAGATCAACGCCTTCGTACTCTTCTTCTTCAGTCACACGCAGACCCATGATGACTTTCAGCAGCATCCAGGTGATGAAAGAAGCCGCGAATACCCATACAAAGATCGTTGCCGCACCCATCAGCTGACCGCCGAAGGTAGTGCCGTCTGCAGTTACCGGTACAACCAGCAGACCGTACAGACCAACCACACCGTGTACAGAGATCGCACCAACCGGGTCGTCGATTTTCATTTTATCCAGAGTCAGGATAGACAGAACCACGATCAGACCACCGATCAGACCAATGATGGTCGCTACGAAAGGGGTTGGAGTATCAGGGCTTGCAGTGATAGCAACCAGACCAGCCAGAGCACCGTTCAGAGCCATAGTCAGGTCCGCTTTGCGGAACAGGATGTAAGCCAGAACCAGAGCACCGATCAGACCACCAGCAGCGGCAGCGTTAGTGTTCATGAACACAACAGCTACTGCGTGTGCATTACCGATGTCGCCCAGTTTCAGTACAGAGCCACCGTTGAAGCCGAACCAGCCCATCCACAGGATGAAAGTACCCAGGGTAGCCAGTGGCAGGTTAGCGCCAGGAATCGCACGGATTTCACCGTTAGGACCGTACTTGCCTTTACGGGCACCCAGCAGGATCACACCAGCCAGTGCTGCAGCAGCACCTGCCATGTGTACGATGCCGGAACCTGCGAAGTCTTTGAAACCAAAGTCATCGCCCAGACTGAACATGCCGAACACAGAAGCACCGCCCCAGGTCCAGGCACCTTCCATTGGGTAGATAACCGCAGTCATAACTACCGCAAACGCCAGGAAAGCCCACAGCTTCATACGCTCAGCAACAGCACCGGATACGATGGACATTGCAGTCGCTACGAACACAACCTGGAAGAAGAAGTCTGAAGCGCCGGAGTAGATAGAACCACCCTGGAAACCATCTTCACGTGCCGCGAAATCAGCCAGTACTGCAGCAGAATCCACTTCTGTGATACCAGACAGGAAGTAACCGCCGCCGTACATAATCTGATAACCACACACCAGGTACATGGTGCAGGCAATCGCAAACAGAGCGACGTTTTTAGTCAGAATTTCAGTGGTATTTTTAGAGCGGACCAGACCCGCTTCCAGCATGGCGAAACCTGCCGCCATCCACATTACTAACGCACCGCATACCAGAAAATAAAAGGTATCCAACGCGTACTGGAGTTCGAAAATATTATTTTCCATTCTAAGCCCCCCGCATAAGGCTCTGATTCATTTAATGAGGAAGGATCAGATCGCGTCTGCGCCGGTTTCACCGGTACGGATACGAATGACTTGTTCCAGGTTGGTAACGAAGATTTTTCCGTCGCCAATCTTGCCGGTGTTCGCCGCTTTGGTGATGGCTTCGATGACTTTTTCAGTCAGGTCGTCAGCTACCGCTACGTCAATTTTTACCTTAGGCAGAAAATCCACCACGTATTCAGCACCACGATACAGTTCAGTGTGACCTTTCTGACGGCCGAAACCTTTTACTTCGGTCACTGTGATGCCCTGAACGCCAATCTCTGACAGTGCTTCACGCACATCGTCGAGTTTGAATGGCTTAACCACAGCTGTAATGAGTTTCATAGAAAACCCCTTTGTTAAACGCTACGAGTTTAGGTTTTATTAATGGCCCATGCGGGGGCACGGGCCATTGTATGCTTTTTACATGGAGATAGGCAGGCTGTAAGAAACAACCACTTTCAGATCTTCATCGATACCGGCTTCGCCTTTATCCAGATCGGCACTCTGATCGATTACTTTGGACAGAGTGAAAGCGATGTTGTCGTTAAAGGCATAACCTACATCCAGGTGGGTGTAGTCACTGTCATCGCCGTCATCGGCCTTACCCAGAGTCACAGAATAAGCATCCATCTCGTAACCCAGAGTCATGTAGCTGGAGTTATCGTCGCTTTCAGCACCAACTGGCTTGTAGTAAGCGAAAGAAGCGCCTTTGTAGCCCAGGCTGACAATGAAGTCAGAGGCATCGAAAGTGTTACCGCGATCTGCAGTGGTTTCTGCAGTCACGTCAGTGCCGGAAACGGTATAAGACGTTTCTGCAGCACTTGGGTAAACATAAGTCCAAAGGCTTACGTCGTAGCTGAAGTCACCGATTTCAGCGCCGTAACCGATATACAGGTCATATTCCTGACCCAGAACAGCGTCACCACTGGAAGCCCATACACCAGCGTAAGCACCGGACGCGCTAACAGTCAGATCACCAGATACAGCAGGAACACCGCTTGAGCCACTCAGATCCTGACCGCGCCACAGGTACATGTTGGCAACAGAAGCCGATGCAGAAACTTCAACTTCAGCCTGCGCAGTAGAAACAGCGGCCAGACCTGCAGTCATCACACCAGCCAGAGCGATTGCTTGAGACAGTTTTTTCATGGTTCTTTTCCTTCATCAGTTATTCAAAGCTTTTATTAAGTAAACCGGTGAGCGCACCGTTTTCTTTCTGTACTTACCTTGTACATGTCCTATAGCAGCGGCTGTGCCAACTTTTAAAAAATGCGGTTTTTCAGGGAGTTAGCAACAACCATCAGCTAAAAAGCCCTCATAGCAGTTCAACGGCGGTGCATCGGGCTGTTTTTCAGCCCCTTTTGGTGCACCTGCAAATCAGCATAGGCACTAAATTGATGCACAAGCAGGTCAGGGGAAATAAAACGGGGCAAAGGCCCGGATTGACATAAAGCAAAAGCATGGCGGCATCGCAGGTCACGCCCG
>Ga0210039_1003840_pt1 | contig 11280 bp, 10 predicted proteins | sample CryGeyCG2114_250_3_FD_185460 | JGI IMG/M metagenome (GOLD analysis project Ga0210039, IMG submission 185460) | Groundwater microbial communities from aquifer - Crystal Geyser CG17_big_fil_post_rev_8/21/14_2.50 (SPAdes) (version 2) | ecosystem: Environmental > Aquatic > Deep subsurface >...
GCCGGAAATGAGCGGTGACAAACTGGTAGATCAGATGCGCATGATCGGCCTGAACGAGATGACCCTGCACTTTGCCCGCCAGTACCTGCGTCCGGGTGGCAATATTCTGATGAAAACCTTCATGGGGGAGGGTTACGATGCGTTTCGCCGTGATCTCGGCACCTCATTCAAAAAAATCAAAAACATCAAACCGGCAGCCAGTCGTAAAACTTCGCCTGAGTTCTTTATTCTGGGACTTGATTTCAAGGCCGAATAATCAGCTAAAAAACCGAAAAGCATTTCACCGCTGAGTACGCAGAGTGGAAAACAGGTAAAATAGTTACCTTTGCGAAACTTTGCGGCTCAGGATTTTTTCCGACGGGATTTGAAAAAGGACTTTAGCAGGGCGCTGCTTTCCTCTGCCATGATACCTGCAGTGACCGCTGGTTGATGGTTTAACCGTTCATCCGACAAAACCTTGTAGAGTGACGCAACTGCACCGGTTTTGGGGTCAACGGCGGCATACACGACCCGGCCTATGCGGGCATGAACGATGGCACCGGAACACATCAAACATGGCTCCAGTGTCACATACAGCGTACTGCCGACCAATCGATAATTGCCGGTTTGCCGGCAGGCTTCACGAATCACGCGCATTTCTGCATGGGCTGATGCATCGTCTGTACTGATCGGAGCATTGTGCGCCGCAAACTCCTGACCACTGCTTGTGACCAGCAGTGCTCCCACAGGAACCTCACCATTTTCCGAAGCAATTTCAGCCTGTTGCAAAGCTTTACTCATGTAGTAGGTATCACTGTGCATCAGCGCTCCAATTTCGGATCGAAGTAATCTCTTAACCCTTCACCAAGCAGGTTGTAGCCAAGCACTGTGATCAGAATGGCAAGCCCGGGGAACATGGAGACCCACCAGGCAATTTCAATATTGTCTTTGCCTTCTATAAGAATATTGCCCCAGGAAGGGGTGGGTGGCTGTACACCGAGCCCGAGGAAGGAGAGGCCGGATTCGACCAGTACGGCGCCGGCAATGCCCAGTACCGCAGACACCAGAATAGGCCCCATGGCATTGGGCAGCAGATAACGCCACATCATGCGAATTGAGGAGACCCCAAGGCTTTGTGCGGCCATAACAAATTCACGGTGACGCAGGGAGAGAAACTCTGCACGCACCAACCTCGCCACACCCATCCATGAGGTCAGGCCGATAATAATCATGATGTTCCAGATTGATGGCTCCAGAAAGGCAATAACGGCCAGAATCAGGAAGAAAGTCGGAAAGCAGAGCACCATATCGGTCATACGCATGACCATGCCATCAATGCGGCCACCGTTATAACCGGCCACAGCGCCGAGCATCAGCCCGATCAGCAGGGAAATACCGACGGCTACAAAACCGACTGCGAGTGAGATGCGGGCCCCGAAAAGCATACGGGAGAAAATATCGCGGCCCAATGTGTCTGTACCGCACCAGTGTTCCCAGGATGGTGGCATCAGGATCACTTTCACATTGATTTCAGATGGATCATAGGGGGCAATCCATGGTGCGAACAGGGCAAGGGCCGTGACAATGCCTACGATAAGACCGCCGACAAACATCAGGGGGCGCGCTCTGGCAAAGGCAATCATGAGCCTGCTCCATGGCGGATACGCGGATCAGCCCATGCATATGAGAGATCGGCAATCAGGTTGCCTAACAGTGTGAGGACGGCGCCAATGACGGTAATGCCCATGACCAGCGGATAATCGCGCGACATCACTGCTTCAAAAAACAGTAGCCCCATGCCCGGCAGGGAGAAAAGCTGTTCGACAATGACCGAGCCGCCAATCAGACCGGGAATGGATAGGCCGAGCAGGGTAATAATGGGCAGCAGGGCATTTTTCAACGCCAGCCGATAGCGGATTGTGCCTTCCGGCACACCCATCGCCCGTGCCGTTGTAATATAATCAGAGCGAATGACATCGAGCATGCCTGTGCGCATAAACCGACTCATGCCGGCAAGGCCGCCGATGGCAGAGATAAAGACAGGTAAAACCAGATGTTGCAGCAGATCAATTTGCTGCTGCCAGAAGCCAAGCTGCTGCCAGCTATAGTCATGCAGACCGGAAATGGGCAACCATTGCAGATTGGCACCGAGAGAAATCATCAATAGAAGCCCAAGCCAGAAGGATGGGATGGCAAAACCGATAAAAACGAAGATGGTCATGCCTTTATCAAACCATGAATCCCGACGCACCGCACTGGCAATACCGATGGGAATAGCCAGTGCGATAATCACCAGCATGGCCAGCACATTGACCCATAACGTAACGGGGATGCGTTCTGAAATTTTATCCAGCACGCTGCGTCCATCTGCCGAGAATGACTGACCGAAATCCAGCACAGCCAAACGGTTCAGCCAGTTCCAGTATTGCTCATACAGTGGCTTATCCAGACCGTAATAAGCCCGCAGTCGCTCAATATCCTGACTGGACACCTTGGGATTGAATTCCTGGCCGGTCACCACAGGTTCGCCCGGTGCCAGATGCATAATACCGAAAGAGATAATGGTGATCCCCAGAAGCAGGGGAATCATACCAGCCAGTCGTTTCATCAGATAATTCAGCACAGGGCAACTATAACCGTTAAAACAGTGAAATACATAGCCATGTCTGTTGTTAATTTCCTTTTTAATTTCAGTAAGATAGCGAGCAGTCTTGACAATGTGACATAACATTGCTGGTATGCTCGGCTTACTAATCCGTGGGGGATACCAGTGAAAAAAAGTTTACTCGCAATAACACTGGCAGCTGCATTCGCATTGACTGCACCTGTGACATCAACTGAAAGCGTTTCCTTTGGCTACCAGCAAGCACACGCGGCTACTGACAGCATTGATGGAATGAAACGACTGAACCTGATACTGAAAAAACTGCGTGATGCCATGGGCAGCATGAAAGACTTTGATGAATTGGAAAAAGCAGGGCTGAATAAAAAGGATGTGGATCGCATGCGCAGTGCGATGGAAGATAAAATCCGTCAAATGATGGAAGATGCGATCTACGCTATTCGCAGCCTGTAAATCTGTCTTGATGGGGTGGGGAGAATAAATGAACAGAATCTTTTTCTATATTTTACTGTTAGGCATGTTTGGTTTCTCTGCGCAGGAAGTGCAGGCCAAAGATAGCAAACATGTCAACTTTGCCGCCTTTCAGAAGCTTGATCCGAAATTCGAGTTTGATCCTATTGTGCTTGGCAAATTCAGCGATTTTATTGCTGCCATGGACGGTGCGCAGGTGCTTATTTTATCGCACACTGCCGATTCTGTTCATGGTGATGTTATCAACATTCAGCAGGATGTACTCAGGCAAAGTGCCGAAGGCCTCGGTGATGTAGGCATCAACTGCCAGTTGAGTTTCCTTGCAGAAGGCATGGGTAGCAGTACTGTCTACGAACTCGGTGGACTTTGCCGGATTCTCGATGTCGGGAATGGCAAAACCAGCAAACTGCTGGCAGTGATTCCTATGGCCGGATTGCCGGATACGACTCAGGGGGTTGATGCCTGGGTGCTGCTTTACGAAGACACCGTTTCAGGTATCGCCTTTTACGCAAACGTCAGTACTACCCATTGATGGCGGGGCAGGGCTACTCCCCTGCATAAATTTCCAGCCGGTATGTTATGTGATGCATACTGCAGCTATTTCACCTGTTTCGCGTATCGTTTAGCCAGTTTATATTTGTAAGCTTGATTGATACTGTTAAGGTGTCTATTCAACAGTGAGGGTGTGGTCTGATACAATGCATTTGAAGCATCAACGGCAATTGATTCAGCTGGGCGTTATTAGTGAAGCCCAGATTACTGAAGCAGAGCAGAGTGACCAGTTCAGAAAGAAAGGTCTGCTGATGTGCCTGCTTGATATGCAGGATGTGGATGATACTGCACTGCTGCATGCCGTATCCAAAATATATAAAACGCCCTATGTGGATATCGGCAGCCTGACTATTGATGACGCGCTGCTTGAGCTCTGTCCTGAAAAATTATGCCTCGAATATGGCTTTGTGCCGATCAGCCAGAATGAAACAGATATCATTATTGCCACCGGAAATCCACTCGATGTAAATATGCTCAACGCACTGGGTTTTAAGCTGGGTAAGCGTATTGTGCCCCGTTTCACCCGTCCGGACATGATTCACAGCAAAGTATCTGAAAGCTATAGCGACAGCGACACAGCCTTTGATGCTGCTATGGAAAGCCTGGATGACGAGCACGCACTGACACAGGAGATCGACTCCACCACGGCAACAGCCAACCTGGATGAACTCAAACGCGGCGCCGAAGATTCACCCATTATCAAACTGGTAAACGGCATCATTGTACAGGCGATGAAAATCGGCAGTTCCGACATCCATATTGAACCGGGCGAACGGCAAAGTGTGGTGCGTTTGCGCGTGGACGGTCGCTTAAGACCCACACTGAAGTTTCCATCGAAAGCGCATCCGCTGGTGGTTTCGCGCATTAAAATCATGTCCAAGCTGGATATCGCCAATGCCCGTACACCACAGGACGGTCGTTCGCGCATCAAATTATGGGGCAAGAGTTACGATATGCGTATCTCTACGCTGCCTGCCATGCACGGCGAAAAGGTGGTGATGCGTATCCTTGATAAAGGCGGCCTGGCGCTGAACCTTGATGTGCTCTGTTTTGAAGAGCTGGCCTATAAGCGGGTACGCGAATGCATCAAGCTGCCGACAGGGGCAATTCTGGTGACCGGACCGACGGGTAGTGGTAAAACGACTACCCTTTACTCATTTCTCAACCACATAAAAGATGAAGAGATGAATCTGATTACCATTGAAGATCCGGTCGAATACCAGATTGAGGGCATCAATCAGGTGCAGGTTAATCCGAAGTCCGGCATGACCTTTTCTACCGTGCTGCGATCTATTCTGCGCCAGGATCCGGATGTGGTCATGGTCGGTGAAATCCGTGACGAGGAGACGGCTGAAATTGCCCTGCATGCAGCCCAAACCGGCCATCTTGTCCTCTCGACATTGCACACCAACGATGCACCCTCAACGGTCACCAGGCTGTTTGATATGGGCATTGACCCGACCATGCTTGCTTCATCACTGAGCCTGATTGTCGCCCAGCGACTGGTACGTCGCCTCTGCCCGAAATGCCGCAGGGAGGCTCGGCCGGACAGTGATCTGATCGAGCGTCTCGGCATCCCGGAGAATGTCGTATTCTTTGAGAAGGTCGGTTGTAATGCCTGTATGGATATCGGTTATAAAGGGCGCCTTGGTATCCACGAAGTGCTGTATGTGAATGATCGTATGCGCAAATTGATCGCACGCGGTGCGCTTGATCGTGAGTTGATGCAGGTGGCCCGTGAAGAGGGTATGTTCACCATGTTCGAAGACGGGCTATCCAAGGCGCTGGCAGGACAGACCAGCCTTCAGGAAGTGATTCGTGTTGCAACACAGCCTGAAGGTTTCAAGTTGAGCGACCATCTTGATGAAAACCTGCAGATACTCTCCTATGGCGCTGTCCAGAAAAACAGGGACAAGATCCAGCAAAAGGGCATAGATACAGGCCAGAAAACCATTCTTGTCGTCGATGACTCAAGCAGTGTGCGAAATCTTGTTGAATTTATTCTTGATGCTGATGGCTATAAGGTATTACAGGCCGAAGATGGACAACAGGCGTGGAATATCCTGCAGGGCCTGAAGCCGAACCTGGTGCTGACGGACTGCGAAATGCCGAATATGTCAGGACTGGAACTACTGCAGCGGATGCGAGAGCAGGATCGCTTCGATGATGTGCCGATTATCATGCTTACTGCACGAAAAGGTGAGGAAGATGAAGTGCTTGGACTGAAGTCAGGCGCCGATGATTATATCGGCAAACCTGTGGAACCGTTAAAATTGCAGGCCAGGGTGAAAAAGACACTGGCCTTGTATGAACGTTCCAAAGCACGACGGCATTAACCGGGCATGGTGAAACAACCAGATGAAGACAAAGTGATTCAGGAAGAGATGCTGCACGTAGTTATTGGAGGCCGGGATGTATTGCTGCGCCCCTCCCAGATCAAGGAGATTGTCCGGCCTGTTGCACTGACGACTGTGCCGATGGGCCCTGATCACCTGCTGGGCCTGGCCAATATTCACGGGCAGATCGTCTGTATTATTGATGTGGGCAAGGTTTCAACAATGCCATCCCCAAGCGCACACGAAAACAGTCGCACGCGACTGTTAATTTTACGCCATCCGGTGATGCATGTGGGCATCCGCGTGGATGAGGTGAAACGGATTCAGAAGGTTGATGCAAGCAAAGTGACTCAAAGCATGGCTACGGCTTCTGCTGGAAGTATTGTTCAGCTGGAGCTTGAGGGGCATCACTATGAACTGCTCGATTGCTCAAGGTTGCTGCATAAATCATCATACTGATTTAAACCTGAATAAATTAGATTGAAGTTTTTTCACCAAAGCTGTTAATGTTTTACATGCTGAGCTATGAATGGAAGGGGAAGGGGATCATGGAAGAAACCGGGGTTAACAAATCAGCCAGACACGCATCGCTTAAGCAGATGGCAGGGCGCAACTTTATCTATTCGCTGCTGTTATTTGTTGTTCTCATTGCAATTATATTCATTGCGATCAAGCGGGATCAGGACAGCATCAATACTCTGGAACATGTATATATCGACCAGTTTCATATTGAGCAGTTCAGAGCCTCGCTTTCTGATGTTGTCAGGCCGTTGAATGACTTTGCCCTGACATCAAGTGAAAGCAACTTTCCCAAGTTAAAAAAAGCTGTCAAAGCATATAAAGATTCGTATGCCCAAATCGAAGCCATTCACCACTTAACCCCCGAACATCATAAAGCGCTGGATCAGGTCAACCAGCTGATGAATGAGGTGATGGAGATTGCCTCTGACGTGGCTGATAAAAGGATTCCTGCCAATCAAGCCGGCCATGTGACTGTGCTGGCGCAGAACCTGGTACTGGCAACTGCTGAAAAGCTTGAATCCATCGTCATCAGTCTTGAAAAAGTACTGCAGGAAAAATCCGCAGAGCGCCAGAAGGAAGCAACCATGCAGCTTTACATGTTGCTTGGTTTTATTCTGGTCATTGTTGTATTGCTTGAACTGTTCAATCGCAGGCTGGTTAAACATGCTCAGGAAGTATCCAGAGTCTCTTCGAGTGTGGCCAAGAGTGCAGGCAATATGCTTAGCGTGAGTGAAGAACAGGTGGGGGCAACAGATCAGCAGTACCGCTTTATGGATAAAGTCATCAAGGGGCTGGAGCTGGTCGCCGATTCAGGGGAAAAAATCTCTACAACTGTTGCCAATATGGAAAAAACTGCAGATGGTGCATCTACATTCGCCAAAGGTGGAGCAGCGGAAATGCAGCATGTTGTTGCATCCATAAACCGGGTGCGCCAAAGCATGAATACAGCAACGGATAAAATGTCCATTATTGATCAGAAGTCGGATCAGGTTCTTACTGCCATCCATCAGATTATGGAAGTGGCTGAAGAAGCCAACCTGCTAGCGCTCAATGCTTCTATTGAGTCATCCGGTGATAACTCATCGGTTACAGCCGAAGTACAGGGGATGTCTGAGCAAATCCGTCAGGTTTCAGAGGATATCCGGGTCTCCGTTGAAGAGTTGCGCACGCTTGCCGAAGCATCAGCCGGTGAAAACAGTCTGGCAACTCAGGAAATCGACCATTGTCTGGAAGCTTCCGCCCGTGTTTCCGGTTTGATGGGAAAAATGCACAGCATGGCGGAGAAATCCACGCAGTCGGCAGCTGCAGTGGTGCAGGCGTCCGAACGACAGAATGATCGCAACAAAAAAATCCTTCAGGCACTCAAACATATCTCTGAACTGTTGAGTATTTCAGGCACAAAACTGCAGCAATCGCGCGATGCATCAAAACGATTGAGCGAAGCATCTGAAAGCCTGCAGAACATGTCATAAGTGAGTGAATTTGACCTCTCCGGTTTTCTGGCTTCTTATTTTGATGAAGCAAAAGAACGACTGGTTTCCATTAACCGCAGACTTGTACTGCTTGAATCTGGCCATCTGGATGCGGAGGCATTAACCCAGCTCAGGCGTGATGCTCACACCATCAAAGGCTCAGCACAGATGCTTGGCGTACAGGATGTCAGTGATGTCACTCATCTGTTTGAAGATGCCATGGAACTTGTGATTGGGCATGCCCATGGTTCTTCACAAGCCATGATTCAGTTCCTGTATGATTTGCACGACCAACTGGCAGAGCGCCTGGAACATGTGGATGCGGAAACGCATATTCAGATTACGCCATTGCTTGAAAGATACAGGCAGATTCGCGATGCGTATGATCAGCAGGATAAAATAACCACATTGGTTCAAGCGCCACCGGAATTATCCGCTGCCCCACGTCGCAAAAAGAAGCCTCGTGTAAACAGAAGCCTGATCGCAGCAGTGATGGGAACGATTGAGAGCTCCATTGAGTCTGACAGGCCGACGCAACTGACATCAGAGATTCAGCCTGCACAACAGAAGCAGCCTGAATTGATCAACTTTCGACCTGATCTGGCGAAGCTTGAATCGGGTGGGGGCATTCAGGAAGACAGTTCGGGAAACTTCCTCAGGGTGGATCGAAGCAGGTTAAACCGGCTCTCCAACCAGATCATTGAATTCAGTTCCGATCGCTATCGTGGCGGTTCGATGGAAGCTCAACTGGTGCTTATACAGAATCAGTTCAAACAACTGAAAAACAAGATCTTTTCAGATGATTTCATCAAGCCGGAAAACAGTTCGGAACGTTCGAAACTACAGGCTGAATTTGATCAGCGGTTGCGTGAGATTCAAAGCTTCAGAGACACCTTCCGTATCTTTCAGAAGCGCTCATCAGTCATGCAGGATGGGCTCAGGGATCAGGTTTTCGGCCTGATGCTCAGACCACTGGGCAGCGTCTTTTCGCTGTTTCCCAGAGCCGTTCGCGACAGCTCCCATCGCTACGGCAAAAAAGTCCAGTTACTGATCTCCGGCGAAGATGTGGAGATGGATCAGATTGCTGCTGAAGCGCTGTCAGAGTCACTGGTTCATCTGATCAATAACGCCGTGGCGCATGGCATTGAAACGCCTGAATTGCGCGCCCTGACAAACAAACCGGAAGAGGGGCAGATTACTGTTTCTGCCACAAGGAAGGGGACCGATATCCGTATCGAAGTGATTGATGACGGTGCCGGTATAGATATAAACAAGGTTCGCAGGAAAGCGATTGAACAGGGAATTATCAGTGATTCCGAAGCCGATGAGATGGATTCATCCGAGTTAATCGAGCTTATATTCCATTCAGGTTTTTCTACTGCCACAACCACGGATACTATAGCCGGGCGAGGCGTCGGGCTGAGTGTGGTTCTGGAAATCATGCGTGAGCTTACCGGTACAGTGCATGTGCAGTCGCAACAGGGGAACGGCTGCAAATTCATACTTACGTTGCCGGTAAGTGTCACTGTTCAGAATGCGATCGCTTTCAGAATTGCCAATAATCATTTTGGACTATTAAGTCAGTTTATTCATCAGATATTGCCGCTCAGCGGCCAGGAAATCAGGAAAGGTCACGGGCCATTCAGACAGGGCTATCTGAAATATGAAGGGCACAGGGTTCCTGTTATTGACCTGCATCAGCCGCTGGGCGGCAGCAGTGCTGCAACCCCAAGTGAAAATGCCAGTGTCCTGATGGTAGAGCATATTGAAGGGTTTCTGGGCATTGTTGTCGATGAGGTTTATGCAGAGCGTGAAATTATTGTTCGCGAAATTGACCCTTATCTGAAGCATTACCATCCACTGGGTTTGATGGGCAATGCCATTATTGATGATGGCAGCGTATTGTTACTGATTGAACCGAACGGACTGAAAGAGATGTGGCGCACGGCCCCGGATGCGGAGTTGCTTACCGATACGCTCAAGCAGGCCAGGAGCTTTAATCAGCATATTCTGCTGGTTGATGATTCCAGTATTGCTCTGGAAATTGAAAAGAACATGTTTGAAAGTCTCGGTTTCAAAGTAGATACGGCAGTAGGGGGCGAAGATGCCCTGGATAAACTGGCCCTGCATGAATATGCGCTGTTGGTTACCGATTTCGATATGCCAGGAATCAATGGTATCGGTCTAGTCAGGGGTGTTAGAAGCAGTACGGGTGGAAATGCAGCGATACCGATCATGGTTCTCGCATCACGCGGTAGTAACAGTGACCAGAAGGAAGCAGCAGAGGCCGGGGCTGATACATATCTGATCAAACGGCAACTCAAGGGACATGTGAGTGATTTGGTTGACCGATTAAATGACTTGCTTGGCATCGATAGTTAGTAATAATGCGGCCCCTGTCCGCTCCCATCGTCTAGCGGTTAGGACGCTGGCCTCTCACGCCGGTAACAGGGGTTCGATTCCCCTTGGGAGTACCATAAAAAACGCAGTAATATCAACACTTTACAAGGCTCGGTAGAAATACCGGGCCTTTTTTCATGCTCTTTTTGTCCCTGTATTGTCCCCTCAGTCAAAATACCATGGCCGAAACATCACTAGCTTAAATCGCCATTGTCAAGTGTAAGTGGCTGATAAATAAAGATTTGTTTGACATCCCTACAGTTCCCCGTATAATTCCCATCTATAGTCATTCAATGACTATCAGTCAGCCCCGTTTGAGCAGTGATTACAGCTGCTACCTACCCACGATCGACGTTGTGGGTGGCGGATGTCGGGGGAAACTGTTGGATCATCGCAACCCTTAACGCTGGGTAATCGTCGATCATAACCACCGCTTATATATATAACGGTAAACAGAATCAGGAGAATGCTGCTGATTCTGTGTTGTGATCACTTTATGCGAGTTCACAAAATGGACGAAATCCTCACGATCGAAGACCTTGCCGCGATTCTCGGCAAACAACCAAAGACGCTGTATAACTGGAAAAACAGAGGTATATCTCTGCCTCAACAATATCAGGTGCCCGGCATGGCGGGTGTCAGATTCTTACGCACTGATGTCATCGCGTGGATCAAGCAGTTCGCTGTACCTACTGAAAAACCGAAAGCCAAGCGGGGGCGTCCTCGCAAAGCACAGGCGGTGCAGTCATGAGCATGGTTACTCTGATCTGCCCATCATGCGGCCATAGCGGCACTCCTGAGCTTCACAACAGCACAAAACACATTACAGCAACATGCATCTGCTGCGGCTCGTACATTAAGCATGTAGCTCAAATCGAGATGTGGATTGACGAGTTCAATCGTCAGCTTGAGATCAAGACACGCT
>Ga0210039_1003841_pt1 | contig 11279 bp, 9 predicted proteins | sample CryGeyCG2114_250_3_FD_185460 | JGI IMG/M metagenome (GOLD analysis project Ga0210039, IMG submission 185460) | Groundwater microbial communities from aquifer - Crystal Geyser CG17_big_fil_post_rev_8/21/14_2.50 (SPAdes) (version 2) | ecosystem: Environmental > Aquatic > Deep subsurface >...
ATCTGGATCGACGACATGATTGATGTCTTCACCTGGCGCCAGGCGTTTGGCGTCACGATCCAGACCCCCAACATCGACCGGCTGATGGCCGACGGCACCCGCTTTGCCAACGCCTATGCCACGGTGCCGCTGTGCGCCCCGTGCCGGGCCGAGCTTGCCACCGGCCTGTCGCCGTTCCGCACCGGGCTGGTCGATCTCAACCGCTTCTGGCGCGATGTGCTGCCGCCCACGGCAAGCTGGGCCTTCGATCTGCGCCGGGCCGGGTTTCGCACCTTTACCACCGGCAAGACCGACGCCAACTACAAGCCGATGCCGCGCGACTACAGCCGTATCCTGTTTCACGAGGATGCCGAGGCGGTGGAAAAGGGGCGTCGGCGCGGGGCGCATGACTACCTTGACAAGGGGCCGGGGATCACCGGGATCAACCACCCCGAGGATGACGGCAGTTGTGATCACACCTTTTACGATCACTCGGTGGCGCAGAACGCGATCGACTATCTGACCCGTGCCGACCCCGCGCGTCGCCACCTGATTCAGCTTGGCTTCAAACACCCGCATTACAATCTGGTCTGCCCCGACCGCTTTTATCAGATGTATGACGCAGCCGCGATCCGCTGGCCAACCTGCGCCCACCCCGAAGATCAGTTCGGCCCGCAGCCCGGCATGGCGGTCTATGAGGCCGCCTATATTGCCAACGGCCAGTGGACCCCGGAAAAGGCCGGCGACGAGGCCTGGCGTCAGGTGGTGCGCGGCTATTTCGCCGCTTGCAGCCATGTCGATTTCGAGATCGGGCGCTTCATGGACGCGTTGCGCGCCTCGCGCCTTGGGCAGAACACCACCGTGTTGCTGCTGTCGGACAACGGCTTCAACCTGGGCACCCACGACAGTTTCCACAAGATGAGTCAGTGGGACAGCGCCGCCCATGTGCCACTGGGTATCTGGCACGCCGCCATGCCGGGCGGGCAGGTGGTTGATCTGCCGGTCAGCTTGCACAATGTGCCGAAAACCATCCTCGATCTGGCCGGTCTGCCGCCACGCGCCGAATGGGTTTCCGGCCAAAGCCTGCTGCCGCTGATCGACCCCGGTTTTGGCGCCTATGACGACACGAAATCGCCTCTGACTGCGGTGTTCGGCACGTTATCGGTGCGTCCCTCGGTGCCCGGCCTCACGCAATACCGCTACTTCCGGCACCCCAACGGCGAAGAGCATGTCTATGACGTGATCGCTGATCCGGGCGAGACGACCAACCTGGCGGGCAACCTCGCGGGCGGGCCGCAGACCGCGGCGTTGCGGGCCGAGCTGGTGGCGGCGGGGCTGGAGCTTGGCCTTGATCTGCGCGGGCTGGGGCACCCGGCCGATGGGGTCAACGCGATGCTGGCGATGGATGGCTCGGTGGTGCTGGCGGGCGGCAATGGCGACAACAACTACTGGGCTTACGGCGCGGCCGCCGAGCACATCAATGAGCACCCCGACGGCGGCCATGACACGCTGTGGTATCTGGCCGGGCCCGACGGCCATACCCTGCAGGTGCCTGCCAATATCGAAACCGTCCGGATCGGCACGGTGGTGTCGCGCAGCGAGGCCGACCGCACCTCAGGCAAGGTGCTGCGCATCGTCGCCCACCCCGACAGCGCGATCACCTTCGAGTCGTCCGAGCGGGTGCCGGTGCATGTCACCGGCAGCAACGCGGGCGACGTGATGACCGGCCCGGTCTATGCCGGCGCCACTTTCGCGGGCGGTGCGGGCAACGACCGGCTGATCGCACAATCCTCGCGCCGCAACGACGCACACGCCTTCTACGGCGGCGCGGGCAACGATACCCTGCGCGGCGGCAATGGCCGCGACACGCTGGACGGCGGGCCGGGCGACGACGTGATCACGGGCGGAGACGGCTTCAACACGATTTACGGTGGCACCGGCAACGATGTGATCACGGATGGCGACCACAGTTCAACGATTCACACCGGGGCGGGGCGCAACCGGGTGGTCTCGGGCAGTGGCAAGGACCGGATTTTTGTCGGGCCGGGTGAAAATGTGATCACGGGTGGCGAGGGCGGGGTCAGCTATCATATCGCATGGGGTGGCGTGTGCGAAATCACCGACTGGCACCCCGAGGACACGATTGATCTGAGCGCCTGGCCGGGCCAGCCGGTGTTTCGCCGTGATGGCGCGGACCTGCTGATCACCCTTGGCCTGTCGGTGGTGGTGATCGCGGGCTGTGGTGACGAAGCCGCGCTGCGCCGCGCCGTCGTGCTGCCCGCAACCCAGAGCGCGCCGACCCGGCCCGGCTGAAAGCCGCCTTTGGCGAGGATATTTGGGCGAAGATGAAATCAGCGCAGCGGCCGGGCCATGGCCGTCGCGGCTGAAAAGCCGAAAACATGGCGCAGCAGGCCGAGGGTGGCGGTGCCGGTCGCTTCAAAGCCAAGGCGTTCGTAAAGGGCGCGGGCGCGCAGGTTGGTTGCCACCACATCCAGCCGGATCGCGGGATAGCCGCGTCGGCTGCCCTCGGCACACAGGGCCTCGACCAGTGCCGTGCCGATGCCGCGCCCGCGCATGGCGGGTGCCACGCAGATCGAATCGATCAGAAAGCGCTCGTTATCGACTTCGTTCTGCAACAACCGGATCAGCCCGGCGCGCCACAAGGCGCCGGCCACACCGTAAACCGCGCGCAGATCCGCCGGGCCACCATCGGCAAACCCCCCGTCGGGGGTCTTGAACCCGGCGATCCCCAGCAGCGCGCCGTCGCGATCAAGCGCGGCAAAGCAATGGTCCTCGCGGATCACCCGGGCAAGATAGGCAAGCGCCCGCCGGTCCGGCCCCATCACCCGGCCCAGCTTGCCGCCGAACGCCTGCCAGTAAAGCGCCGCCGCTTCGCGGCGCAGGGTCGGGGGCAGGCCGGACCTGATTTCTACGCGCATCGCCATGGCCCGGACTCCCTGGGGCTCACTTGCCGACCGCCGCCCCGCGTCGTCAGTCCAGCCGCGGATCGCCCGCCTGCACCAGCAGCACGCCATGGTTGTTGTCGGCATCGGTATCGGTGATCAGGCGGCTGCTCATGCCGGGCATGATCTCGAACGCCGCCACCAGCTTTTTCGGGGCAAAGGTGTTCGGCACCGCCTCGAACCCCGGCACCCCGCGCAGAATGTCCGAGATCGAGCTGGCGCACAGCGCCTTGGGCACCGCGCCGTGGGCCGTTGCCCGCTGCATCACCAGTGCCGCCACTTCGGGCGACACCGGCACGGTCTGCTCGAGCACATCAAAGGTTTCGCGAGAGTGGTAGTCGATGTAGAAATTCACCATCTTGTCGGTCATGCCGTAGAACAGATCGTTGCGTTCGGGCAGCGCCGGGTGGTGCCAACTGCCGGCCGGATCGAACATCACCCGTTGCGTGCCGTTGATCAGCAGCCCCGAATGAGCCCCGCCGTGGCTGCGCTTGTTGAGCACCGTGAACAGCGTGACCGAAGGCGGGGTATCTGCGGCGTAAGCCGCCCGCGCCACATCGGCGTCGGGGGCCCAGACCGATTTCGCGCCGCAAGCAGCAAGGGTCAGCAACAGGGCAAGGCACAGGATCGGGCGGCGCATGGGCTTTCCTGGAAATAAGGTATGACAGCAGCGCTTCGAGACGCCGCGCCTTGCTAGCGTATTAATCCCGGCCTGTCACGCCGGGATTGCGGCGGTTCAGGTGCTGCGCCACAGCCACGCGCCGTCAGCGCGGGCCTCGCGCGTGACCAACTCGCGGGCCAGCAGATAGTTGAGATGCGCCACCGCCTCGACCAGCGCCATGCCGTAGGTCGCCTCGCCAATCGGGCGGGGGAACAGCACGGGAAAGCACTCGACCGCGGTGTGCGGCATGGCAAGATGGGTCTGCAAGCGCCCGAGTGCCACCTCGTGGCCCTTGATCATCTGGCGCAACCGCTGTGGCAGACCCTGGAACGGCAGCTTGTGGCCGGGCAGGATCAGGTGCCGGTCATGCGCGTGCGGCTGAAAGCTGCGGCAGCTTGCCAGCCAGTCCGCCAGCGGATCGGCCTCGGGCTCGGTCGGATAGACCCCGATATTGGCCGAAATCGAGGGCAGCAACTGATCGCCCCCCAGCACCAGATCATCGTCAAGGCTCCAGAAGGTGGCGTGTTCCGGGGCGTGGCCATCGCCCATCCGCACCTGCCAGCGCCGCCCCGCCATGGTCAGGATGTCGCCCTCGACGATCCGGGTAAAGCCCAGCGGCAGCGGGGCCACCACGTCGCAGAAGTTGAACGGGCGCTCGGCAGCGCGCTGCGCCAGCGTCGCGGGTTCCATCCCGGCGGCACGCCAGAACGCGATGATTTCGGGCACCGGCAGGGGCTGCACGTCCAGCGTCAGCATCCGGGCGTAAAGCCAGGCGGTGCGGGTGGTGACCAGCTCGGCCCCCATCGCCTGAAACCAGCCCGCCAGCCCGACGTGATCGGGGTGGAAATGGGTCACCACCACCCGGCGCACCGGTCGACCCGCCAGCGGTCCGGCCAGCAATGTCTGCCAGATCGCACGGCCCCGGCGGGTGTCAAAGCCGGTGTCGATCACGGTCCAGCCGTCGCCGTCGTCCAGCGCGAAGACGTTGACATGATCCAGCGCCATCGGCAGCGGCAGCCGCAGCCACAGCACCCCTTCGGCAATCTTTACCGCAGCGCCCTCGGCGGGTGGGGTGGCGAAGACGCTGCGGATGGCAGCGGCGTTCATGCCAGCAGCAGCGCGGGCGTCAGCGCATAAAGCCCGGCCGCCCCCTCGCGCACCTGCGCCAGCAGAGCGCCATGTTCCGGCAGCAGCCGCTTGATCGCCAGCCGCGCCAGGGGTGCCCGCGCGCCGTCCGCCAGCGCCGCGCGCAGATGGTAATGCCCCCCCAGCACCAGCGCAAAGGCGCGCAGATAAGCCACCGCCCCGGCAAAGCGATCGTTGATCGGCTGCGCCACCAGACCCTCGGTCGCCTCGCGCAGCGCTTCGGCGGCGTTCCACACCGCCGTCGCCATGTTGGGGAACAACGCGCGCGCCGCCACCGCCTGGGCCTGAACTTCCTCGATCAGACGGTAAGCCGCCTCGCCGCCATCGCTCATCTTGCGGCCCACCAGATCCATCGCCTGAATACCATTGGTGCCTTCGTAGATCGCGGTCACCCGCACGTCGCGCAGATATTGCGCCGCCCCGGTTTCCTCGATGAAGCCCATGCCGCCATGCACCTGCACCCCCATGTCGGCCACCGCGCAGCCGATATCGGTGCCGTAGGCCTTGACGATCGGGGTCAGCAGCGCGGCGCGGGCCTGCCACGCCGGGTCGTTGGTCGCGCGCGCCATGTCGGTTGCCACCGCGCACGACAGCGCCATGGCGCGGGCGGCAAAGATTTCCGCCTTCATCTGCCCCAGCATCCGGCGCACATCGGCATGGTCGATGATCGCCCCCGCGCCGTCCACCGGCGTGCGGCCCTGCTTGCGCTCGCTGGCATAGGAAAGGGCCAGTTGAAACGCCGCCTCGGCCACCGCAATGCCCTGCACCCCGACCCCGAGCCGGGCATTGTTCATCATGGTGAACATCGCTGCCATGCCGTGATGCGCCTCGCCCACCAGCCAGCCGGTCGCCCCGTCATACTGCATCACCGCGGTGGGCGAGCCGTGCAGGCCCAGCTTGTGCTCGAGGCTGACCACCGCCAGGCGGTTGCGCGCGCCGGGGTTGCCCGCCGCATCGGGAATGAACTTCGGCACCATGAACAGGCTGATGCCCTTGGTGCCCGCCGCCCCATCGGGTAGCCGCGCCAGCACCAGGTGGCAGACATTGGCGGTGAAATCGTTGTCGGCCCAGGTGATGAAGATCTTCTGCCCGGTGATCGCATAACTGCCGTCGCCGTTGGGCGTGGCGCTGGTGCGCAGCGCGCCCACGTCGCTGCCGGCCTGTGGTTCGGTCAGGTTCATCGTGCCGCACCACTCACCCGAGATCAGCTTGGGGATATAAAGCGCTTTCAGCGCCGGGCTGGCGTGGTGTTCCAGCGCCTCGATCTGGCCTTGCGTCATCAAGGGGTTAAGCTGCAACGACAGACAGGCCGAGCCCATCATCTCGTTGACCGCCGTGGTCAGCGCCATCGGCAGGCCCATGCCACCAAATTCGGGGCTGGCGGCAATCGACACCCAGCCGCCTTCGACAATCGCACGGTAGCCTGCGGCAAAGCCGGGCGAGGTGCGCACCACCCCGTTTTCCAGCCGCGCCGGGTTGCGGTCGCCCGCGCGCTGCAACGGTGCCAGCACGTTTTCCGCCAGCCGCGCCGCCTCGGTCAGAATCGCCTCGACGGTTTCCGGGGTGGCCTCGGCAAAGCGCGCGGTCGCAGTGACCTGCCCGAAGTTTACCACGTGGTCGAGCACAAACCGGAAATCGCTGATCGGGGCACGGTAGGGCATGAGACCTCCTTGGTGCGCTTGGCAAAGGCCGCGCGCGCGGCTATGTGACGGCATTGTGCCCCGAAGGTAAAGCAAGGGCCGCCGCCAGCAAGGCCAACGCTGCGTCAAACCATGATGATGACCGAAGAACTGCCCGCGTCTGCCGAAGGGATTGCCCGCGCCTGCGTCCTTCTGCGCGCGGGCGAGCTGGTGGCGCTGCCGACCGAGACGGTTTACGGGCTGGCCGGCGACGCGCGCTCGGATGCTGCCGTGGCGCGGATTTTTGCCGCCAAGGGGCGGCCCGCGGCCAAGGCGCTGATCGTGCTGGTGCCCGATCTGACCGCCGCCCGCGACCTTGCCATCTTTGACGCGCGCGCCGAGGCGCTGGCCGGCGCCTTCTGGCCCGGACCGCTGACCCTGGTGCTGCCGCGTCATCGGGCGGCGGGTTTGGCCGCGCAGGTCAGCGGGGGCTTGGCCAACATCGCGCTGCGGGTGCCCGCCCACCCGGTGGCGCGGGCTTTGCTTGCGGCGTTCGGCGGGCCGCTGGCGGTGCCTTCGGCCAACCCTTCGGGTGGCCTTGACCCGACCCTGCCCGATCAGGTTCGCGTCGCCCTTGGCGGGCGGATCGCGGCCATCCTTGACGGCGGTCCCTGCCCGCTGGGGGTGGCATCGAGCATCGTGTCGCTGGACGGCCCCGCCACCCTGCTGCGCGAGGGTGTTTTGGACCGCGCGGCACTGGAGCGGGTGCTGGGGGTGCCGCTGCTTGTGCCCCCAACCTTGCTTTTCAAGATTTGATGCAGGATGCGGTTTGCGGAAGACGCCACCCCGCGCCAAGCCCTGGTATTTGGGTCCCGGGACCGGAACAGCGGCCTTGCGGGGCAAGGACGCCCGGTCGCTTGCCTGTAGGCCAAAGGCCGCAAGGCAAGGAGGGTTGGGCTTGGCCGAGGCATTGAGAATCGGACCGCGCCTGCCTGGCGGGCGCAATTCGCGCCTGCCGGGGGCAGGCAGGCGCGGCCCGATTTGACGCGTGTCAAATCAGGCAGGGAAAGGAAGCAAGAAAGGTCGTTCCCGGCAAACCTCGTCAAGCCTTAATGCGCCGCGATCAGTTCCGCCTGGGCCACGATCACTTCGGCCTGCTTGATGCTGGCGATATCGACCAGCCGCCCCTGGTAAACCGTCGCCCCCTCGCCGCGCGTCCGGGCGGCGGCCATCGCGGCCAGAATCTCGCGCGCTTCCGCCACGGCAGCGTCAGACGGGGTGAACACCTCGTTGGCCAGCGCGATCTGTTTGGGATGGATCGCCCATTTGCCCACCATTCCGAGGGTGGCCGAGCGTCGGGCCTGGGCGCGAAAGCCCTCGTCGTCGGAAAAATCACCGAACGGGCCATCGACCGGCAGGATGCCATGGCTGCGGCAGGCCGCCACGATCGCCACCTGCGCCCAGTGCCAGGGGTCCGGCCAGTGCCGCACCCCATCGCGCAGCATGTAGTAGTTTTCCTGCGTGCCGCCGATGCCGGTGGTCTGCATCCCCATCGAGGCGGCAAAATCCGCCGCGCCCAGGCTGATCGCCTGCAGGCGCGGGCTGGCGGCGGCGATTTCCTCGACATGGCAGATACCCGCCGCCGATTCGATGATCACCTCAAAGCTGATCGGGCGGCTGCGACCCTTGGCGCGCTCGACCGCCGTCACCAGCGCATCCACCGCGTAAACGTCGGCCGCGCAGCCGACCTTGGGGATCATGATCTGATCCAGCCGGTCACCCGCCTGTTCCAGCAGATCGACCACATCGCGATACCAGAACGGGGTGTCCAGCCCGTTGATCCGCACCGACAGGGTCTTGGCACCCCAGTCAACCGCGCTGATCGCCGCGATCACCGCCGCGCGCGCACTCGGCTTGTCATCGGGGGCGACCGAGTCTTCGAGATCGAGGTTGATCACATCCGCCGCCGAAGCCGCCATTTTCGCAAACAGCGCCGGACGCGAGCCCGGGCCGAACAACTGGCAGCGGTTGGGGCGGGCAGGCGGGCTGGGTTGCAGGCGAAAGCTCATGGGGCACCTTTGAGTAACGATCTGTCGGGTTGGGCTTCGCCAGCGATAGATTATTGCGCAGGCGACAGCAAGGGCGTTTTGCAAGCGCAGCATTACTGGTACTGCGCCGCCGCTACCGTGGCGCGTCGGCTTTGAAATGGCTTGACCGCAGGCCCGCCCGACCCTAGCCACGGGCCATCGCCTGTCTGCCAGCCCGTTCAGGGGCAAGGATCCCCGCATGACCTCGACCCGCACCGTCAAACCCGCCAATCAGCGCCTGCGCATTGCGCTGCTGCGAATCTTTTCGGCGGTGGTCGCCCTGCCGCTGATCCTGTTCACCCGCTCGGCCTGGGCCGATCACGATGCGGTCTTCGCCGTGCTGCGAGTGCTCGGCGTCCTTCTGGTCGTGGCCGGGGTGTTGGGCCGGTTCTGGGCGATCCTCTACATCGGGGCAGCAAAAAGCCGAGGTGTCATGCAGGACGGCCCCTATGCGGTGTGCCGCCATCCGCTCTATTTGTTCTCGACCATCGGCACCCTGGGGCTGGGACTGATGCTGGGCAGTATCGTGCTGACCGCCTTCCTGGGGCTTTCGGTCTTTGCCATCCTCTCGGCCACAGCGGCGCGCGAAGAGCAGTTTCTGCAAGCCGAATTCGGCCCGGCCTATGCCGATTATGCGGCTCGCGTGCCGCGTATCCTGCCCCGGCCCTTCCTTTACCATAGCCCCGCCACGGTGCTGATCTCGATCAAGGCGCTGCGAAGCAATTTTGCCGACGCCTTGGTGTTTCTGAGTTTCATCCCGCTGGCGGAACTGCTGAACGGTATCAAGGCCGCAGGTCTGGTGCCCGGCCTGGCGCTGTTCTGACGCGCCCGGGGTCGGCCATGATTACCGTCACCCAAGACAGCTTTCGCCTGACCCAGCCCTTCACCATCGCGCGCGGCTCGCGCAGCACGGCCGAGGTTCTGACGGTGCGCCTCACGCGCGGCGGCGTCACCGGTTGGGGCGAATGCGTGCCCTACGCCCGCTACGGCGAAAGCCTTGCGTCGGTGGCGGCGCAGATCGCCAGCCTGCCACCGGGGATCAGCCGCGCCGACCTGCAAGCCGCCCTGCCCGCCGGGGCCGCCCGCAATGCCGTCGATTGCGCGCTGTGGGATGTGGCGGCGAAAACCGAAGGGTGCCGGGTGTGGAAGCTGGCCGCCCTGCCGCGCCCGCGTCCGGTGCTCACCGCCTTCACCCTGTCGCTCGACACGCCCGAGGCGATGCGCGCCGCCGCCGCCCGCAACGCCAACCGCCCCGTGCTGAAGATCAAGCTTGGCACCCCCGCCGACATGCCCCGACTGGAAGCGGTGCGCGCCGGGGCACCGCGCGCCACCCTGATCGTGGATGCCAACGAAGGCTGGACGCCCGAGATTTACCGCGACCTCGCCCCCCATCTGTTGCGCCTTGGGGTGGCACTGGTCGAGCAGCCCTTGCCCGCCGGGGCCGACGCCATGCTGGCCGAGATCGCCCGCCCGCTGCCGGTCTGCGCCGATGAGAGCTGCCACGACCGCGCCACGCTGGCCGATCTCAAGGGCAAATACGACATGGTGAATATCAAGCTCGACAAGACCGGCGGCCTGACCGAGGCCTTCGCGCTGAAGGCCGAGGCGCAGGCGCAAGGTTATGGGGTGATGATCGGCTGCATGGTCGGCTCAAGCCTCGCGATGGCCCCGGCCACCCTGCTGGCGCAGGGCGCGGCCTATGTCGATCTTGACGGGCCGCTGCTTCTGGCCCAAGACCGCGCCAATCCGCTTCGGTATGACGATGCCGGGGTTCATCCGCCCACACCAGCCCTATGGGGATAATGCCATGACCCGCACCGTCTATCTCAACGGCGACTACCTGCCCGAAACCGAAGCCCGGGTCTCGATCTTCGATCGCGGCTTCCTGATGGCCGACGGGGTGTATGAGGTCACCTCGGTGCTGGACGGCAGGCTGGTCGATTTCGCGGGTCACGCGGCGCGGCTGGCCCGCTCGCTGGCGGCGCTCGATCTGACCTGCCCGGTGAGCATGGACGAATTGCTGGCGATTCACCGCGAGTTGGTGGCGAAAAATGCCATCACTGAGGGCATGGTCTATCTGCAAGTCACCCGCGGCAACCCCGGCGACCGCGACTTTGCCTTCCCCGATCCGGCCACCACCCCGCCCACGCTGGTGCTGTTCACCCAAAGCAAACCCGGCCTTGCCAATGCTCCGGCGGCCCGAACCGGCATCAAGGTGATCAGCATCGACGACATCCGCTGGGGCCGGCGCGACATCAAGACGGTGCAACTCTTGTACCCCTCGATGGGCAAGATGATGGCCAAGCACGCCGGGGCCGATGACGCCTGGCTGGTGGAAGACGGGTTCGTGACCGAAGGCACCTCGAACAACGCCTACATCGTGCGCGGCAACCGCATCATCACCCGCGATCTGTCGCATGACATCCTGCACGGCATCACCCGCGCCGCCGTGCTGCGCATCGCGCGCGAGGCGCAACTGACGGTCGAGGAACGCCCCTTCTCGATTGCCGAGGCGCAGGGTGCCGACGAGGCCTTTGTCACCTCGGCCAGCGCTTTTGTCACGCCGGTGGTGCAGATCGACGGCACCGCCATCGCCAGCGGCAAGCCCGGCCCGATCGCCACCCGGCTGCGCGAAATCTACCTTGAGGAAATGCGCCGGGCTGCGGTCTGAAGCGGCAAGCGCGCCAGCACCTGCGCCAGAACCGGGGCCAGACGGTCGGCCCAGCGGGTCTGATCGTCGGGGGTGGCGATCAGGTCGTTGCGGACCTCGATCAGGGTGTTGAGCCGCCCGCAGCTTAGCGCGTGGCGGTCTATCGAATCACCC
>Ga0210039_1003844_pt1 | contig 11275 bp, 8 predicted proteins | sample CryGeyCG2114_250_3_FD_185460 | JGI IMG/M metagenome (GOLD analysis project Ga0210039, IMG submission 185460) | Groundwater microbial communities from aquifer - Crystal Geyser CG17_big_fil_post_rev_8/21/14_2.50 (SPAdes) (version 2) | ecosystem: Environmental > Aquatic > Deep subsurface >...
CAGCGGCTCGGGAATGGCTGAACCACATTCAGCAGACTCGAAACCAAATGGCCAGCCGTTGACGATTGCCCACTTGCGATCAGGGAGATAAATCAATGCAAAATAACAATGAAAGCAGCCTGAATCAGGCCGCTGAAGAAACCGCAGGATCGGCGGGCGCCTCGGCAGAAGCGGCGACAACGGCTGCTTCAGCCGGTCGGACCTCCAAGAAAAAGGCTTCCAAGAAGAAGGCTTCCAAGAAGAAGGCTTCCAAGAAGAAGGCCTCGAAGAAAAAGGCGTCAAAGAAGAAGGCTTCCAAGAAGAAAGCTTCCAAGAAGAAAGCTTCCAAGAAGGGTCCGGTCGGTCGGCCACCTGGGAAAAAGACTGCGAAGAAGAAAGCTGCCAAGAAGAAAGCTTCCAAGAAGGGTCCGGTCGGTCGGCCACCCGGGAAAAAGACTTCGAAGAAGAAGGCTTCAAAGAAACGTCCGATCGGCAGGCCGCCCGGAAAAAAGACGTCGAAGAAAAAGGCGTCGAAAAAACGCGGTCGTAAAGCTGGCTACGCTGAAGGAACGCCATGGGAGCGGTTAGCACGTGCTGCCGAAGAGCTCCGTATTGCGGCGCTCGAATTGGCCGAACGCGAAGCTTCGCAAGGTCGAAAGGCAATCGATGATTTTGTCGGAGCGACGCGTTCGAAGCTTTCCGACATCGAGGCGATGGCCGAGCGCGGAATCGCGCGCCTGACCGGCAAGTAGCTCAAGTCTTTGTCTGAAGCTCTTGTCGGATGACTCTGCGGCACGGATCCAGGCCTTCCTGGATTCGTGCTGGGCAGAGGACGGACTTGCCGATAACACTTTGCAGGCGTACCGCAACGACCTGATCGGCTTCGCCCGTTCAGGTCTTTTCGCATCTGTGCGGACCGCGGAGTGGGAATCCCGGCTGCCCGGCTTGCTGGCGGCCCGACTGCGTGAGGGTGCCCACGTCAGTACCGTGATCCGGTCCATCAGCGCCTTGCGTCGCTACTGTGCCTGGCTGCGCCGCAACGGCCTGCTCGATGGAGACCCGTTCGCCCGGATCATTCCTCCGCGCCGCCCGGGACGGCTGCCCTGGGTGTTGAGCGAGGCTGACGTTTCTGCGCTGCTTGCCGCGCCGGACGTCTCAACTGCAATCGGTTGCAGAGACCGGGCGGTCCTTGAAGTACTGTATGCCGCGGGTTTGCGCGTAAGCGAATTGACCGCGATGAGCCTTCCAGCCTTGAAATTATCCCAGGGGCTGCTGCGCGTCACCGGAAAGGGCGGCAAGGACCGCCTCGCGCCTCTCGGCGAGCAGGCCCAGACAGCGCTTGAGGACTGGATTCGCGGGCCGCGCCGGGATTGGTCCGCTGCGGTGCAGGATGCCCATGTATTCATCAGTTCGCGCGGCCGCGGACTGACCCGGCAGGCCGTCTGGCAACGAGTCCGGCATTACGCGAAGTTATCCGGCATCGCTGATCCGGTATCACCGCATAAATTGCGCCATTCTTTCGCGACCCACATGCTCGACCACGGTGCCGATCTGCGCGTCGTTCAGCTTCTGCTGGGCCACGCCGATCTTGCGACGACCCAGATCTACACCCATGTTGCCGGTTCGCGATTGCGGGATCTGCACGCCCGCCATCATCCGCGCGGTTAGAATGCGTATCGGTCATCCGGAACTTCAGCGGTGGTTGATGTTCCAAAGACCATCCCGGCGGTCCAGAGATCTGCTGCCGTTTGCCGGTTTCCGGCGCATTCGATCAAACCTTTGGATTCAAGGAGATTTTTTGTGACAAGAACATTGATGGCAGCGGCTTTTGGTCTGTTTCTTCTTCCTGTTGACTCGTTCGGCCAGGACTACGAAGAGGTTCGAGCCCGTTTGCAGACGTTGGCCAACGTTGAAGATTCACGGATCAGCATTGCAGAGTCGCCGATCAATGGCATGTTGCAGATTCGTCTCGGCTCGGAAATCGTGTACATGACCGACGATGCCCGCTTCCTCGTGCAGGGGCGGCTGTTTGACCTCGATACGCGCGAGGATCTGACCGATCGCGCAATGTCCGAAGTCCGCAAGGGTCTGATCAAAGAGCTTGCCTCGGCTCGGACCATCGATTTTGGCCCCGAAGATGCCGATTACAGTCTGTACGTCTTTACCGACGTCGACTGCGGCTACTGCCGTCGGCTGCATGAGCAGATTGCCGAATACAACGATGCCGGCATCCGGATTCGCTATGCGGCGTTCCCGCGTGCCGGGATCGGTTCCGAGACCTTCCGCAAGATGAACTCGGTATGGTGTGCCGCCGACCCGCATGCCGCCATGGATTTCGCCAAGGCCGGCAACACACCTGAACCGGCTTCATGTGACTCCCCCGTTGCCCAGCAGTATCAACTCGGGCAGTCGATGGGCGTGACCGGAACGCCGGCGCTGCTGACGACCGATGGCGACCTGATTCCGGGCTACGTGCCACCCCAGGATCTGCGCAAGAGGCTTGAAATGCTGCACGAACGAAACAGTGCAGTGGTCGCACGGGCGACTGATTGATCCCGGGAGCCTCTGTTTGAATCGCAGCGATTCAAGCCAAGCTCGTCGTACCGATCCGGCCGCGCCTGCGATGCGGGCGTAATGGTCTCCAGCAGCTATACTTTCCGGCTGATTCGATGCCGGGCCGATTTCGATGAATTTCCTGCTGGGGCGTGAGCAGCCGCCCGAATTCCAGATCCTGCGTCTGGCCCGTTTGATTGAAGAGACAATCGGCGTCGAAGTCCTGCCCGATTGGCGCGAATGTTACCTGTACACCACCTCGACAAGCGCACCGCAAGAGCTCGGACAACTTTGTGATCTGCTGGCGGCCGATCCGCTTGAACACGGCGTATTCGAGTCGAACAGCCTGATCATCCTGCCACGCCGTGGCACGACCAGCCCATGGGCTTCCAAGGCCGAGGACATTCTGCGTCGTTGCGGTCTGGGCGCGGTGCAGCGAATCGAGCGGGGTCGGTTGTTGCGTATTCCAGTGGACACACAACAACTCAATCGTCTGATCCCGCATCTGCACGATCCCATGACCGAATCGCTGTTGCTCGACCCGGCCGAACTGCCAGACTGGTTTGTGCCTGGCGTGTCCCAGTCGCTGCGCACGATCGAACTCGGCTCGGACCCCGCTGCAACGCTGCGCCGAGTCAATATCGAGCTTGGGCTGGCGCTGCGGTCGGTCGAAATCGATTACCTGGTGGAGGCCTACCAGCAAATGGATCGGGATCCGACCGATGCCGAGCTGATGATGTTTGCCCAGGCCAATTCGGAACACTGTCGCCACAAGATCTTCAACGCCAGTTGGCAGATTGACGGCCAGCCTCGACCGCACAGCCTGTTTGGCATGGTCCGGATGACCCATGCAGCCAATCCTGACGGCACTCTGATCGCCTATGACGATAATGCCGCCGTGCTCCAGGGTGGCGGCCGCAGGCTGTTTGCTCCTGAATCGGGCAGTGGTGACTGGCGCGAGACCGAACTGCCGCTGCATTTTCAGATCAAGGTCGAGACGCACAACCATCCGACCGCGATTTCGCCGGATCCGGGCGCGGCAACGGGCTCGGGCGGAGAGATCCGGGACGAGTCTGCAACCGGCCGCGGCGCGCGCCCGGGTGCCGGTTTGACCGGCTTTTCCGTCGGCGACCTTCGCATTCCCGGATTGCTACAGCCCTGGGAGCGTGCACCGCTGCCGCCCGAGCGCATCGCCACGCCGCTGGAAATCATGCTCGAAGGGCCGATCGGCGCGGCGCGCTACAACAACGAGTTCGGCCGCCCGGCGCTGTGCGGCTACTTTCGCACCCTGTCAACATCCATCAACGACCAGCTGTGGGGCTATTACAAACCGATCATGCTGGCTGGCGGCAGTGGCACGATTGCCGAAGGCCAAACGCTCAAGAAACCACTTGCAGATGGCTACCGTATCGTGGTGCTTGGCGGGCCGGCGATGCTGATCGGGCTGGGCGGAGGTGCGGCCTCCAGCGTGCATTCGGGCCAATCCTCCGAGGCGCTGGATTTTGCGTCGGTGCAGCGTGCCAACCCGGAGATGCAGCGGCGCTGCCAGGAAGTGATCGACTGTTGCTGGCAGCAGGGCAAGAACAACCCGATTGCCTCGATCCACGATGTCGGCGCCGGCGGGCTGTCGAATGCCATTCCCGAGCTGCTGCACGACGGCGGCGTCGGCGCAAGGCTGGATCTGCGTCGGATCCCCTGCGACGATCCATCGATGTCGCCGATGGCGATCTGGTGCAACGAGTCGCAGGAGCGCTACGTGCTCGCCATTGCCGAGCCGGACTACGACCGCTTTGCCGAGATCTGTGTGCGCGAGCGCTGCCCGATGGCCGATCTGGGTCCGGCAACCACCGAGCGGCGTCTGAGGCTGAACGATGCGCGTAGCACTCAAGCGCCGGTGGACCTGGTGCTGGATACTCTTCTGGGCAAGATACCGAAGCTCGAAATCGATGCATCCAGCCAGACCACAGTGGCCACCAGCGCGGTATCGGATTCGCCTGATATCGACTCTGATATCGACCCACTGATCAACCAGGTGCTGTCGCTGCCGACGGTGGCCAGCAAGCAGTTTCTGATCACGATCGGCGATCGCACAGTCGGCGGACTCAGCGCGCGCGACCAGATGGTCGGACCGTGGCAGGTTCCGGTCGCCGATTGTGCCGTGCTGCTGGCCGACTACGACGGCTACGCCGGCACCGCGATGGCGATCGGCGAACGCCCGCCGCTGGCGATCTGGGACGCTCCTGCCTCGGGTCGCATGGCCGTTGCGGAAGCACTGCTCAACCTGGCCGGTGTCGTGACTGCCGGCCGCGAGCGCATCAAGCTGTCGGCCAACTGGATGGCGGCGGCCGGGGCGCCGGGCCAGGATGCCGCACTTCGGGCAACGGTCGAAACAGTCGCGCTCGGGCTCTGTCGCGAGTTGGGGCTGGCGATTCCGGTGGGCAAGGACTCGCTGTCGATGCAGACGCGCTGGTCCGATTCGCAGGGTACCCAACAGAGCATGATCGCGCCGGTTTCGCTCAACGTCACCGCGTTCGCGCCCGTGCCGGATGTGCGGCGGCAATGCACGCCGATGCTGGATCGAAACCGGGCCGATTCGGTCCTGCTGCTGCTCGCTCCCGGATCCCGCCGACTGGGAGCTTCGGCGCTGGCGCAGGTGCAGGGGCGCGCGCTGGGTGCAGTGCCGGATGTCGATGAGCCGCATCGGCTGGCCGCGTTGTTCGATCTGGCGCAGCAGTGGGTCGCGGACGGCACGGCGCTCGCGCTGCATGACCGTTCCGATGGCGGCCTGTTCGTGAGTGTTCTCGAAATGGCGCTGGCCGGGCGGGCCGGGGTCGACCTGGAGCTCGACCGGGATCCGATCGCCGAGCTGTTCAACGAGGAGATCGGCCTGGTGCTGCAGATCGATTCCGAGCGGCTCGAGCAGGTGCTCGAAGCCTGTCGCAACGCAGGACTCGACGGCTGGGCGCGCCCAATCGGACGGCTTGTCTCGGGCGATCGTCTGCGTGTTCGCGCCGGTGCTGCGCTGCTCAGCGATCGGGCACTCTCCGAACTTGCGCTGCGCTGGCATGCGACCAGTTATGCGATTGCCCGTCTGCGCGACAACCCGGCCTGTGCCGACGAGGAAAACGAGACGATCGGCGACTGGTCGCGCCCCGGATTGGAGCCGAGAGTTTCATTCCGGTCGGGCCCGTCAGCAAGCCGTGGCGGTGCCCGTCCGCGGGTCGCGATTCTGCGCGAGCAGGGCGTAAACGGCCAGCGCGAAATGGCCATGGCCTTTCATCGCGCCGGGTTCACCGCAGTCGACGTCCACATGAGTGATCTCGAGGCGGGCAGGCACCGGCTCGACGCATTCCAGGGGCTGGCCGTTTGTGGCGGTTTCTCGTTCGGCGACGTGCTCGGCGCCGGGCGCGGCTGGGCTCGCTCGATCCTGCTCAATTCGTTTCTGGCCGACCAGTTCCAGGCCTTTTTCGAGGATCGAAAGCGCTTCGCGCTGGGTGTATGCAACGGCTGTCAGGTACTGTCGGCGATGGCCTCGATCATTCCGGGCAGTGCACATTGGCCGAGTTTTTCGGCTAACCGCTCGCGCCAGTTCGAGGCGCGTCTGAGCCTGGTCGAAATCGTCGATTCGCCATCGATCCTGCTTGCCGGCATGGCCGGCGCCCGACTTCCGGTCGCGACCGCTCATGGCGAAGGCAGGGTGCAATTCGCCGACCCGGCCGCAATCGAGCAGGCGCCGGTGACGCTGCGCTACATTGATCCCTGGGGCGCAGCGGCCGCGCGGTATCCCGACAATCCGAACGGTTCGCCACAAGGTATCACCGGCCTGTGCAATGCCGACGGACGGATCACGATCATGATGCCGCACCCGGAGCGCCTGCTGCGGGCAATCAACTATTCCTGGGCACCGGCGGAGTGGGGTGATCGTTCGCCGTGGATGCGGATGTTTGAAAATGCCCGCGCCTGGGTGGAACAATAGCGGTCCCGATCCGAACAGGAGCTGAAACAGATCAATGAGTGAGCCAACGATCGATGAGTCCGGCACGGGCAGGCAGCCGCAGGGAAACCCGGTCAAGGAGATGTTCCTGCTGGCCGCGTTGTACCTGCCGATGGGTTTTTTCCTCTGGTTCTACCTGGCCGGCGTGCTGATGTGGTTGCCCGGACGGATCGCCCAGCTGGCGCTGACCGGACTTTTCCCGCAGGTGTTCGAGCGCGTGGTCCAGCTGGGCTTTCATTTCGAGATCCAGACCCTGATTCGGCTCGAGCGCCAGGTCGAGGGGCATACCGCGCTGCTCAATGGCGAGATCAACCCGATGATCTACGCCTGGGGGATGGCGTTGTTGTTCGGCCTGATCATGGCGACCCCGCTTTCGGCACGTCGGCGCATTCTGCAGATGCTGATCGGCTACCTGGTCGTTGCGGTGGTGACCGCCTGGGGCGTGTTCTGGGAGACCTGGACCGACCTGGCATTCCGCTACGGGCCCGATGCGGCCCAGGTGGTGGCTGCCTCGGGGCCGCCGACGACGATGATTGCGCTGTTCTACCAGTTGGGTTACCTGATGCTGCCTGCGGTCGTGCCGCTGGCGACCTGGATTCTGATGAACCGACCGTTCCTGGAGCAGGTGGTTTTCAGCCGCAGAACTTGAACCGATTCGCCGTGATGCGGTCCATCGGAAAGCCGTAAGCGCTCACCGTTCCAGGGTGGGCTAAGCGTACTCTCTCGAGCCGTATAATCGTAGCCATGGAAACTCAAGCGCTGACCGCGACCGACCAGACCGATCTGCTGCCCGAGGTGGGTGATCACCTGGAGGACCAGGCAGAAGAGCTGTGCCGGCTGATGATCGATCAGGGTCGCCTGCGTCAGGGTGACCTCAACCAGGCGCGCGCCTATCGTGAACAGCATGGCGGCAACCTGATGACGCTGCTGGTGCGGCTGGGGCTGGTGTCCGAACGCGATCTTGCCGCGGCCCAGTCCGACATGCTCGGACTGGCGCTGCTGTCCGAGCGCGACTATCCGGAACAGGCGCCGGAGATCGACACGATTTCGGTGCGCTTCATGAAACAGCAGCACCTGGTGCCGATCCGGATTTCCAACGGCGTGCTCGATGTGGTCATGGCCGACCCGCAGGATCCGATCGCGCTCAAGGCCATGCGGATGGCGACCGGGCTGGAGATCCGTGCCGGAATCGGTGTTTCGTCGGAAATCGATAACACCATCGAGCGTTATTTTGGCGGTGGCCGCAGCGCGATGGGCCAGATCGCCGAGGGTTTGAATGCCGAGGTCGAGGACGAGGACGAGGAAAACGTCGAGCATCTGCGCGACCTGGCCTCCGAGGCACCGGTCATCCGGCTGGTCAACCTGATCATGCAGCGTGCGGTCGAAGCGCGCGCCTCCGATATCCATATCGAGCCGTTCGAGAATCGGCTCAAGGTGCGCTACCGCATCGATGGTGTGCTGCAGGAAGTCGAAGCACCGCCGGCGCGCTCGACTGCGGCGGTGATCTCGCGCGTCAAGATCATGGCAAAGCTCAACATCGCCGAGCGTCGGCTGCCGCAGGATGGGCGCATCATGCACCGGGTCCAGGGCAAGGAACTGGATCTACGTGTTTCGACCGTGCCCACATCGCATGGTGAAAGCGTGGTCATGCGCATCCTCGACCGCGAGGCGGTGACGCTGGATTTCGGCAGCCTGGGCTTTGCCGAGGACACCCGCGATCGCTTCATGCACCAGCTTGAAATGCCGCACGGCATCATCCTGGTCACCGGCCCGACCGGTTCGGGCAAGACCACGACGCTGTACACCGCGCTGTCGCAGCTCAATTCGCCCGAGCGCAAGATCATCACGGTCGAGGATCCGGTCGAATACCAGCTCGAGGGGATCAACCAGATTCAGGCCAAATCGTCGATCGGCCTGACGTTTGCCAGTGCCCTGCGTGCGATCGTGCGTCAGGATCCGGACGTGATCATGATCGGCGAAATGCGCGACCTCGAAACCGCAAAGATCGCGATTCAATCGGCCCTGACCGGTCACCTGGTGCTGTCCACCCTGCATACCAACGACGCCGCCGGCGGCGTGACCCGCATGCTCGACATGGGTGTGGAGGATTACCTGCTGACCTCGACGGTCAATGCGATCATGGCCCAGCGGCTGGTTCGCCGGCTGGATCCGGAGAGCCGCCAGCCGTTCGAGGTGCTGCCGGAAATGGTCCAGGAACTGGGACTGCGCGAGCTGACCGATGCCGATCCGATCACGTTGTATCGTCCTGGGACTTCGGAGGTCAACCCGAACGGCTACATCGGCCGTCTGAGCATCATCGAGCTTCTGACCATGTCCGACGACATCCGCCGACTGGTGATGAAGCAGGCTACTGCCGGCGACATCGAGCGCCAGTCACGGGCCGAAGGCATGCGCACCATGTATCAGGACGGCATGCTCAAGGTGTTGCAGGGATTGACCAGTGTCGAAGAAATTCTGCGCGTGACCCAGGAAGCCTGAGCGTGAATCCGGCCTCCACTTCAGCCCGGCGCGGCCTGCGCTCAGTTCAATCAACGGTTTCGCCACTGTGGTCGAGGCGCTGCTGATGCCGTTGTTTACCTACAAGGCAGTCGCGCCGAACGGTGAGACCCTGACCGGGGAGATGGAAGCGCCCAGCGCGGATCTGGTGATTGCGCAGATTCAGGAATCGGGCAATATCCCGGTCGATGCGCGCGAAGTGTCGTCCGGGTTCCGACTCGAGGCGCTGTTTCGCGGCCGCCAGGGCTTGAGCCAACGCGAGATCGGTGACATCACCGGCCAGCTCGCCACGCTGTTGAGCGCTGGCCTGCCGCTGGATCGATCACTGGCCATCCTGGTCGAACTGGCCGAGAACGAAAGGGTCCAGCGCACCCTGCACAAGATCCGTGACCGGGTGCGCGAGGGCATCTCGCTGTCGCAGGCGCTGGAGGAGCGCCATGGCGTGTTCTCGCGCTTCTACATCAACATGGTTCGAGCCGGCGAGATGGGTGGAGCGCTGGACCAGACGCTGAGCCGGATGTCGGAATACCTCGAGCGGGCCAAGGAGCTCAAGGACGGAGTGGTCTCGGCGCTGATCTACCCGGCGCTGCTGGTCATCCTGGCAATCGCCTCGCTGATGCTCCTGATGATCTACGTGATTCCGCAGTTCACGCCGATGTTCGAGGACTTCGGCGGCGAGTTGCCGTGGCTGACGCAGATCGTGGTCGGCGTCGGTGACCTGCTGAAGAATTACTGGTGGGCGCTGATCGCTGCGGTGCTGCTGCTGGTGCTGTGGTTTCGGGCCCAGATGCGTGCTCCGACCTCGAGGCTGAAGTGGGACAGCCGCTTCCTGCGCACGAAATGGCTTGGTGATGCAATCGCCAAGATCGAGATGGCGCGGCTGGCACGCACCACCGGCACGTTGCTGGTCAACGGCGTACCGTTGCTGTCGGCGATCTCGATCGCGCGCAACGTGATGACCAACACGGTGCTGCGCGATGCCGTCGGCCAGACTGCGAAAAAGGTCAAGACCGGCACCCCGCTGGCCCGTGCGCTGGACGAGAGCGGTGATTTCCCGCGCCTGGCGCTGCAGATGATCAACGTCGGCGAAGAAACCGGCCAGCTCGATGAAATGCTGCTGAAGGTGGCCAACACCTACGACCGCGAGGTGCGAACCACCATCGACCGGATCATGGCGCTGCTGGTGCCGGCGCTGACGCTGGGCCTGGCGGCATTGATCGGTACCATCGTGATGTCGGTGCTGATGGCAATCCTGAGCATCAATGAGCTGGTGGCCTGATCCATGACCCGGTGACGAGCGGGCAGCAAGCCGGGCGGGCAGGCCCTTTCCGGTTGCCATCCGCCCTGCTGTGGCACTGCCCGGCCGCGCATCCGGCGCGCTCCTCCCGGCCGCGCATCCTCGACGCACGAACTCGGGTCTTGCCGGCGCGCGCTGAATTCCCGGGGCCGGGCGCTGTCATAATGAGAGATCGGATTCAACTTTCAACGGAAACTTCATCATGAAATCGACTTCTTCCGGCTTTTCGCTGATCGAACTGCTTGTGGTGCTGGTCATCCTCGGACTGATCGCCGGGCTGGTGGTACCGAATATCATGGGTCGCGGCGAGGATGCCAAGTCGCGCACCGCGGTTGCCGAGGTCCAGCGGATCTCGATGGCCGTCGACGAGTTCTACCTGGACACCGGCCGGGCGCCGCGTGAACTTCGCGAGCTGGTCGAACGGCCGGGCAACGTCTCGAACTGGAACGGCCCGTACATCAACAACTCCAATCTCAATGACCCCTGGGGCAACCCCTACATCTACCGCTCGCCTGGTGAGAATCGCAGCGTCGACATCTCATCGCATGGCCGCGACCAACAGCCTGGCGGAGACGGGCCGGATCGCGACATCAACAACTGGGAAAACTGAGTGCTGCAACGGGACGGCGCTTGAGCGGCATGTTTGGATGGAGCCACGAGCTGCGGCTGCTGCGGCACGGCCAGATGTCGACCGCCGGTGCCGGCGGGCCCGATGCAGCGTCGCGTGAGCTGAACGCGCCGCCGGTGTCGCAGCGTCTGGAGGCTGGTTTCAGCCTGATCGAATTGATGGTGGTGATGGTCCTGGTGGCCGGCCTGTTCGGCTTGATCGGCGGGTCGCTCAGCCGTTCGGTGGGCGCGGCCGAGTTGCGCAACGAAGTGCGCGAAGTGATCGCCGGAATGCGCCATACCCGCGGCCAGGCGATCGTGACCCGGTC
>Ga0210039_1003852_pt1 | contig 11250 bp, 7 predicted proteins | sample CryGeyCG2114_250_3_FD_185460 | JGI IMG/M metagenome (GOLD analysis project Ga0210039, IMG submission 185460) | Groundwater microbial communities from aquifer - Crystal Geyser CG17_big_fil_post_rev_8/21/14_2.50 (SPAdes) (version 2) | ecosystem: Environmental > Aquatic > Deep subsurface >...
ATTTATGGGCCTCACTGGTACTGGACTTCGAGATTATATCAATGAAAATTATACACTCGAGCATTGGACACTTGGTCTGGATCAGAAAATGGAAGAGCTAGTGCAATCACAACATTTCAAAGACCCAAGAGGGGTATTTAAAGAACAACTTTTAGAATCTTTAGTTATGAGTTTCGAAACTAAAACAGACATTGATTGGCAGAAACTTCTTTACTCCTACCGCATAGATTACCTGGTCGTTACCGATAAGGATCAATGGGATATCCCCCTTATTTCTCGATATTTTAAGATTGATGAAGTATGGAGCCAAAACGACATAAAGATTTACAAGCTTTTCCCTACACGACCCCAATAGTCTCTAAATGACACCATGACACCGCTCTAACTTATCGAATATTTATCAGCTGAACTTGGCATCGAACTTGTATTAGGTATCAGTATACAAACCCTCATAGGAAGTGAGGGGCAGTTGAAACCAAGGATTAGGTTCACCGTTAACGGAGTGAGGTGAAAAGTGAAACAAATTCTTAGTGTCATATTGGCCCTGGGCGCATTTGCTTTAATGATAGGAGCTGCCGATGCAGCTGATCTTAAGGCGCTGGCCAGAACTAATTTGATCGTAAAAGTGACTGTTCAAGAAATGAACGAAGCTTTAGACAAGGCCGCAGCTGGTATCGAAACGCGTGATGGAGAGATCTTCTCATTGAATGACATCAAAAAAGAAGGATTTCATCGCAAATCAGTCAAAGAAGTTCTTGAAAGAGCTCAGATTGAACTTAAGCGTGGAGATATCATTTATCCTGAAGAAGTTAAGTATGCATTGATCATCAATAGAGGATTAGGCTTAAGACCTGGAGTTGAAAAAGCGCCTCATGAAGATGATGGAGCAGGCGGAAAAGACAAGTCCCCACACTTACCTGAATAATTAGTAACGATTAGATCTATCTTTAACAACGACATAGCGGAGGACATCAGGATCCTCCGCTTTTATTTTGTCTCGAGAATCATCAAAAATAACTTTTAGTCCTAGAGGAATTGTAAAAAAGAATATTTTGAACCCACAAAATAACAAGGCTTTCTCAACGACCTTTGGATCTAAAATCAACCTATTTATTTTTCCATCCTTATAGAGGATGCTTGTTTGCTCATCATAAAAGTAAGGCTCTTGAAAATCCATTCGATCTGATTTAACGGCCATTTCCCCTATCATGACTCCCCCATCACTAAGTGAAGCTGAGAAGTTTTGGAAGGTTCGAAGCCAAATATCGTAGGATTCCAAGCAGTGCAGAACAGAAGAATCAATAATGAGATCGAATTCCTCCTCTGGTAAATATTGAGCAATATCAACACATTCAAATGTCGCTGAGGGACTAGAGAAAAGCATTTTACACTGTTCAATCGACTTTTGATCGCGATCAATCGCTAAGTACCTCTCAATGGGAAAAAAGCGATTGGGAAGGCTACGAGGATGAAGCCCTGGTCCTAATTCAAGTACACGAGAGTAACTTCTGTTCATTGGTAAAAACGAAGGGAACTTAACGAAGAACTGGTCAAACAAATCTAACTTATCATAATCATTAATATTTTTCATTCTTATCTATTTTGCGAAAGAATCGTCGTCTTTGTCAAAAGATTAAACGAACACAAATAGAGTACATAATTATTCCCCACTTTCAGAAATCTAAACAGTTTTGGCCTATTCTTTGCTTAGTACCCAAAAATACTGTGTCACTCAGGAAGATTGACGCCAAAATGGCCCTCCATGGAATGGATAAAACAAATTTTTTATCGACCACGTTGCATTCCATAGGAGAAGAAAATGAAGAAGATCAAAAGAACAAACCGCTTATTGGCCCCTATCATGCTAACGGCCATGCTTATGTCACCAATGGCCCTTTTGAATGATGCCCATGCACAACAAAGACCTCGTCCAGGCACAGAAAGAGACGGAAATGGTCGTGGTGGTGATACAAATAGAGGCGATAATAATGGTTCAAGACGTAATCGCAATGATCACGGAAACTGGAATCGCGGAGACTATCGCTTTGATGTTCGTGATGACGATCAAACGTGGAGAAGATCTTTCATAGGAAAACCTTCATTTCATTTAGTTGAAGATCTGGAGTTAAGAAATCAAACACAATCACTTCGTCAAAGACAACAAGCTCTTGATAACCTTGAAGACCAACGAGATGTTAAGGCCAAAGAACTAAAAGTAGCGACAGCTAACACTGATAAAATTGAAAAAGAGATCAAAGATTTAACTGATCTCATTTCATCAACAACAATCAAGAAAATTGATCTTCAAAAGCAAGTTCAACAATTAACGGCTGAACTTCCTGCATTGCAAACTTCATTACAATTAGCTGAAGCTGCGGCAACACAAACTCAATCTGGTTTAGATGATGCCACAAAAAAATTAGCTGATGTAAAAACAAAACTAGCTGAATCAGAAACGGCCTGTACAGCAACTCCGACTTCTGAATGTCAGGCGCAAGTTGAAAAGATGAAGGAAAGAGTCGCGCAATTAGAAACTGTTGTTAAAAACAAGACAGCACTTAACAATGCGGCCCAAGCTGATCTCAATAGCAAGAAACAAGCTCTTCAACAAAAGAGAAAAGCAGCAAGCGATAAGCAAGCTGAAATGGCAAAAATCGATCAAGACAATATGGATCGTGCAGGAAAAATTACTCAATTGAAGCCACAGTTAATCGTTGCTGAAGCAGCAGAAGACAAAATTGAAAAAGAACTCGCCCCGATTGAAATGAGAATTCAAAGAGGAACTCAAGAATTCCGTCAAATGGTAGCGATGAGAGAAAAATATCGTGAAAACCTAATTCGCGAAGTTCTCCAAGTTAATGCAGAGGGTGCACGCGTAGGCGCTGAAAACGGAGCTCAAGACGGGACTGAACTGGCCTACCAAGAAGGAACTGACAATGGTCGTCGCGATGGAGATAGAGACGGATACACTGTTGGAACAAGAGAAGGACAAGAAAGAGATTTTAGACGTGGCTCAGATCAAGGTGACCGTGAAGGTTCGGCACGTGGACGTTCAGAAGGAAATACATTAGGTTCATCAGAAGGTCGTCGCGCAGGTAACTCTGATGCAGGAACTATCGAAGGAACTGCTCAAGGTCGTGCTCGCGCTCAAGGCTCAGATGCTGCTCAAGTTGGTCAACAACAAGGTCAAACGGCCGGCTTAGATCGTTCGGTTCGCGAAGGTGATCGCACTGGCACTCCGCGCGGTGAGGCCCAAGCGATCGAGAAATATGAAAAAGTTAATCTTCAGTCTCAAAGCTTAGAAGGTGAATTTGCAGGGTCGTTTGATCGTAGAGTTCCTGACTATAACGGAAGACGCGGCGGAAGATATCGCACAGATAATTCAGGTCGCAGAGAAATTTTGAAGAAAGCCTATAATGATGGATATGACTTCCGTTATGTTGAAGTTCATCGCTATGAATACCTAAGACAAATCGATGGATTCTATGCACGCGCCTATGATGATTCATATCAAGCCTCTCGGACAACAGCTTATGACCGCAACTATGATCAGCACTTCAACCAAGGAAGAACTGAGGCTGATGCTCGTGCTTATAACCGCGACTTCCCTATTGCACGTCAAGCAGCTTTTGATCAAAACAGAGAAGCTTTTGCTCAAAACCCTGAAAGAGATAGCCAAGAATTTAAGGGAAGCTTTGCTTCAGCTGATAGAACCACTTACTCAAGTGTATATGAAAGCATCAGATCAGCTAACTTTGCGAGAACTGAACAAGAAACTTTCAACTCAAACATTCAAGAGCAAACGGAACTCCACCGCTCAAAGAGATTTGAAGAAGTTTCTAAAGTCTATGCGGAAAATGATGTTCTCGATTTCGAATCTTCTGAAGTTATCGATGGTGGAATTAACAAAATTGCCGCAAAAGATGGAATTTTCCAACCAAGTGAAACAGTATTCCATAACATCACAATTTCTAACTACGGACAAAAAGCAGCGACAGGAATAAAAGTAACTTCTAACGATGGTACAACTTCTACTATCGCTGAAATTCCAGCGAGATCCAAAGTGACTATCAAAGGTGCTGGCAAGAGTTCAATTCCTAGTAATGCAAGAATTGGCGGTTCAGTTGTTTCAACACTAAAAGTTTCATCAGGATTAAAAGCAGAGGCTAAAATCCAAGGTCGCCATTTTGACAATGCAGCTCAAGGGACATTGAAAGCTGCTGATCAAAAACAATTGTCAGTTAATTACCCGATGGTCTTATCAGGCTTGAGTACAAACTCACAATTACTTTTGAATCAAGCCAATGGTCTCAAGATCTCTGTCACAAACCAATCAAACCGTGGTTATAAAGGACCATTTAAAATTGTTTTAACAGCAGATTCAAACTCATCAATCATCACAAAGACTTTTGATGATGTTGAATCAGTGAATGGAACAATTAATCTTTCAGATGCCAAGATTCTAGTAAATGATGAAAGAGATATTTACTCTCCAATTACCATTAAGGCGCATATCCACTATCAAGGTGTAAAGCTAGGAGAATTGACGAGAGAATTAACAACCATGGTGAAAGCACCATTCATTGATAAGGCTGGCAAACCAGTAGTGATCACTGATTCTGATGCTCTTGCCTCAAATCTTTTGAGAACAATTCAAGATCTTGGAGGTATTTCAAATGCTTCAGTTCTTGACCTTTCACTCAATCAATTGAATGCACAAGCAGTTCAAAAAGGTCTACAGAACAGAGTCGCAGTAGTCGTAGACAATGGCAACGGGACAGTTGCTCGTCAACTTCAAAAGTTGATGGAGACTTCTACAAATACAGCTTTTGTGTTAGTTGACGATCAAATGAATTCCGCAAACATTGCAAGAACATTAAGTGCTTTCAAAGACGCGATTAGAATTCCAGTTGACTTAAAAGGATTTGGTAAGAAATTTGATATTACTTTTACAAATCAATTGAGAGCATCTGGACTCAAAGGATCAAACATGTTGATTCAGGCCAATAGCTCAAACTACAGACAAGTATTAGCACTTGCTGGTCAGTTGTCTCTTTCAACAGATCAACTTATCGCTAAAGCAAAATCTGAAATCTCAAAAGGAAACTTTGGCTCTGAAAGCTTAACTCTTCAATTGTTAACAACCAAAGGTCTTGCAGAAGTAGCAAACATCAACAAAGCTTATGCTGAATCTGGTGGATGGTTCTCTCGAGATGGAAAACTGGCCGACATGATTGACGACGATGCAAGTCTCGTTATCAATAAAATGAAAGCTGCATCTGATGTAAAATTGTCAAATGAAACGATTGGAATAGTTTTGTCGGCCATTGCTTTTAAAGATGGTATGGAAAAAGGCGTATCAAACTTTGATCCAGTAGCAAAAGACATGACAATCAAAGTTCGTGGTCGCGTAAACAAGAGATTGGGTAAAATGGATGATCAATACAGGAAAAGTTTGAAGAAATTCGATAGAGACCTGTATAATAAGGCTGATGATATCGCAAAAGCCCATAGACCATTCGATGTACAAGAGTCTTCTGACTGGTCAAGCAACGACCGTTAAGAACTCGCTTCTTAGTAAAAAATATTGGCCAGGAGTCTTTCTCCTGGCCTTTTTATTTGTAACAAATTTAAAAGCTGAACAAATACGCATTGGCATCATTGATACAGGTTTTTGCCCGACAAAACTCAACTACGACAAAGGTAAAATAAACATTCATCCCCTCTTCGATGCTACTTATTCAGTCAGTATGAATTGCGATAAATTAGACAAAAAACAAAGACGATTTCATGGTCACTGGGTACTCGAAACTTTCTTAGAAAAAGCTCCTAAAGATATGATTATCGAAATATGGCCAGTCATCATTTTTGACTTTCAAGCCGTTCAAAAGAAACCTTATTGGATCAATGCCCTCAAATTTTTAGAAAGTAAACGAATTGATGTTGTACTATCTGCAGCCGGTTTGCCTTTAACAAAAGAAGTTCCCGTTGACCTTAAACTCATCTATAGTAAATTTTTCGTTTCCAGTGGTCGTGCTGGTGGACCGATTAAAATGGATACTAAACTTTTCCCGCATGAACTTGCCCCACAAGATTCCCTTTACTTGATTGGCTCCTTTTATCCTCCCTTAAACAAAGATGATTATATTTACGATGACAAACTTCTTTACCAAGATAAGATTGATTATTATTTCACTCAAGGTCCTATTGGTGAAGACTTTGTGGGAACTTCTCGTTCAGTGGCCATTGGACTCGCTCGCGCCATCGAACTCTGTCCAAAAGAATTTCATTCACAAAAAAACTCTGAATTAAGAAGCTGCCTTTCGAAGCAGAAACTCATTTTGAAAATGGCCTACTCGGGTAAGCTCGTTCCAAGTCTTTAATGCCCATAATCCGAGGCGTTTACTCAAATGATGTAACTGCTTAAAATAACAAAAAGTAACCGCAAAATGAAGAAGCTATTAACCGCATAGGTTGAGTTAAGTTATACTTATGATTATAAATATTTAAAGGTCGAATCCTATGGGCAGAACATTTATTATCATCTTCGCTTTTCTTATGGTTCAACTCCATTCGATGAATGTGGCCCTTGCTCAATCTTGCAATTACAGTGGTGACTCAGATTTAGAAAAGCAGCGTTCCGAGTGTCTCAAGAAAACCTCTATGGCCTGGTCGTGTGAGCTCAATCGTTGTATGACAACACAAGAATCTTATGCGCTAAGAAAACAATTTGAAGCTTGTACTCAAAACTCCGATCAAGCAGCTCGCCAAGCTTGTTTTGAAAAAATCGCAACAGAACAATCTGGTGTTGCCAAAGGAGCTCGGCCTAAATCAAGTGGCTTGGAAATGATCGGTGCTCTTGGAACTGCTCTTTATGCCATTATGTTAGGTTTTTCAATGAGGGCTTCCACCAGTGCAACTGGCATGTCTTGTAATTCAAAATACATGATGATTGGAGCAGGAGCAGCTTTCCTCGTTTCTCATTTCTATTTCAAAATGTTTGCTGGTAAAGATTTTAAAAAACTTCAAGAAAGTTATGAAAAGGATACCAAGTCTGCAGATTCTTTCGATGCTCAATACAAAGCTTTCGAGTACCTCAAGAAAGAACAAGAAGCAGTTAAAAAAATTGCTAGTCAAAAAAAGATGCTCTACACCGCTCTCATGGCGGCTTTCGGAATTGGAACAGCTCTAGCTTCATGGGAAACAATCAAAATGGGCATGGCTCCTGATTTTGGAGTTGGTACAGCTTGTATGACCCAAACACAGAAAGATAGCAGTGAAGCTCAACAAACTAAAAATACTAATATGGCCAAAAACAAAGAGGCTTCTGCTGCAGATAAAACTGCGCTCAACAAGGAGAACGCCAATTTTGATGGTGGCGCCAGTGGCATGTTTTTTACGATAGGTGCCTCTCCGATGAATATCGTTGTTGGTGGAGTTGGCACTGCTTTAACATTAAAATTAAGAAGCATTGCTGCTCAACAAGTTGAAGTGGCCGAACAAAATATTAAAGACATTGATGAAACCATGGCCAAATTTCAAGAGCAGATTGCAGGATTTTGTCCCAAAGGAAGAGATGATTACAACAATGCTCGCTGCTATTGTTACAACGATGACCGCTCAAAAAATAATTCGCGTACCAAGTCAGAAGTTTGTAAGGCCTTATGGGCGCAAGACGATCAAAACTTTTTCAAGAAGGCCGGGAATTATGCGGCCAATACAACAGGTGAAAGATCAGGTTGTATGATGATCGACGGTAAATTCGATGCCGACTGTAAATGTAAAAAATTTAAAGACAATAATACTGGTCAAAATGCTTGTTACAAAACTTATACTTCGACAATCAATGGAAACATCGGACAAACTCTCGCGCTTCCAGAAGGAAAAGCTGTTCTCGATTCAATCACTTCTGGTGGTTTAAGTACCGGAGCTTTATCCCAAGCCAATCTCGACAAACTTGCAGCTAAAGTCAAAAAAGCTCGTGATAGCATGTTGGCCAATTTGAATACTCAGCTCAAGGCCAATAATCAAGGTGAAGTCAAATTGAATGATGAAGCACTCTTAAGACAAGTTGCCTCTCAACCAATTTCAAAATCATTAGAGTCTGAAACAAAGGCCGCAGATCTTGGCAATCTTTCAGAAGGGGCCCGTGCAGCTTCTCCGATTGCCAGTGATATTAAAGCCGCCTTGGCCAAATCGAATATCAAGCCCGTTAACTTTAGTGGTGACAGCAAAGGTCTGAACGCAACAGGTGGTCCTCAACAACCAAAATTCAATTTCAGTATGGGAGACGATGGGGGCAGCAATAACGGCAACAACCAAGTCTTAAACTATATGGATAAGGATTATAATTATAAAAATAATGATATTGTTCAAAGAGACGATCTCTCAATATTTGACGTCATCTCGAATCGCTACAGCACGTCGGGAATGAGAAGATTGTTTGGCGATGGAGAATCTTCGGAAGCACCATCACCTGATGCCATGTAACTTACTCAGCACCAATCGCTTTTAACCAATCAGCAGTTGGTTCAACCATTTTTCTGGCCTTCATATCCATAAGAGCGACTGACAATTCGAGAGTCGAAGCAACTTTCCCATCTTCCTTCATCATCCACTGATTCAAAGTCATGATGAATTTATTCTTCATGCCTTTATATTCAGATTTAATGGTGATCTTCTCGCGATTTACCAATTCACGTTTAAAAGTGAGGTTGAGATCAAGTATAATAGGACCCACTTGATCGCGTTGAATGCGGGCAAAATCATAGCCGTATTGGGTGATAAAATCCCATCTCGCCTCTTCATAGATCTCGAGATAAGTAGCATTGTTAACGTGCCCAAAAGTGTCTAAATGGCGCTCTAAAATGGTTATCGGATATTCAAAGGTTATGCTCATACTGCCTCATTATCTTTGCATTCAGTCTTAGCTTCTTTGGTCAAATGCCCTCTTAAAAGCTATCTCTTTTCAATAAGATAAGTCATCATTCTTGATAAATCAACAAAACCAACGGTTCAAATCAAGTTTTCGCTCAATTTGGCCGATAAGACGCTTAGAATAGTATCAAGAACGATCCTTAGAAAATCGGGGACCTGTATGTTTAGAAAATTATTTTTAGTGAATGTCATAATACTAAACTTTTCTAGTGTTTATGCAGAAGAAAATCAAACATGTGAGCAACTTCGAGATAGTTGCAAAAGTGATGTTCAAAAATTTGAAGCGGCCGGTGATAAATGTGCTTGTATTTCGCTAACTCCCGGAGGGCCTGGGTTCAATATAGAGAGACTCGGAACATGGGATGAAAATGAAACATCCCAACTTAATATCACTGCAACTAGATTTTCAAATGAAAGAGGTCCATCAGTTGGAGCTGGAAGATATGTCGCCGCTTTCGATCGACAAGGAGCCTATTCTGGATTGCTAAGAGGTTTAGGCAATTTTCAAGGTCAAAACTGTTCAACAATTCTACCAGAAACAAATGCAGAGAATGACAGACAAAGGGCCGTATCAGCTCAGCAAAAAGTTCAGTATCAACTTTGCTTAGAGGATAATGGGAAAAAAATCTGTGAGGCAGATCATAAAGATCATGTTGCTGACTGTTTAAGAGCTGCAACAGATGCAAGAAATGAAATAATGGGGTTAGCAAACATTGCTCCGGTCGATACAAGTAGAGGAGCTGCCGCTGCTGTCGCGGCACAAGGTTCAGGTCAGACGAATCCATCTGCTGGTGGAGTAAAGCTCAATGGGCCAATTGCATTTGATAACACTTCGCCAGATCCACTCAGAAAGAAGAAATCAAATTTAACTTTTACACAACATGTGGGCTCACCTTCAACATATGGTGACAAGTATGGAATATCCGCTTCGGATGTTTTAGTACTTTGTGAGGGGGAAGCTGCAGTCCCTTGGGCCGAGACAAGAGGCCAAGATCCAGAAAAGAATTGGGGACCTAGTATGAATGAATTTGTGGCTTCTACAGTCGCAAAGTTCAATGAGAAGTTTTCTCAACCAAAAGAAAAATCGGCCTACGAACAATTTTTTAACACGGAAGTCATTCCAGAAATAAAACTGAGAGTTGAAACATATGTCAAATGCCAAGCTTTAACGATGATGATGGATAATTCTGATTACGGTGACCAAGAAGTCGAAAATACAAATGACAAGGGTAAATATATTAAAGTCTCTGCTCTTAAACCAGAACTTAAATGTGAAACTAGCTACCATGATGCTCAAGACTTTTATGCGTGTGTAAAAGTTCTCAATGCCTATGATGCCCTCAATATTGCGGGTCAAGGGATGCAGGTTTATCAACAAGTTGATAACGGAATGAAACTGGCTGATCGTCAGACTGATTTACAGAAGAAGACGCTAACAGGTGGTACAATTGACACGACAGATGTTCTGCAACAGCAAAAACAAACTGTGAAAGATGCTGCTGGATACGCTCAACAAAGAGCAGCTTTAGATACAGCTAAAGTGGCCACTCTGTTCGCAATGTTAAAACAAATGCCTTCAAAAGAAGATCTAACTTCTCAATGCATAAGCACAGAAGATGCATGGACTAAAAAGATTTCCGAGAGCTTCTTTACAAGAATCAAGACAAGTTTATTTAATGCATTAAATGGTGCAACATTTGATAAAGATTTTTCTGAATATAAAAAGACTTATGTACTCGTTTTTCAAAACGAAAGCACTTTCGCACAAGGACTTGCAACGACAGAGCAAGGCTCTACAGGAAGATCTATTTGTAACAAAGTAAGTGTTTCAAGTAGCTCTCGCGGAGGGGGTGCCGTAAATCTTCTTCCAAACCAAGCAATCAAAGAACAAATGAAAGGTGAAATGGTAAAGGCCGGAGTTGATGCTGCCTCAAATATGGCGAAGGCGGCCCTCCTTAATAAGCAAGCTGGAGAAATTGATGATGTGATCAATAGTATAAAAAGCTTTGAACCACCTCCAATTCCTGAGCAGCAATTAACTGATATGCAAATCCTTGAATGCCAGGCCAATCCACAAGCCGAAAACTGTGGAACGATTAATGGTCGAGGAAATGTTTCCTTCACTGGCAACGGAATTAATGTTGGCAATGGTCAGTTCGCAACGACTGATGGTCAAGGCATTGATCTCGGTAACACTGATCCAACAGCGTCCAACTCTGCGACTAGTAAATCGGATAGAACAGGAATGGCCAGAAAACTTGGAGGAGCAACTGCTGATGCTCCAGGTGATGGCGGTATTTTAAATCCAGTAGC
>Ga0210039_1003853_pt1 | contig 11250 bp, 7 predicted proteins | sample CryGeyCG2114_250_3_FD_185460 | JGI IMG/M metagenome (GOLD analysis project Ga0210039, IMG submission 185460) | Groundwater microbial communities from aquifer - Crystal Geyser CG17_big_fil_post_rev_8/21/14_2.50 (SPAdes) (version 2) | ecosystem: Environmental > Aquatic > Deep subsurface >...
CTGCCGCGGCGCAGGGGCTGAATACCTCTTCGGGTTCCAATCCAAACTGAGCGGCCGGCCAACTGGCGTACCGCCGCCAAGCCAAACCGCTTATATGTAACGCATCTCCCGCGCCATCCAACAGTTGCGGTGAGTTGGCTTGAAGCTGGCGGGAAGCGAAAAAGGAGAATTCCGGGTTGCGCTCGGCTGCTCGAAGCAGCTTTTCCAGCCAATCCGGCTCAGGGAACGCATCCGCGTTGAGCATGGCCAGCCATTCCCCGCGCGCCAGGCGCGCCCCGAGATTATTGGCGGCGGCGAAGCCTCGGTTTTCGTCCAACCTCTCCACGCGCAGGATCAGCCCCGGCCAGCGGCTTTCCATTCCATCCAGGGAGCCATCCGTGGAGCCGTTGTCAACCAGCACGACTTCGAAATCCTTGAGCGTTTGCGCCGCCAGGCAGCCCAGGCAGCGAGTCAGGGTTGCGGCGCTGTTCCATGTGACCAGGATGACAGAGATGCGCGGGTGTGGGTCAAAATTGGACATAGTCTCTGAATTACTGTGCGCTGCGTAAATATTGGAACTCAAGTTGAAATCTGCGCCAGCCAATTCTTAATGCGGCAAAAATATTTTTCTTGACGGAAATACCCACTCATGATACCATACTTGCCTGATACAAAAACTCAGGGTCATTGGGAATCGCCGTGATCTAGGGAAAGATAAGGGGGTGTTGGGGGGCTTCGCCCACCCAACACCTTCTATTTATTCTCTCACCACGGCAATTCCCAGAGAGACAAAACTCGGATAAGAAAGGATCAAAGTCTGATGGCTACAAGACCTTCTCCAACTTACGATGAAGAAATTAATTTTGACTTCGGAAAATACATTGAAACGGTGGTGCGTCAATGGCAGTGGATTGCGGCGTGCGCTCTGGGGTTGGGCATCCTCGCTCTTGCCTATTCGCTGTTCATCAACCTTGCGTCCCCGTCTTACAAGGCGGTGGCCTTGGTTGCTTCCGCCCAAACAGTGTCCGACGTTAATTTTGGCTCAGCGATCACATCTACCTCTGATGTCCAATTGGCACAAACAGCCGCTGGAGGCGCTCAATACTTTTATGACCGCGCGGCGCGGCTCCAGTCATTTGTTTCACAGGTCCAGAACGGCGCCGTAGCGGAACAGGTATTGGAAGAGCTCGGCCCAAGGCTCGATAATAAAAAGGGAGAGCCGACTACTGCCGCGGCTTTGCTGGGGATGGTGAGTGCGGATTTGATCCCAAAAACGGATACGATTCAGATCTCGGTTACATACGGCGACCCGGTCATCGCGGCTGAGATCGCCAATGCCTGGGGCAAGGCTTATGTGCAACGGATCAACGAACTGTATGGCGGCTCGTCGTCTGGCACGTCAACCCTGGCCACCGAGGCGGACGTTACCCAGGCTAAAACAGACTATGATAAAGCTCAGGCGGCCCTGGATGACTTTATCGCCCGTGACAAGACTAACGAATACGCTCGCCAGAGCGATGAAATTTCAGCTATCAACACCAGCCTGCGCGTGGCTCGCAGCACTGTAGGCAACCAGCAAGCGCAGGACATCTTGGCGCGGCTCGACCAGGCGTATTCCGACAGCCGCCAGATCGGGCTGTTTTTTGACAACGCTGTTTCCATGCGCGCGGCTGTGAACGTTGGCGGAGATGCTGCGGCCAGAAGTAACGCCCTGGCCCTGACCATGCTCAAGACCCAGATTTACGCTGCCTTTCCAGGTACCAATACCCTGCAGATACAGAACCTGCCCGAGGCGCTGGGCAGCAGTATCTCCACTGTCTATGCCGCCGGCATGGTCGCCGACCTGGATGCACTCATCTCGACTCTCGAAACACGCCAGACCGAACTGAATGAACTGACCGCCACCCTTTCCTCTGAGATCCTGAATGGAGAGAATATTAAGTTCCTTGATAAACCATTAGACAGCAGCGGAGCGCTGGCCCAAACCATCCAGGATCGTTACCCAGAATTGTTCAAAATAGGCGATCTATCAACCTTGAGCCTCAAGGTTGTAGAAAATGGCAACCCGCTGGCTACAGAGGCGTTGCAGCGTTCGCAAGCGCTGTTGGAACTAAAAGGCCTGGAGGATTTGGTGAACTTCTCTGTCGCCGGTACCCCGATCGAGACGAAAATCGAAGAGAACGAACAGAAGATCCGGGATCTGAATTCTCTAATCAGCTCAGAAACCAGCACGCTTAACGTACTGACCGGGGCGCGCGATCTGGCCTGGAAATCGTATTCTGCCCTGGCAACCAAAGCGACTGAAATAAGTGTGACAGCCCAAAATATCCAGGTGGTCTTTGCTTCGCCTGCTACCCCCCCGGAAGAAACAGCAATCCACAGTCGAAATAATGCAGGGCTGGCCGCTGGAGTGGGTTTGCTGATCGGCATTATCGTCGCTTATGCCTATGAGTTCTGGCAGAACTATAAGGGGCGCAAGATCGAGATTATCTCGAAGAAAATGTTCGCTTATGCAAACAATTTGGTTTATAAAAAGCCGATCAAATCGCGGAAGAAGTTTAAATAGCTTTGACTCTTTCTGGATTTACAGGGTACTGCGTAAATATTTGAACCCCAATCGTCGTTTTTTTCCTTGTTTTCTGGCCGATTCAGTTCAGAAATTTACGCAAGGAGCAGTAAACGGTCTCGGTTTTTCCCCATGGAAGCAGACTGCCAAAAATTGTTTCATTATAGCCGTTTTGCCACATTTGGACTTGACAAAATCTTTTGGGGTCTGGCCTTAGATCCAAGATGGGTTTTGTTCATTTGACGGATAGAGAGAAGATGGCTGCCGAGTGGTGGCAGGAAGGGAAGCAGGGAAACGAAACGGCGTAGTGGAACCTGCCTACAATGCCGATGGGATTCGTATCTTTTGGGTAACCTCAGCTTGAACCGCGTAACAATTGCTCTCCGGCAAACGGCCATTTTTTGTGACCGGTGGCAGTGGGTACTGCTTGCACTTGCGTCGCCATTTCTGCTCTTTCCCTCTCCCAGCCGATCGCTGGCTCTCTTCGTGGTGCCGGGGCTGTGGATCGTCGCCTGGCTGGCAGGCCGCGAGCCACTGCCGCGCACGCCGCTCAACGCGACTCTGCTGCTGATGTACCTGATGGTGCTGGTCAGCACGCTGGTCACATTTGATATTGCCTTCAGCCTACCCAAGATCGCCGGTCTGGTGCTTGGCATTGGTGTATTTTTTGCCTTTGTACGCTATGGGAAAACTGCCAGAGGCTGGTGGTTGTCTCTAATTACCTTCGTAGGTGTAGGGAGTGGCATAGCCGCTTTTGCTTTAGTCGGCACAAAGTGGGCTGCAAAGTTTAGCATTCTAACGCCTCTCACCTCTCGTTTGGCTCCTCGTATTACTGGACTACCTGGTGTGGAGGAAGGACTCCATCCGAATCAAGTTGCTGGTGGTCTGGTGTGGGTGCTTCTCCTCATTGTTGTCCTCCTAGGAACAACTATTATTCGAAGAAGAGAATGGTTGGCTGCACTCGGACAGAGGCGTGGAGTCACAATGGCTTTTGTGTTGGCGGTTTCAACACTGTTGATAACCTCCACTTTCTTATTGACTCAATCACGAAGTGGCTATATTGGGTTTGTTATCGCTAGCATCGTAATTCTTCTGATTGTGCTGCCCTCGCGATGGCGGTGGGCTTTCTTCGGCAGCATAGTAGTAACAATAGTCTTGGCAGCGTTTTTTTTATGGCCATCTCGACCGGCTATATTATTGGGAAGTGCTTTTGGGAGCAACCCGGCCGGCGAAGCGGGTTTGTCCCTTGATACATTGGAGGGTCGAATGGAACTCTGGTCACGGGCGATCTATGGCATCCAAGACTTTCCATTCACGGGTATGGGATTGAATACATTCCGGCGTGTTGTGCATATGCTCTATCCGCTTTTTCTGATTGGCCCGGATGTGGACATTGGTCACGCCCATAACGAATATCTGCAGGCCGCCTTGGACTTGGGAATTCCTGGTTTGATTGCATTCTTGGCGCTCTATATCGGGGCTTTTTGGATGCTGTTGGCAGTTTGGAAAGCAACCCGAGATTCTGCAGGAACCTGGAGTTCGCCTGCTGGCTCGGGTTTCTTAACCAAAGCCTTGGTATTGGGTTTGGGAGGTGGCTTGCTTGCGCATATGGTTTTTAGCTTGACGGATGCAACAGCATTAGGAGCAAAGCCAGGCATTTTGTTCTGGATGCTGCTGGGACTGATCTGCGGCTTGTTTGCTCAGCGGCGGCCAAGATTATCTGATCAAGGTGCAAGTGTGGAACGAACGGCAGGGATCTCAGCTTGATGATTGATTGGATTGATGTAATAACCAACTCGCTCTGGATAGTCGGCTGCGCGCTTGGGCTGGCTGTATTTAGTTATTCTAACTGGGAGGCAGCGATTCGCAAGGAGAGGCTGCGCGTGATCTTAGGGTATTGGCGAATGCAGGTGATCATCAGTTTGGCCGGAATGTTATTTTGTTTAGGCTTGATGAGTAACGCATCGGCCATCTGGGAATCGCTGGTATGGGGAGTACTTGCCCTAGGGTTTGGGATTCAGGCCTGGCTTATCTGGCGCGGACGCGATTGACCCATTGAGGAGTTGCTGGGAGAGGAAAAAGTATGGAGAAGTCTGTGCCCAAGCAATCGTGGAGTGGCTGGCAATTACTGATGGCAGCTGCTTTCACCGCCGGTACTCTAGTTCTAACCTTGCGTGATGTGAACTTCTCGAAAGTGATTTCTATCTTGTCCCAGGCAGATTTAGGCTTATTAGCCCTGGCGGTGATTACCGTTGTGGCTAATATCGCAGCCAAGACGGTTAGGTGGAGATTGCTCTTTGCTTTACATAAGCAGCCTTCGTTAGGCAGATGTTTCTCGGTTCTATCTATCGGCTTGCTAGCGAATATGATCGCCCCAACGCGGCTAGGCGAGTTCGTCCGGGCTTTTCTAATCGGTGAGACTGAATCAGCCAGTAAGGTGTACGCTCTAGGTACAATCGCCGTCGAGAAAATTATCGAACTCACGGTGATTCTGATTTCTGTAGCACTGCTCTTAACTCAAATGGCTCTACCGGACTGGTTAATGGAATCCGCGCGGATTGCATTTACCATCACATTGTTTATTGTTCTCTTACTGTTCGTAGCATGGCAGCAGGACGCAATCCTACGGGGAGTCGGATGGACAAGCCGATTCATCCCGTGGGTATCGAAGGAAAGACTGATTGAGCAAGCACAATATGCGTTGGTCAGTCTAAGTGTGTTGCGTTACCCCCGCCTGTTGAGTGGTTTGTTCGCTTGGTCAATAATAGCATGGCTATTTGGAATATCCACGAATTATTTGGTCTTGCTGGCCATGGGATTGTCTTTGCCAATCTGGACCGCTCTGCTCTTACTGGTGGTTTTGCAAGTAGGAGTGGCGGCAATCCCCTCTGCACCTGGTCAGGTCGGCGTCTTTCACTATCTGGTGATTCTTAGCCTTTCGCTCTTCACCGTGCCAAAGGAAGTGGCGCTTGGATATGGGATCGTGTTACACTTGATAATATATATACCATTAACACTGATGGGTATCTTTGCACTTTGGCGTGAGAAAATAGCCTGGCAACGGCTCCTGAATTTCCATATCCGTTGACAGAAGCATGAGAAGGAAAGCCCATTGTCATTCTGGCAAAATCATTGCGTCATGGTCACCGATGCGCTAGTGGAAGGCTGGGCAAGATTATGCTTGGTGGCTGACCTCTCCATGCGTAGGCGTTTGGATCGGCAACCGAGGGAGCGATAGATGCAGGCGACCGAACGGGTTAACGTCCTGGGGATTGGCATAAGTGCCATTACAATGTCTCAAGCGCTGGCAATCATTGAGGAATGGATTGTTCAACGGGAGAGACACTATGTGTGTGTGACTGGCGTTCACGGTGTGATGGAAAGCCAGCGAGATGAGAACCTTAGGCGTATCCACAATACCGCTGGGCTAGTTACACCGGATGGAATGCCACTGGTATGGTTCAGCCACCTCCGGGGGAGCCGTCATGTCGAGCGGGTCTATGGTCCTGATCTGATGCTGGCACTTACCGAACGCTCCATAGAGAAAGGCTACCGCCATTTTCTCTATGGAGGGAGAGTGGGTGTGCCAGAACGCCTCGCACAGAACCTTACACAATGGTTTCCAGGTTTGAATATTGCGGGAACGTACTCTCCTCCCTTTCATACCCTGACAGGCGAAGAGGAGCTTCGTACTGTGCAAACGATCAATGTATCAAACGCTGATATTGTCTGGGTTGGACTTGGAACCCCCAAGCAAGAGTATTGGATGAAAGAGCATCTGGGCAAAGTGGCGGCACCTGTGATGATTGGTGTAGGCGCGGCTTTTGACTTCCACTCTGGCTTGAAAAAGCAGGCACCCCGCTGGATCCAGCGCAGTGGGTTTGAATGGTTATATCGTTTCATGACCGAACCACGACGTTTAGGAAAGCGCTATCTCGTCAATAACCCATTGTTTTTGTGGCTCATTTTGCTGCAGACTTTAGGGATCAAGCGATACAGTCTGGAATAAAATATGCTGAACCGTAATTCAAACTATATCATCATCTCTTTTGTAATAGACTTGGGGCTTACGCTGTTCGCTGTAGTAGCGGCCTTCTGGCTTCGGCTAAACCTCCCATGGGGTCGCCCTTTGCTCTCAGAGTGGGATTGGAGCCTCTTGTACTATGAAGCGGCCTTACTGTATCCAGTGGTCTTCTTTCTCTTCTCATTATACGATCCAGAGCGCACCTTTCGCGCAGCGGATGAATACCAGACGCTAACAGTAGCCTGTTTACTTGCTGGGTTGGCTTTGGCAGGACTGGTCTATTTCACTAACCGAGATATTTCACGCTTGGCCTTGGTCTATTTCTATGTCGTGCATTTTGTTCTACTTACATCCTGGCGAGCCGTGGCGCATTTGTTCCAGAAGAGGCGATATGAACAAGGTATTGCTGCACGCCGCGTCTTGATAATTGGCGGAGGCGATGCACTCCGTCACACCCTGGAACGATTGCATGAACTGTCCTGGAACGGTATACGGCTCGTTGGCTATTTGACTGACGACCCCCCTATTCCAACAGCCGACGAACGGGTTCCCAACCTGGGACCTCTATTGCGGTTCGAATCCACCATAAGAAGCCTCCAGGTGGATGACGTTTTGCTGGCTCTGCCAACTGAGTCTTATGAAAAAGTTCAGGGATTTGTTACGCAACTAATTGACAAGCCTTGCAACGTATGGATCGTACCCGATTATTTTAACCTGTTCCTCTATGGCTCAAGCGTGTACAATTTAGGCGGGATACCGCTGATCGGCATTAAAGTCCCCACCTTAAGCGGCTACCAGCGTGTGATCAAGCGCGCGTTCGATCTTTGTGTGGGCACTTTGCTTCTTTTACCGGCTTTACCCGCGATGGCGATCATTGCCTTAGCCATTCGCTTGGACTCGCGGGGACCATTCCTATTGAAACAGCAACGGGTCGGTGAAAATGGATGTCTGTTTTGGATGTACAAATTTCGTTCTATGATAGCGGATGCTGAGGAACACCTGGAAGAGGCATTCCGCTACGATGAACAGGGGAGATTGATTCACAAGACTGCAAACGATCCACGGGTGACGCGGGTAGGGCGTTTTCTTCGTCGTATGAGTCTGGACGAATTGCCTCAGTTATTCAATGTACTCAGAGGGGAAATGAGCCTAGTGGGTCCACGTCCAGAATTGCCTTACTTGGTGGAAAGGTATCAGCCCTGGCAGCGCAAGCGCTTTGCCGTGCCGCAGGGAATTACTGGCTGGTGGCAGGTCAATGGCCGCAGCGATAAACCGATGCACCTATACACTGAAGATGACCTTTTCTACATACAGCATTATTCGATCTGGCTCGACCTGCAAATCCTGCTCAGGACAATCTGGGTAGTCCTATGTGGTAAAGGTGCCTATTGATGCGCTTCTGGCAAATTCCTCCGCTGCGGCTGATCCTTGTGTTGGGTCTGCTGCATGGCTTGCTGTATGTCTTCCTGGTTCCTCCCTGGCAGCACTACGATGAGCCAACTCACTTCGAGTATGCATGGTTGATTGCCAATCGTCTGGAGTTGCCGAAGCCGGGTGACTATGATCAGAACATGCGCCGGCAAGTTGCGACCTCAATGCTACAACATGGCTTTTTCCGCGACTTGAACTTTCGCCCGGATTTGCTTTCTGAGGATGAGCCTATCTGGATCGGTCTTCCGTTGTTATATCATCCTCCCTCCTACTACTTGCTTGTCTCGTTACCACTGCGGTTCTTGCCATTCGGTGATGTCACCTTGCAGTTGTACGCGGCGCGGCTGGCTTCTTTGGGTTTGTATCTGCTGAGTATCGTTGCCGCGTGGGGGGCGGTAGGAGAACTCTTTCCCTCTGAGCATCCTTTACGTTGGATGGTTCCCCTCACAATGGCTATGTTACCGGGATACGTTGACCTGATGACAGCAGTTAATAGCGATGTGGGTGCGACAGCGTTGTTTTGCCTGTTCCTCTGGGGAAGTTTGCAAATGATGCAGAAGGGCTTTTCCTTCACACGTTTCCTTTGGGTGGGCAGCACCGCTGTGTTATCCCGATGGACCAAAGAGACAGTGTATCTCGCACTGCCACTACTAGGCTTTCTGCTGCTTTTCTCGCTATTTCGGGGTCGCTGGCGCTGGGTGACTTGGGTGATGCTTGCAGCAGTGGTTCCGGTTGTCCTGGCTTCAGTCTTCTCCTGGGGAGATGCTCTTTTCTGGTATCGCTCTCGTAGCACTTTGCAGGCGAACTCGACGCGAGTCGTCTCATCAGAGGCTCCTCTGGGAACGCATGCTCTGCAACTGGAAGCAGTACCAAATGCCGCGCCTGCGGAAATCTTCCAATTGCTTCCCATGAGTGAGGGCATCGCGCTGAGAGGCAAAACGGTCACGCTAGGGGGGTGGATATGGGCTACCCAGCCGCTCACCATCAACGCCTTTACCCTCTATGATGGGCGGCAGTCCTTTTCGCAAGCAGTTCAAATAGGCACATCTCCAACGTTTTTTGCCATATCCGCTACTTTAGCCGAGGATGCGAGCCGCGCGCGGGTAATCTTGGCGCCTGCCAGTCAGAAGAGCCAGGACACATTGACGGTTTTCTATGATGGGCTGGTGATGGTGGAAGGCGCGCGCCCGCTGGAAGCGGCGCCTCAGTTTGACGACCCGGCGGCGCAGCAAGGGATGTGGGGAGGACAGGCTTTCGATAACTTGCTGCGCAACGCTTCTGCGGAGAGCGGTGGACCGCGGATTCGACCGTGGGTTGAAAAGATAAGTACAGAACTTTTCTATATTACGTCCTATCCTTCGCTGATGCTGGGCTCTCTACTTGATTGGCCTGGAGCAGGATGGTATTATCAGGTAACGGGGCAGAATCTATTGCGCACTTTTTGGGCTAAATTTGGCTGGGGTCACGTTCCTCTTATCTTACCATTTACCGGTCGGCCCTACTTCCTCTTGGCGATGCTTACCCTGGCCGGATTGGGAGGGGCGGGAATAGCGCTGTGGCGCCAACGCTTCGCCCTGCCGTGGAATGTGCTCCTGTTTCTAGGCATTGCCCTGGTAGGGATATGGGGATCGGCGATCCTGCGGGGTGTTCAATCGCTGACCGATTCAGTCTTCATACCTGGAGCGCGCTACACTTACCCTGCGATAATCCCCACCATGCTGGTGTTAAACCTAGGTTGGTTGGAGATTATGCGTTACGTCGAGCGTTGTACACATGCTCCATCCAACGCAAAATTCCTGGTACATTTTCTCCTCTTCCTGGGTTTGGATATTGCCGCGCTATTGAGTCTCATCCATTTTTACTCCATAAGATAAACCGGAGGAACAACATGAAATCACGATTAATGCGAACGACGGTCGCAATGCTGCTCGGGATATTTTTGCTATCCCCATTTTTGGTAAAAGCAAATCCTGTGACCGCCTCGTCGGCCGTAGCAGCGCCCAGCCCTTCTCTGTATCTGCCGCTGGTGATGCGGCCCGTAGCCGCGCCCATCCCTTCTGTTCTCTACTTGCCGCTGGTGATGCGTAATTTCCCGCTTCAGACCCTCTTTGGGGCTGAAATGGACCAACTTACATCAGGTGGGGGATTAGACCAGATGGCTGCCGCCAATATTTCCTGGACGCGGCGCAATGCCGTGCTCTGGTCAAGCGTCGAGTCCACCGAGGGAACGTACAACTGGAGCGGCATGGTCGGCTTGGAGAGTGAATTGCAGAATGCCTCCGAAAAAGGCATGCGGGTGATCCTGATCGTACGCAGCACGCCGCAATGGGCGCGCAAAATAGCCGGCTCAGGACCCTATTGCGGCCCTATCCATCCAGACAAACTGCCCGCCTTTGGCAGTTTTATGCACGAACTGGTTGCGCGCTACAGTGTGCCTCCTTACAATGTCAAGTACTGGGAATTGTGGAACGAACCGGATATTGATCCTTCCATTTTCGGATACGGTGATAGCATATACGGTTGCTGGGGCGATCAGAGCGATTCCCATTACGGCGGCGGGTACTATGCTGAAATGCTAAAGGCGGCTTATCCACAGATCAAGGCCGCCGATCCGCAAGCGCAGGTGTTGGTAGGCGGGCTGTTGCTGGATTGCGACCCGCGCGGTTCGCCGTCTGTCTGTGCTTCGCTCACTCCCCCTCACACTGACAAGCCGCCCAAATTCTTGGAGGGGATTCTGCTGGGTGGTGGCGGTCCCTACTTTGATGGGGTCAGTTTCCACGCTTACGACGTCTACTGGGGAGCATTTGGGCAATACAAGATACCAAATTGGAACACGGCGTGGGATACGACCGGGCCGACCGTTATTGCCAAGGCTGGTTTTGTGAAAAGTGTGCTGGCCGCCTATGGATTTTCGGGCAAATTTCTGATGAACACCGAGACAGCAATTCTGTGCGGATCGTGCAGCAATGATGCCATTTTTGAGACGACCAAGGCTTACTACGTAGCGCAGGCCTATGCCGCTGCGCTTGCCCAGGGACTGCGTGCGAATGTCTGGTATAGCGTGCTGGGCTGGCAAAACTCTGGTCTGCTGAATTCTGATCTCAGCTCACGCCCGGCCTACACGGCCTTCCAATTTGCCCGTAGTGAACTACGCGATGCGACGTTTGTGCGAGAAATCACCGAATATGATCACGTGAAAGGGTACGAGTTTCAGCGGGGCGATCGTCGCATCTGGGTACTATGGTCGCTG
>Ga0210039_1003854_pt1 | contig 11247 bp, 7 predicted proteins | sample CryGeyCG2114_250_3_FD_185460 | JGI IMG/M metagenome (GOLD analysis project Ga0210039, IMG submission 185460) | Groundwater microbial communities from aquifer - Crystal Geyser CG17_big_fil_post_rev_8/21/14_2.50 (SPAdes) (version 2) | ecosystem: Environmental > Aquatic > Deep subsurface >...
TCTCAGCGATACCCTGACCCGCCGCGCCCATGCCCAGCTGGATGAAAACAACACTCTGGCAACCGCCGTCAGCGAAATGGCTTCCAGCGCCAAAGAGGTGGCCCAGAACACCGCCACCGCCGCGCAGACCGCCAGCGAAGCGCGCACCGTGGTTGATCAGGGGCAGCGGGTGGTCACCGAAAACAGCGAAGCCATTGGCCGGCTGGCCGATGCGCTGAGCAATGCTTCGCAGGTGATTGAGCGTCTGGCCACCGATTCGCAGCAGGTCGGAGCCGTACTGGCGGTGATTAAGGCGATTTCTGAACAGACCAACCTGCTGGCCCTGAACGCTGCTATTGAGGCGGCCCGGGCCGGCGAGCAGGGGCGCGGTTTTGCCGTGGTGGCCGATGAGGTACGTACTCTGGCCGGTAAAACCCAGGCCTCCGCCAGCGAGATCGAACAGATGATCACCCAGCTGCAGCAGGCCGCAGGCTCTGGTGTGCAGGTGATTGAAAACAGCCGTGAACTGTCGCGTCAGTCAATCGAGCGGGCGCAGGAAGCGCGTGACAGCTTTGCCGATATTGTCAGCGCCTTCAGTAATATTGAGGGCCGCACGGCGACCATTGCCACCGCCGTGGATGAACAGACGCGGGTTGCGCAGGAAATTCATCAGCTGGCCGAGCGTATCCGCAATTTGTCGGAGCAGAATGCACAGGATGCCAGCCATCTGAATGATATGAGCCGTGATTACACCGCCGTGGCGCAGCGTCTGCACGCCATCAGCCGTCACTGACGCCAGTGCGTGCTGGTTTGCGCGCGCAGGCTGAGCGGTTATTCTCTGCGCCTTTGTTTGCAGGGCAGGGTTTGTATGATCGGATTGATTCAGCGCGTCAGCAACGCCAGCGTGGTGGTGGATGGTGAAACCACTGGTGCCATCGGTGAAGGCATTCTGTTATTGCTTGGTGTACAGCGTGACGACAGCAGCGCCAGTGCCGATAAGCTGCTGAATAAAGTACTGAACTACCGTATTTTTGCCGACGAGCAGGGGCGTATGAACCGCAGCCTGCTCGATTGCGGTTATGAATTGCTGGTGGTGTCGCAGTTCACGCTGGCGGCTGATACCGGCAAAGGCACCCGCCCGGGTTTTTCCCGCGCCGCAGCGCCGGAGCTGGCTGATGAGCTATATCGCTATTTTCTGCAGCAGGCGGCGTTGCAGGTAACCACCGCCAGCGGTCGCTTTGGCGCAGATATGAAAGTATCTCTCACGAATGATGGCCCGGTGACCTTCTGGCTTGAGGTTTAGCAGGCTGTTGATTTTCTATCTGCGTTGCCACTGCAGTGTTAAAAACCGACTCAAAATGCTCATTTACGACCTGTAAACTGCGCTTTTTCGCCGGTTTTTGCCTTGCATTGACTGCCTCGAAAACGAAAATCAACAGCCTGCTAGACGCGCGCGATTTCTGTTTACTCTGTGTTTCCCATCGGGCCATATCGGCTTTGTCTTTGGCTGTGCGGGTGAATCGTCGGACACTTCTTGCTATGCTCGCCGCCACTTTTTTATCAGACCGCTGCCAGCCTCTGCCGATTCCGGGCAGGTAACGGCTGCGATAACGGAGATTGCCGTGGATTACTCTGTACTGAAACACTCACATGCGGGCTTTGCCTATTTAACCGTCCTGCTGTTTGCCGGCCGCTTTATGCTGTTTTATTTCGCACCGGTCTGGCGCCGGAACAAACTGCTGAAAATACTGCCTCATGTGCTCGATACCCTGCTGCTGGTGTTTGCCATTATGCTGTGTATCCGCATTGCCCAGTACCCGCTGACTGATGCCTGGCTGACCGCTAAAGTCATTGGTTTGTTGCTGTACATCGGTTTTGGCACCGCCGCGATCAAGCGCGCCAGCCGCAGTGCATTTTTTATGGCGTTATTGAGTTATGCCTATGTTCTTGGCGTAGCAAAAACGCATAATGTTGTATCCTGGTTTTCGTATTTCTGATCAATAACAGGACAGACACTTGCAGACACTGAGCCTCTCATCCATCAACCGCCGGCTGCGCGGCCCTTTTTATGGGCTGCTGGTACTGTCGTTGGTGTTTGCAGTGGTGCTGAGTGCCAACAGCCAGGCGCTGATGCTCTGGCAAATGACAGCGCAGAATGAGCTGGTACAGATGAAGGCGGGCGGCGATTCTCAGATGCCTGCTGATATGCCTGCCTGTCACAGCATGATGGCTATGGATGATATGAGCGGTGCTCAGCACGTCTCAGACAACAGCAGTATGCACACCGGTACACATAGTAGCGCCACGATGGCCGACTGTGATGCATCATGCCCCTGCTGTGCCGGTGCCTGTTCTTCTTTTGCCATGACGCTGGATATGCCGCGTGCCATACGCAGCAAACAGCAGAGTTTTTCCCGCTATGACCCACGCCCGGCTGCGGCCGTGGTGCTGGCCCTGCCGCAACGTCCCCCCATTTTCAGCTGAATCATCGCTACAGAACCGCACAGGTATTGGTGGCAACAGCCCCTGATCTTTGTGTCTTTTTGATTTGCTGAAAGTGGAGCATTTCCATGATGTTGTTTTTTACCGGCCGCCACCCCTGTGCGCAGGCCATTGTGTTTGTGCTGCTGTGCTGGCCTGCGCCCAGGGTACTGGCCGCGGAGCCTGGTCTGAGTCTGGCGCAGACGCGCGAGTATGCGCTGCAGTCGGACCCGGCGCTGCGCAGTCAGCGTCAGCTGGAGCAGGCCTATCGCCAGGACAGCGCCGCCAGCCGCTACTGGCCTAATCCGAAAATCGCGCTGAATGCGCAGAATCTTCCTACCGACTCCTGGTCGTTTGAGCAGGAACCCATGACCCAGATCCAGCTGGGTATCAGCCAGATGCTGCCGCGTGGTGACAGCCTTGATCTGCAGGCGCAGAAGCAAAGTCTGATGGCCGGCCTCAGCCGTGAAAATCAGGCGCTGCGTGCGCGTGAGTTACGCCGTGAAGTATCACTGTTATGGCTGGAAGCCGCCCGTGCTCAGGCGGCCGAAAAGCTGACCGCCGAACACCTGCAGCACTTGCAACAGCAGGCCGCCGTACTGAATCGCCGTTACCGTAACGCCAGCGGGCTGAATGCTGACAGCGGGCCACAGCAACAGGATTTGCTGCGCGTTGAGCTGGAAACCCAGCGTATCCGTGAGCGCCTGCTGAATCTGCAGCAACAGTATCAGGCTGCGCGTCAGCGTCTGAATGAATGGCTGCCGCCGGGTGAGGCGATGACGGCTCTGGCGCTGGAAGATGCTCCCCGCTTTGAGCCCGCAGCAGAGCTGGTAAATGCAATGCCTGACGATCAGGCGTTAGCCGCCGTGCTGATGCAGCACCCGCTGTGGGCCCAGACTGAAAACCGCGTCGCCAGCGCCGCCGCTGATATCGAGCTGGCGCGTCAGGAAGACAAAGCGCAGTGGGGCATTCAGGCCAGCTACGGCTATCGCGGCGATGATGCGATGGGTAACGACCGTGCGGATTTTGTTTCCGTTGGTGTCAGCGTCGACCTGCCGTTGTTTAACGGCGAACGCAACGAGCGCAAGGTGGCCGCCAGTGTACGCCGCCGCGAAGCCGAACAAACCCGGCAGCAGCTGTTGTTACGCCAGCTGCTCAGCGCAGTACGCAACGAATGGGCTCAGTATCAGCTGCAGCGCCAGCGGCTGGAATTTTACGATCAGACTCTGTTGCCGCAGATCAGCCGCCAGCTACAGGCGGTAAAGAACAGCTACGGCCAGGACAGAGATGACTTTAACGATGTGATCCGTGCGGTGATGGAGCGCCTCAACGGCGATATCGAACGCCTTAACCTTTTGCGTGAACTGCACAAAACCGCAATCCGCCTTGAATTTTATGCCCCCGGATTTTCTGCACCGTCGCCTGCCGCCTCTGCTGCGCAGCCAGGCATGACATCCGGCCACGGTACTGAACAGGAATAAAACGATATGACAATGAAACAACAATGGCCGTTATTACTGGCTCTGGCAGTAGGTACCGGTCTCGGCGCCGGCCTGATGTCGGTACAGCAACCACAAACAGAAGCGGCAGAAACACAGGCCAGTGCTGAACCGCAGCCACTTTACTGGGTTGCGCCGATGGACCCTAACTATCGCCGCCCTGAACCCGGCCTGTCGCCGATGGGGATGGAGCTGGTGCCGGTCTACGCCGATGACAACAGCGGTGCCGAAGACGCGCCGGGCACCATCCGCATCAGTCCTGCGGTAGAACAGAACCTGGGCGTACAGAGCGCTGCAGCAGAGCGGGTGCCGCTGGTGCAGCAGGCGCTGGCACTGGCGGAAATTCAGGTGAATCCGCAATACGAACAGCAGATCCAGGTGCGCAGCGAAGGCTGGATCAGCCGCCAGCAGGTGTTTGCCGTGGGCGAGCGTGTCAGCGCCGGACAGACGCTGTTTGAGTTTTACAGCCCGCGCATTATCAGCGCACAGGAAGAACTTTTGGGCGCACTGGAAGCCCGTCAGCCAGCGCTGATCCGCGCGGCGGAGAGCCGTCTGTTAGCACTGGGTGTGGATGCCGGCTGGCTGCAGCAGCTGCGCCGCGATCGCAAGGTGCGCCAGCAGGTGGCGATCGTGGCGCCACAGGATGGTGTGATTACCCAGCTGAATCTGATGCCGGGAGCACGGGTAATGCCGGAGCAGGCGTTATTACGGATCGCGGATCTAAGCCGCCTGTGGGTGGACGTGCGTTTGCCGGGGTCGCTGGCCGGCTGGCTCAGCGCTGGTGATCGGGTTGTGCTGCAACGGCGTGACGGGGTGTCGGCCGAGCTTATGGCTGACAGTGTGTATCCACTGCTGAACAGCGAGCTGCGCAGCCAGACGGTACGCCTGCAGCTGGATAACCAGAGCGGTCACTGGCGCCCGGGGGATTTTGCCCAGGCACAACTGCAGAAACAGAGTGAACCGGTACTGCAGGTGCCGCGTAACGCCCTGATTGATGACGGCGTACAGCCACGGGTTGTGCTGGCTTTGGGTGATGGCCGCTTCCGCTCTCAGGCGGTTATGGTTGGCCGCACCGGACAGGATAACGTCGAAATTCTGCGAGGCCTGAAAGAAGGCCAGCAGGTGGTGACCAGTGCGCAGTTTATGCTGGATTCTGAATCGGCCATCGGTGCCGACCTGAGCCGTTTTGACGATGAAGTGGATCATTCGCAGATGGATCATTCGAACATGGATCACTCGAACATGGATCACTCGAACATGGATCACTCGAACATGGATCACTCGAATATGGATCACTCGAATATGGATCACTCGAATATGGATCACTCGAATATGGATCATTCGAACATGGATCATTCGAACATGGATCACTCGAATATGGATCACTCGAATATGGATCACTCGAATATGGATCACTCGCAGATGGATCATTCGCAGATGGACCATTCGAACATGGATCATTCGAACATGGATCATTCGAACATGGATCATTCGAACATGGATCATTCGAACATGGATCATTCACAGATGAATCATGAGCAGATGAATCATGAGCAGATGAATCATGAGCAGATGAATCATGAGCAGATGAATCATGAGCAGATGAATCATGAGCAGATGGAAAGCGATAACCAGCCAGCGGAGGTGATGCATGATCACAGCCATCATTGATTGGTCGGTACGCAACCGCCTGCTGGTGCTGCTGCTCAGTCTGATGCTGGTTGGTGGCGGTTTTTACGCCTTATCGCGTACACCGGTGGATGCTATTCCCGATTTATCCGACGTGCAGGTGATTGTTAAAACCAGTTACCCCGGCCAGGCACCTGAGGTTGTGCAGGAGCAGGTAACCTATCCGCTGACCTCGGCATTAATGTCCGTGCCGGGTGCAGAAACCGTGCGCGGCTTTTCCTTTTTCGGCGATTCCTATGTGTACGTTATTTTTAATGACGACACCGATCTGTACTGGGCGCGCTCGCGTGTGCTGGAGTATTTAAGCCAGATTGCGTCCAGCCTGCCGGAAGCGGCACGGCCGCAGTTAGGCCCGGACGCGACCGGTGTCGGCTGGGTATTTATTTATGCTCTGAGCGACCCTACGGGACAGCATTCGCTGGCGGATCTGCGCGCTTATCAGGACTGGTTTTTAAAATTCGAATTACAGAGTCTGCCCGGTGTCGCCGAAATTGCGCCATTAGGCGGCATGGTGAAGCAATACCAGATTCAGCTCGATCCGGTGGCGCTGGCGGCACATAAAATTCCGCTGTCGCTGGTGGTGAATGCGCTGCAGTTATCGAATCAGGAAAGCGGTGCCTCGGTGATTGAAATGGCCGAAGCGGAAACCATGCTGCGCGCCACCGGCTTTATACGCAGCATTACCGATCTGGAAAATATTCCGCTGGGTATCGACAGTGCCGGCGTGCCGTTATTACTGAAAGATGTTGCCAGTATCAGTACCGGCCCACAGATGCGTCGTGGTATTGCCGAGCTGAATGGCGATGGCGAAGTGGTTGGCGGCATTGTGGTGATGCGCTTTGGCGAAAATGCCAAGGCGACCATTGCCGGCGTTAAACAGCGTATTGAGCGTTTAAAGAGCTCACTGCCGGCCGGTATCGAAATTACCACGGTGTATGACCGTACCCGGCTGATCGATAATGCTATCGATAATTTATGGCAAAAACTCAGCGAAGAGTTCGTTGTGGTTGCCATTGTCTGTGCGTTGTTTTTATTTCATCTGCGTTCGTCGCTGGTCATTGTACTGAGTTTGCCGGTGGGTATTCTGGCCGCCTTTGTACTGATGAAATGGCAGGGAATTAACGCCAATATTATGTCCCTTGGCGGTATCGCCATTGCCATTGGTGCCATGGTCGATGGTGCCATTGTGATGATTGAAAACCTGCACAAACATCTGGAAGCCGAAGAACAAAAGCCACCCGCCGAACGCAGTGAACGCTGGGCGCTGATCAGCCGCTCGGCGCAGGAAGTTGGCCCGGCGCTGTTTTTCAGTCTGCTGATTATTACCCTGAGTTTTCTGCCGGTGTTTGCCCTCGAAGCGCAGGAAGGGCGGATGTTTGCCCCGCTGGCCTTTACCAAAACCTATGCCATGGGGGCGGCTGCTATTCTGGCCATTACCCTGGTGCCGGTATTAATGGGCTATTTTGTTCGCGGCCATATTCAGCCGGAAGATAAAAACCCGCTTAACCGTGCTCTGCAGGCACTGTATCTGCCGCTGTTGCAACGGGTTCTTGCGCGTCCGAAAACACTGCTGGCACTGGTGCTGCTGGTGGCGCTTTCCAGCCTGTATCCGCTGACAAAAATCGGCAGCGAATTTATGCCGCCACTGGATGAGGGCGATTTAATGTATATGCCGACCACCTATCCGGGTTTGTCTATCGGTGAAGCGCGGCAGATATTGCAGCAAACCGATAAATTAATCCGCAGTGTTCCGGAAGTGGAAACTGTTATGGGAAAAATCGGCCGTGCGGAAACGGCGACCGACCCGGCGCCATTAACCATGATCGAAACCTTTATTCAGCTGAAGCCCAGAGATCAGTGGCGTGAAGGAATTACGACCGCCGATATCCGTGCGGAGCTGGAAAATAAAGTACAGTTTCCGGGGCTGAGTAATGCCTGGGTTATGCCGATCAAGACCCGTATTGATATGCTGGCGACCGGTATTAAAACCCCGGTCGGGGTGAAAATAGCGGGGCCGGATCTGCAGCAGATTCAGGCAATAGGTCAGCAGCTTGAAGGCATTATTAAAACAGTACCGGGTACGGTATCAGCCTATGCTGAGCGGGTAGCGGGTGGCCGCTATTTAACGCTGGATATCCGCCGTGAGCAGGCCGCGCGTTATGGCCTGAGCGTGGCGCAGCTGCAACAGATTATTACCACCACCATTGGCGGTAAAAATATTATTGAAACCGTCGAAGGACTGGAGCGTTACGGCGTTAATCTGCGTTATCCACAGGCTTACCGTGATTCACCGGAAGCTTTAAAACAGCTGTTTTTTGTCGCGCCGAATGGCCAGCTGGTGACGCTGGGCGATGTGGTTGATATCCGCAGTGAAGCGGGGCCTGCAGCCATTAAAAGTGAAAATGCGCGTATTAATGGCTGGCTGTTTGTTGATATCGACGGTGTGGATGTTGGCCACTATGTTGATTCTGCCCAGAGCCGGGTACAGCAGGCGCTGGACAGCGGCGAACTGACGCTGCCAGCGGGTTATTCGCTACGCTGGTCGGGGCAGTATGAATATATGCAGCGTGCGAAAGAAAAACTGCAGTATGTGGTGCCGTTAACCATCGCCATTATTGCTTTGCTGCTGTATCTGAGTTTCAGCCGGCTGACCGAAGTCGCGATGATTTTGCTGACTCTGCCACTGGCACTGGTTGGCAGCCTGTGGCTGATGTGGGCGCTGGGCTTTAATTTTTCTGTGGCTGTCGGTGTGGGCTTTATTGCTCTTGCCGGTGTCGCCGTAGAAATCGGAGTGATTATGCTGGTGTATTTAAATCAGTCATATCATGCTGCTCTGGCTTTGGCACAGGAGCAGCAGCGCAGGGTTACGGAAAGTGAATTACGTCAGGCGGTTATCAATGGTGCCGGTTTACGTCTGCGTCCGGTAGCGATGACGGTAGCCACTATTGCCGTGGGCTTATTGCCGGTCATGCTGGGAGAGGGCACAGGTTCGGAAATTATGAGTCGTATTGCCGCACCTATGGTCGGTGGTACTGCCAGTGCTCTGTTGCTGACGCTGGTGGTGATTCCGGTGTTGTATTTTCTCTGGCGTAAGCGTGAAACCGCATAATTAATCAACGCGATAAAATAAAAGCCGGCGACTGCGATAGTCGCCGGCTTTTATTATTTCCGCTTTACGTGGGTTAAAGTGAAAAGCTGGATACCTCATCACGCAGACTGGATGCCTGATGATTCAGCCCGTCAACGGCCTGGCGAATACTGCTGGCACTCTGCATACCCTGATCACTCAGATGTTTGGCATTGCTGAGGTTTTCATTAATGTTATTGATAACGGATGTCTGTTCTTCAATAGCGGAGGCAACCTGCAGAATGCGGTCACTGATACTGAGCAGTGAGCCGGAAATATTGCGGATATTTTCTTCCGACTTGCTGGCATATTCGACGGTGCTGACCGCTTTTTCCTGACTCTCCTTCATGCTGCCGACGGCACGGTTAACACCACTGCGCAGCTTCTCAATCATGACATTAATATCGCCGGTCGACTGCTGGGTTTTGCTGGCCAGAGTCCGTACTTCATCGGCCACCACGGCAAACCCCCGGCCTTGCTCACCGGCACGGGCGGCCTCAATGGCTGCGTTCAGTGCCAGCAGATTCGTTTGCTCGGCAATGCCTTTAATCACATCCAGTACCGAGGCGATATTGGTGGTTTCGGCGACCAGCTCCTGAATAACGGCACCTGAGTTATCAACATTTTCGGCCAGTGCCTGAATCTCTTCCATGGCCTGACGGAATTGTTTTGATACTGCCCGCGCCGATTGGTCGGCCGCTTTGGCTTCTTCTGATACCTGCTGGGTGTTGGATGATACTTCCTGAATCGCCAGTCCCATTTCATGATTGGCGGTGGCAACCAGTTCCATCGAACCTGCATATTCGCCGCTGATGCGCTGGCTGTCGCCGGCGCCTTTTTTCAGGGTATTGGTGGTGGAAGCAACATCCAGTGCGACCTGTTGAATGGTGCCGATCATCTGCTGCATGCCGCCGAGAAAACGGTTGAAGTTATGGCTGAGCAAACCAATTTCATCGCGCCCAAGATCCGGCATGCGTTTACTCAGATCGCCTTTACCATCGGCCATCTGGCCAAGCACTCTGGCCAGCTCGTTAACCGGGCGGGTAATCAGTCGTGGGAAATAGACGGCAACCAGCAATGCAATCAGCATGGCCACACCGACCAGAATAAAAATGCTGCGCAGTGCGGCATTTTTGGCCTGTTCTGCTTTTTTCTGTAAGGATTTGGCTTCTTCACCAAGCTTTTCGCCGAGAACGTTCAGCGTTTCGCGGATGCCCTCAAATTCATTTTCCAGCGAGCCTGTGCTCATTTCTGTTGCCTGGCGGGTACTCAGGCTACCGCCGAGAACCTGCTGTACCATCGCTTCACTTTTCGGGCGCCAGCGTTCAAAAGCCGTCAGAAAAGATTGAGACAGCTTTTTCGCATCGGCAGAAATATCCAGTACCTGAATTTTTTTCAGACGGGTGGCAACCTGATCCAGATTTTCCTTATGCATTTGCTTATATGTGTCTGCTGTAAGACCTAGGGCCATCGAACGTTCGGCAATTTGTGCCTGATATAAATCGCGGTCAGCGTTCAGGGTCAGTTCCAGCGCCGGAAGATATTGCTCATTAATATGGCTGTATTCGGCAGTAATTGTGTTCAGGTTCGAGATCTGAATAACGGACAGTGTGGCGAGTAAAATCGCAAGAACGGCAATCGGTAATGTCAGCTTTTTGGCAAGGCCAAGGTCGGACCAGTTCATATTATTCTCCTGTTAGGCCTGCTGTATACGGGCAGATCCTGATACGAAATGGCTCAGTTATCCGGCGGAATATCTGGCCTTCATTACAGGGAAGTGTAGATCAGGGGCCGTTATCTACCATGTCAGTAACAACCGGCCCGGAAGGATGGCGCATTATGTGAACTTTGCCGCATGCCTGCGTTGTTTAATCACTATCGCAGATAACCCGGTTGCGGCCTCCGGCCTTGGCCGCGTAGAGATTTTTATCGGCCTGGCGCAGCAGCTGTGCGGTATTGCTGGCCTTGGCACTGCTGCTGATTCCTATGCTGATGCTGAGGGTATTGTCAGCGCTGATCCGGATAGTGCGTGCCTGTTGGCGCAGACGTTCACACAGCGCTGTTGCCTGCTCTGCTGTGCAGTTATTCAGCATCAGCATAAATTCTTCGCCGCCCCAGCGGACAAGCAGATCCTGGGGGCGGATATGCTTAGTCAGTAAATCGGTCAGCTCAATTAATATCTGGTCGCCACGTTCATGGCCGAACTGGTCATTAATACGCTTAAAATAATCCACATCGATCAGGGCCAGACTCAGCGGGATTTTTTGCTGCAAAGCGTTCTCCATTGCTTTATGCAGCTGCTCATCACCATGACGGCGGTTACTGATTCCGGTAAGAACATCGGTGTTGGCCTGTAAGGCCAGCTGCTGGCTGAGTTCGGTCAGCTGCTGATTCTGGCGGTTAAGCGTATTGGTGCGTTGCGATACCCGTTGCTCAAGTGTCAGACGCAGGCTTTGCCATTGCTGCTCGGCA
>Ga0210039_1003874_pt1 | contig 11212 bp, 7 predicted proteins | sample CryGeyCG2114_250_3_FD_185460 | JGI IMG/M metagenome (GOLD analysis project Ga0210039, IMG submission 185460) | Groundwater microbial communities from aquifer - Crystal Geyser CG17_big_fil_post_rev_8/21/14_2.50 (SPAdes) (version 2) | ecosystem: Environmental > Aquatic > Deep subsurface >...
ATAGAGCGGGACCTTTTAAGGACGCTCTGAGATCGGCTGACTGACTGAAGCCGGTTTTGAAAATATAACTTAAAACCTTAGGAGGTTATTATGTCACTTCTCAATTCTCTTTTTAGTGGTGTGTCCGGTTTGCGAAATCATCAATCTATGATGGATGTAATTGGCAACAACATAGCTAACGTTAACACTATCGGCTACAAAGGCTCGCGAATTACATTCAGCGACGCATTCAACCAGTTTATCAAAGCCGGTACAAACCCAACCAAATCAACCGGCGGTACAAATACTTTTCAAGTTGGTCTTGGTACACGAGTAAATTCAATTGATCGAAACTGGAATCAGGGCACTGTTGAAAGAACCGGTATCACAACCGATTTAGCGCTTCAGGGTCCCGGTATGTTTGTTATGAAAAACAACGGCGAGCTTGTTTACTCACGCGCCGGAGCTTTCCAATTTGATGCAGACGGTAAATTAGTAAGCTCGCAAAACGGTTCAATTGTTCAAGGCAAAATTGCCAACAGTGATGGTGTTGTGCCTCCTGGAAATACAATTGAAGATGTTATTATTGACACTAATATGAAACTGCCGGCAGAAGCAACAACAGCTATTAACTGGGGTGGCAACTTAAAATCGAGTTCGCCTTTGACAAGATCCGAAGAAGTTTTACAGATCGGTAATATTAATTCTGCATTGGCAGGACCGTTTGAAACTGAATCGACAGTTTATAATGAATACGGCGATGCATATACTTTAAAACTAACTTACACAAAAACTGCTAATCCCGATGAATACACTCTCAGCTACGATGTGCTTGATGCTGATTCTATTTCAGTAGGAAATGGCGCACTTGCAAATCCAATTCAATTTGAAGAAAATCCTGCAGGTTCCGGTACGTTTGTAATGGATGCAGCTTCTGTTGCTTTATTCGACGGAATAAATAACAGAATAAATATCCCTGCCAGCAACATCGATTTAACTTTTGACGGTACAGCAGTTACTCAAAATTCTGCCACTTCAACTTTAAGTTCTTCTGCAGACGGAAACAGAGTTCCTAACGTTGTAAGCGGGTCGGTTACATCTTTCGACTCACTTGGCAATGCGCATCAGGTTACAATTAAATTTACAAAAATAAATGATAACCAGTGGACATGGACAGCCAGCGTTCCGGCGACAAGCACTGTAAACCAACAGATTGCTACTGCAACGGGTACGATGACATTCAATTCCGATGGTACACTTAACCCGGCGAACATCGCACCGAACAATCCGCAATTTACATTTGTCCCAAGCGGCGGCGGTAATCCAGTAGTTGTTGATCTTAATTTCGGAAGCGGATTTAACGGAGTAACGCAAACAGCTTCTTCATCGGTTGTTTCGGCTTTAAGTCAGAACGGATCGGCTTCAGCTTCATTGTCAAATGTTAACATAGATCAGTACGGTAACATAGTGGGTATCTTCTCAAACGGAAGTTCAAAAACACTCGCGCAAATAATGGTTGCAACATTCCCTAACCTCAACGGTTTGATAAGCAGCGGTGAGAATATGTTTACTGCTTATGCAAACAGCGGCGAACCGCGAATAACTTCGATGGGCGAAGATTCCGCTACTACTGTATTAGCTGGCGCGCTTGAGCAGTCGAACATAGATCTCTCGGAAGAATTTACGAAGATGATCGTTTCGCAAAGAGGTTTTCAGGCAAGTGCCAGGGTGATAACAACCGCAGATAACCTGCTGCAGGAAATAACAAACCTTATAAGATAATTTTTAAAAAGCATAGAACCCCTCGATTAAAGGAGCGCTAAGTATAGCGCTCCTTTTTTAAACTACTGTTAATTTGCTAAAATTAACAAAGTAGAAAATACAATTAAAAAATATTTCTCAATTCTGTGAACTGAAAGAGTTGAATATTCCAATTTAAACCATCTTCTAATTTTTATCTTATCCAAATATATCATTTATTAAAAAAAATCACCCGGAGCGAAACCTGCGTTAATATCAATTTCATTACAGTTTTATATAGAAGTATTCTTTATTGTGATGAAAAGAATAATTTAAAGTATATTTGTCTTGATTAATTTAGTAAAAAACTTGCACGGTTTATGAAATTCGTATCAGCTCCATTTTTGTTTTTGTTAATTTATTCCTCCGTTCTCATCGCCCAGGATAAAATTGAAGAAAGAGGTTATTTTACAAACCCTTCATTTACATCGTCAGGCGTGGTCTTTACTGATAATTATGCTTCATCAATTTATTTGTTAAAAGATGATAAAATTCAAACTTTAATTTCATCCCCCAACTGCGGAAGATATTTTACTATCAATAAAAACGGATCATTAATCGGATATAAAATCATAAATGAATCGGGAGAACAAATTCCGGCTGTTTATAAATTGGCTGACAACAAAACTATTCGATTAGCGGAAGCACAATCACTTGCCGGGCAGCCGTCGTTTGCTGATGACGACGCTATCGCATTTACTTTAGGCAGCAAATTAATTGTCTTAAAAAGAGAGTTGGTAAAGCAATTTGAACTCGGCAGTTACTCAAACATCGCTCCAATTTCGCCCGACGGCAAATATGCAGCATTCAATGACCAAACCGATCAGATATTTATTCTTAATTTACAAACAAAAAGAAAAATAAAAGTAAGCGATGATAGGTTCGGATACTTTAACCCCGTCTGGTCGCCCGACTCCAAATATTTATTATACTCCTCATTAGGCGGACAAATAATTATTTACAATTTAGAAGAAAGAAAAAACATTATAGTGGGCGAGGGTTTTTCTCCTTCATGGGCTAATAATTCATCATCAGTAATCTTTTACAAAAAATATGTTAAAGAGATGAAACTCGTAAATACCGATTTATTCATTTACAACGCGGAAGATGAAAAGGTAGTTCGCTTAACCAACACGCCGGAAGTTAATGAAATGGATCCGGCATTTTCTCCGGATGATAAACAAATTATATATCATACTTATAATCAGAATAAAATAATTTCGGCAAAATATTTTTCATCAGAACAAAAATTAACTTCTCACAAATTAATTTATTCAACCTCAACAGTTCAACCTCAATATTTTAAGATATCGAATTCGATTGAAAAAATTACTGCACTTAATATTCCTTACGTTCATCAGGTTTATGATACACCAGATTGGCATAACGGGCATTGGTCGTGCGCGCCTACAGCAGCTTCAATGGTTCTTGCATATTACAAATTACTTCCGAGATGGGAAGGATGGTGTTCATGGCCTTCACCGGGGCATACTAATCAGTGGGGAAGATATGTTGCCGAGAAATACAGATTCAAAGAATATTATTATCAAGCATCTTCTGGTGATCCTAACGGCAGTGAAACCTGGGGTGGTTTTGGATATATGTGGAGCGCCGGATCTCCGCACACGCGTATGGCGAGCTATTACCAAAAACACGGATTGAACTCCGTTCAAAGTGAAGCGCCGCCTTATTCGGAAGCGAAAGCCGAAGTTGAAGCAGGCTATCCTTACACAATGTGTGTGATGCTTACAACCGCCGGGCATTTAATTGTTGCTCAAGGGCTTCATACAGAACGAACGCTGATCTTTAATGATCCATACGGAAATAAAAATACTCCAAACTATCCAAGCTATGATGGCAAAGATGTCAAATATGATTGGCCCGGCTACAACAATGGATTTCAAAATTTAACCGGAGTTGCATGGTGTATCAAACATCGATATGATAATCATGCAGTACAAGACTCTATCGTTGACGATATGGAATTTGAAGATGGGTTTTATCTCAACACTAAAGCGCCTGCTTCGATGAGCAAATGGAATGATAAAAACCAAGGGTATAAAAATCATTTTTGGTTTGCATACACAAATTCGTCGGGCATTAAAGATACATGTTATGCAATATGGCGTCCAACACTTGCGCAAAGCGGTTATTATGAAGTGTCCGCTTATATTCCCTTTTCCAACGCTTCCGATGCTCGTTATAAAATACTTCACAATGAAGGACAGGACACAGTCATAATCCGTCAAAAAGATTTTAACAACGAATGGGTTTCTCTCGGCAGTTATAATTTTAATGCCGGCGGCGGAATGGTTCGGTTGGGCGATGCATCTTCAACTGCAGCCGAAGAGATTGTTTTTGATGCTGTGAAGTGGAGCTGCCTTGGTCCGCTTGTGACAGTTGCTGAAGAAAAAAACATCCCGGCTAAATTTGAGTTGTTACAGAACTATCCAAATCCTTTTAACCCAGCAACAAAAATTTATTATAGCGTTCCTTTTAATGAGACGCATGGTGGTGCATCTCAACAAAGTGTTTTATTGAAAGTGTACGACGCGATAGGCAATGAAGTTGCAACTCTGATAAATGAAACAAAAGCGCCCGGCAGTTATGAAATTGAATTCACTTCAACGGGCGGAGGATATAATCTTGCAAGTGGAGTATATTTTTATTCACTCAGAGCGGGGGATTATTATTCCGTGAAGAAAATGATTTTGATGCGTTAAATCATTCAACAAAGTAAGAGGTTAGTTAATTTGTTTAATTAAAAGAATAGATTGTCTTATCTCTATTTTTTATTTCTAACATAAATCAATTTTAATTTTCCTTTTTGAATTTCATCAATTTCAAAACTACCGATTGATTTGATCAAAGGAGTGAGTTTTAAAAATCCGTAATTTCTTGAATCAAAGTTCGGTTGTTTTTTCTGCAATAGATTTCCAACATCTCCAAGAAAAGCCCAACCATCTTCATCCGCCAGATCAGAAACAGTTGTAGAAATTAGTTTTATCACGCTCGGAGTAATTTTATCCACCTCGCTCTTTTTAGATAATTTACTCTTTGCTGCATCCGATGGTCCGTTGTCAATGATTTCATCACTGCGCTGCCGCAATATTTCTATATAAATAAATTTATCACACGCTGCAATAAATGGCGCGGGAGTTTTTTTCTCGCCTATACCTATTACTTTCATACCGGCTTCTCTGAGGCGCGTAGCAAGGCGCGTAAAATCGCTGTCGCTTGAGACGAGACAAAATCCGTTAACTTTTTCCGAATACAAAACATCCATCGCATCAATAATCATCGCCGAGTCAGTAGCGTTTTTACCTGTGGTGTAACTGTACTGCTGTATTGGTGTAATAGCATTTTCGAGAAGGACATTTTTCCATTTAGATAAAGTAGGTTTAGTCCAGTCGGCATAAATTCTTTTAATTGTTGGGTTGCCGTATTTAGCAATCTCTTCCATCATCTCTTTAACGTGAGCTGAGGGGATATTATCTCCATCAATTAATACCGCAAGTTTTATATCTGATTCCATTTTAATCTTTAAATGAGTAGAACAAAAAATCTGATTGCAATATCACGTTTCTTTAAGAAGAAATCAAATCCTTGAACAAAAAAAAACAAATTAATCAAGTATCTCTTTTACTCTTCCAACCTCGCCGGTTTCCAATCTTACTTTTATTCCGTGAGGATGTTGTGAAGAATTAGTAAGTATGTCTTTTACATATCCTTCGGTTAGCTCGCCGGTTCTTTGATCTTCTTTTAAAACTATTTTTACATGCGCTCCCGGTTTAATTTGTGCCCTTTGGTTTCCGTTATTCATTTTCGTTACTCCTTATAATTTAATCATACATCCAGCGGTTTTTATATCATTGCGAGTTACCAAAAAAGGCATTGCCTTTATTTATTAAAAGAATGACCTCACTGTCATTGCGTCCCGCTTTGCGCATATGCGTCACCTTAATTTTATTAATAATTTGTGTAAATCATTAAAATATAATTGAATATGGTTACTAAATGCTTCTATTTTTTATATGGCACTCCTAATGGAGTGCGGTTTGTTTTGGGTTATCCAGTTCTATAAATATTTAACTCCTAACGGAGTTTTTAACTTGTTTATCTTCGCTCCAGAGGAGCGAAATATTTATAGAAATACATAAATAACCAAGATACCAGCACTCCGTAGGAGTGCTATATTGTTTTATTTTATTAGAATTACAGCATCATAATCAAAAATTAATTTAATTTTCATATCCCTTAAGTTGACGCCTATGCGCTTTGCGGGATTGGGAGCGAAACAATCTCAAAATTCTACTCTGGGATTGCTTCATTCGGGGACTCATTCGCAATGACAAAACACTAGTGGTCATTAGTAGGCAGCCGTTAACAAAATGATAATGGCATTACGTCTCAGAACTTTTTAGACCGAACTCATATATCATTACTATAATGTTTTTAATATATCAGGGTGAATAAAATTATATTTTAATCTTTGTTTCAATTTTGAAGAATCAACTATTTTAAAATTAATATTTTCGTCATTAAAATGTGGCGGCAAAAGATTGAGTGAAAGAGCAGCCTTTATGTAAAATTCTTTTTTTGAAGGATGAGAATCAGATACGGCATTAAATATTTCTCCCCAAATATTTTGAACGATTATTTGGTAAATAATTTCAATACAGTCATCCCTGTGAATAAGATTTATAGGCGTGTTTCCGCCGGATACATTTTTTCTTCTAACTAAAAATTTTCCCGGATTCCTACCTGGTCCGATTAATCCGCCAAACCTTACTACAGTTGTTTGAAATTTATTGCTGTTTAATAAAATATTTTCTGCAGCCAATAATGCTTTACCCGAAGTTGATTTGGGATTGAGTGTATCGGTTTCTATGACACTAAAATTATTCTCGTTGTAGACAGAGGTTGAACTGACGAATACAACTTTATTTATAACGCTTTTTTCTATAGCCGATTTGATGAAGGTAATTTGATTAGAATGATATTCGGGTTTATTATCCGCTCCGCCAGGAGGTATGTTTATGATTAAAACTTCCGAATCAAAAAACTTATCAACTTCTTCATTTAGTTTTGGAGTAGATGTAATAATGAAGGCATCAATTCCTGCAGCCAGTAATTTATCGATTTTCTCCGCCGAAGTTGTAGAACCTTTAACCGAATATTTTTTTTTAATTAAATATTCAGCAAGCGGAAAACCGAGCCAGCCACAGCCCATGATACTTACGCTTTTCATCAAATATTACTTTCGTTTTTCAACATGTTCAAGATTGCTGAAATGAAGACTGTAAATTAATTTTGTTAATCTGAGAGATATGTTTGTATAAGCAAGAGCCGGTAATGAAATTGCTGGAAATAGTAATACGGGTGTCTTCAGAATAAGGTTCAAAATCAATAATGGAAAAATTAATTAGAAATTAACAGGTCGTTTCACGAGAGGTAATCGAGATAATCCGCAAGAAAACGTTTGGCAAAATAAGTATCTACAGAAATCCAGAACAAAACACTATCCTTAGTAAAAACAAAATGTGATTTTCCCATTCCAAAACATTGATATACAGTTTTATCATTTATTTTTATGAATTCACTATCTGTAAAGAGAGTTTTTCCAGGCGATATTTTTTCAATCATTCTTCCGGCTTCACTTGCTGCCGACTCTTCATCGTCATAAATGGTTAAATAAATAATTGCGCTTCCCGGCTCACCTTCGTAATAACCAATTTTGTTGTTTTGTGATGTGACGGTTTTGAAATGTAGTTTATTAACAAATCGGGATGCATCATCATCGCTCATTGTTTTGGTTAATTTCAAACCGAAAAAATCTTCGGGCAAATAATCGGTATTGTTAGAGCAGCCGGGCAATAGTGCCGCGGCGATACAGAAAATTAAAAAAAGTTTTTTCATATATCGACAACTTACAAAGTTATTAGGCTTTTACGCAACAATTTTTCAACAGCCGATTTGAAGTTTGTCAGGTTTACAGGTTTATGAAAAATATATTCTATGCCTATTTCTTCATAAGCTTTGATCGAATCCCTGTCAAGTTCACCGCTTAGAACAATAATAGGCGGCTTAACTTTTAAGTCTGATTTATGAAGAGCGACAATTAAATCGTACCCATGCATTTCTTTCATTATATGGTCTGTAATAACAAGCGCAGGAGGTGAGTGCAGTATTTTTGCAAGAGCCTCCTTTCCGTCGGAAGCCATCTCTACCGAATAATCCGGGGTTATACTTTTTAATATTTTTGAATATAAAAGTCTGTCTGTTTTGCTGTCATCAACAAGCAAAATATTAGCGGGAGTAACTGGCAGAGTAAAAATAAATTTGGAACCCTTACCATATTCACTCTCTACCCAAATTTTACCGCCGTGTCTTTCTACTATTTCATGAACAAGTGATAAGCCTAATCCCGTGCCGGTTTCGCCTGCAGTTCCCTGCGAAGTAAATTTCGAATCAATTTTAAAAAGCTTTGAGAGGTTTTCTGGCTTAATTCCAACCCCGGTGTCTTCGACAATAAATTTTACAAATCGAAGAGTTTCAGCCGGCTGGCATTGCACAATTATTTTTCCGCCTTTTGGCGTAAATTTTATAGCGTTGGAAATAAGATTGTTGAAAACCTGAATAATTAAATTTTTATCGACATAGAAGAAGACATTCTCATCGAGAGAATTTATTAAACTAATCGATTTCTGCATAGCCGCACCGGTTACAGATTGTATTGAAGATTCAACTAGGTCAGAAGCATTCATTCTTTCCGGCTCAAAACTAATTCTCCCGGTTTGTAGCCTCGTCCAATCAAGCAAGGAATTAACAAGAGAGAGCATAGTTTTGGAAGAATCCTGAATAAACCGCACATACTGATTTTTCTCTTCATCTGATAATTCATTGTCGTTTAACAGCAAATCAGTAAAGCCGAGTATTGAACTAAAAGGCGTTCTTAAATCGTGTGAAATAATTGAGATAAACCTGTCTTTTGTTTCGTTAAGTTTTACAAGATTTCCGGAAGTGTTTTTTAATTCCTCTTCAGTTTTTTTTCTGAGTGTAATATCGCTTATCAAACCGTAAATTGTTTCAACCTCGCCGTTGGGGGAGCGTACAACGTTTACTTTGTTCCTAACCCATACGGAATTTCCATATTTGTGAATTATTTTGAACTCAAATTCCTCCGAAAGTTGAATACGGTTACGCATTAATATTCTGATTTTTCTTTTTACAAAAGGCAAGTCATCCGGATGAATGATCCTGAAAAAAAGTTTTGAGTCCGACAAAAATTCTACCTGAGAAAAACCGGTTATTTTTTCAACCGAGGCAGTATAAAAAACCGGTCGGGATACATTGCCGCTTCGTTCAAATTTATAAATAAAGTCGTCTATATTTTCAGTGAGGTTACGGTACCGCTGTTCGCTGTCTTTTAATGCTTGTTGTGAGCGTTTTCGTTCAGTAACATCCCTCATCGAAAAAACTTTTAATATTGAATTTCCGGAAGCGAAAGAAGAAGCGGAAACGTCAACAAAATATTTTAAGTTATCATCCCTTTTTACAGTGAATTCAAATCGTTCAGAAGAAGGGATGTTTTTTTGGAGAAAATTTAGATGGTCTTCAATTGCCGGAATATCAGCATCGCAAACAAGATCAAGAAACATTTTCCCTTCTAATTCCGCACCGCTTTTGAAACCGAAAATTTCTGCGAGAGCATTATTGGCGGAATGTATTTTGCCGCCGCTTTCAATTGCAATGCCGTCTTTTGAAGTTTCAAATACCCTTTGAAATATTAGCAACTCTTTCTCGGTTTCTTTAACAGCGGTAATGTCTGTTAAAAAACCATTAAAATATTTAATTCCTTCATCGTCAATTACCGGTGAAAATTTTGCAAGAAGATAAAGTCTCCGACCATCTTTTTTTAGTACCGGCACTTCAATTACATTGGGATCGCTATCATTTCTTTCTGAAAGATTAAAAGAGGCAGCAACAGTTTCGGTTTTGTCTATCAGGATGCGGAAGTCTAATCCAATTAATTCGTTTTCAGTATACCCGAGCGTTTCTAAAAATATTGGATTTGCATATTCAATTATATTTTCTGTGGAGATGTTACATATAAATTCATTGGTTTGAGTAACTATATTCCTAAATTTTTCTTCCGATTGCTTTAATTGTTTTTCTATACTGTAGCGTTCGGTTTCATTGCTGCAGAGAACTATTATTGTACTCTTATCGTCTTTGAGGTGTGTAAACCTTGCCCCCACAATTTCTTTTCCTCTCTTTTTATTCACAACATTAAAGTGGCTTTTCCAAATGCCTTCGCGCAGAAGTTCTAATTTAACACTCTCAAAATATTCATCATCAAAAAAATTTAATATTCTTCCGAAAAATTTTCCAAAAATCTGACTCTTGCTGTAACCGAATAGATTTTCCGAGGCTTTGTTCCAGAAAACAATTTCTCCCTTTGTATTTATAGCAAACACCGCATCAGTTGCAGTTTCTGTAATTACCTGATAACGCTTTAATTCTTCAAACTCTTTTTCTTTAAAATCATCGGCTTGTGATTGTTCAGTTGCATCGGTTAAAAAGAAAAAAAGTAAGCTGTTCTTTTTCCTTTGATGATTAACCGGTTCCACTGCGCATTTAAAAATATATTCCGATTCTTTATTGGTGAAGTGAATTGTAAGAGTAGTGTTTATTGCACGCTTAACAGCATTATCAATATCTTCAACTGCCGATGGAAAGGTTTGGGATATTTTCAATTCCGTGCCGGAAGGATTTTCCTTGAAAAACTCTTTAAAATATTTTCCGCCTGCGTAAAGGATTATTCCTTCCCGATCGGTAATAAAAAACAAATCGTGATGGTTATTTAAAACATTTGCATATTCAGCCGAAGAAATAGGCTTTAATTTTTCTTCTTTATCGGTAATTCTAATGTCCTCTATTAAAATCATTCCCCCCGTAAATTTATCTTCCTGGAAAAACGGAATTCCTTTTAGTAACACATTTATTTTTGAACCGTCAAGAGCATTTATTCGCTTAATAATTTTCTCAAAGGGATGTCCGTCAGCCAACAAAGCTAATTCATCTTTTACCCCGCAGCGCCTGATAAATCCGGAACCGGATAAATAATCACCGTTAGCAGGGATATCATCAAAATCATAGATAACGCCCATCTGGTTAAAAACGCCGTTGATAAACCAGATTTTAAAATTCTGATTAAACACAGCAATGCCAGCCGGCAGGTTTTCGAGTAAAACATCGAAACCCGCATTTTCATATTTATTGTTATCAGTTTTTGTCATTTAATTTCATTACAAATAAAAGTTTATTACTGCAATAATAGTGCTAATTATAAAAGTTAAAAAGAGATGAATTACTTACTTCTATAATTATCAGGGTATCGTTTTGAGATAGAAAAGGGTTGAGCTGCTTC
>Ga0210039_1003883_pt1 | contig 11191 bp, 11 predicted proteins | sample CryGeyCG2114_250_3_FD_185460 | JGI IMG/M metagenome (GOLD analysis project Ga0210039, IMG submission 185460) | Groundwater microbial communities from aquifer - Crystal Geyser CG17_big_fil_post_rev_8/21/14_2.50 (SPAdes) (version 2) | ecosystem: Environmental > Aquatic > Deep subsurface >...
TGCAGCAGGATTTCGCGCAGGGCGTCGTCTTCGCAGTCGTCGGCGCGCTGGCGGTACCAGTCGGCGGCTTCGAGCTCTTCCATCAGCGAAACGATGGCCTGGTGCATCGCCAGGGTTTTCTTGCTCAGCCGCTCGCGCGGGGCGTGCAGTCCTTCGCTGGACATGGCTTGCTCCTTCAGATGGTGGGAACTTGCTCTCAGCATAGCCGGTTCGGGTCAGCATTTGCGTCGATTGCACGGCTGGAAAAGTCGCTGCATGGGTCTGCAGTTCGACCGGATTTCGGCGCTGGCGGGAGACTGTGCCCGAGAATTGTGAGCTTCTTGCTTACAAACGTGACGTATCTGCCTAATATCAATAGAATTTAAGCGCTTGCATTTTGCCGTGGGCGGGGGCATAGTAGCGTGCAAGACCAACCCGGAACCCTGGGCCGAATACAGCATGCGTCGAACCGGTTGCATCGGATGTCTGATCCTGCTGCTTCTCGCCAGCCTCGTCGAGGCTGGCGAGGTGCGTAACGTGCGCGTCTGGGCCGGGCCGGACAAGACCCGGGTGGTGCTGGACCTGGACCGCGAGGTCGAGCACACGGTGTTCACCCTGGACGGCCCCGATCGTGTCGTGGTCGATCTGCCGCAATCCAGCATGGCGATCGAGCCGGTCCTCGACCCCGCCACCAGTGGTGCGGTCAGCAGCGTGCGTCATGGCATCCGAGACGGCAAGAATTTGCGGGTCGTGCTCGATCTGCAGGCCCAGTCGCGGGTGCAGAGCTTCCTGCTGCCGCCGACAGGAGGCTACGGGCATCGCCTGGTGCTCGACCTGTTTCCTGCCGATGCCAGAACCGCGACCGAGCGGGTTCGCGCCGTGGCCCGAGAAATGCCGAAGGATGACCGCGACATGATCGTCGCCATCGACGCCGGCCACGGCGGCGAGGATCCGGGTGCGATCGGTCCGTCCGGCAGCTTCGAGAAGAACATCGTGCTGGCGCTTGCCCGCGAACTGGAACGCCAGGTGCGCACGGCTCCGGGCATGCAGCCGGTGATGATCCGCACCGGCGATTACTATGTCGCTTTGAACGAGCGCTACCAGCGCGCCCGCGAGGCGCGTGCTGACTTGTTCGTGTCGATCCATGCCGATGCCTTCCGCGACCGCTCGGTGCGCGGCGGTTCGGTCTACGTGCTGTCGCGACGCGGTGCCTCCAGCGAGGCCGCCCGACTACTGGCCCAGAGCGAAAACGCATCCGACATGATCGGCGGGGTCCAGCTCGACCAGGGCGATGACATGCTGCGCTCGGTGCTGCTCGACCTTTCTCAGAGCGCATCAATGGAGTACAGCGACAAGGCGGCGCGCCGGATCCTGCAGGAACTGGGTGCGGTCGGCAAGGCCCATCGCCGCCAGGTCGAAAGCGCCAACTTCGTGGTGCTGCGTTCGCCCGACGTGCCCAGCGTGCTGGTCGAGGTCGGGTTTATCAGCAATCCGAGCGACGAGGCCAACCTGGGCTCGCCGGGCTACCGTACCAAGCTGGCCGAGGCGCTGCTTCGCGGCATCGACGACCATTTCCGTCAGACCGCGCCGGCCGGCACCTGGTTTGCCGCCAACCGCCGCCAACCTTCGCGGCACGTGGTGCAGCGCGGCGACACCCTGGGCACGATCGCGCAACGCTACTCGGTCAGCCTGAACCGGCTGCGTCGGGCTAACGCCATCGACGACGACGTGATTCACCCCGGCGCGGTGCTGGTCATTCCGGCCAGCTGATTCTCTGCAATAAGCTCCGTCGGTCTTGTCACGGACGGAAAAATCCGGTAACATTCCCGCTCTTTGACTCGACACGAGTTCCAGTTTCTGGAGCGAGCATAAAAATCATGAAAACGTTCAGCGCCAAACCGCATGAAGTTCGTCGCGAGTGGCTGGTGGTCGATGCCGCCGGCAAGACCCTCGGCCGCCTTTCGACCGAGATCGCTCGCCGCTTGCGCGGCAAGCACAAGCCCGAATTCACCCCGCACGTGGATACCGGTGACTACATCGTCGTGATCAACGCCGAAAAAGTCGCCGTGACTGGTCGCAAGATGACCGACAAGGTGTATTACCACCACACCGGTCATATCGGCAACCTGAAATCCATCACGCTGGAAAAGCAGCTCCAGAAGCATCCGGAACGGGTCATCCAGACTGCGGTCAAGGGCATGTTGCCCAAGAATCCGCTGGGCCGGGCGATGTTCAGGAAGCTCAAGGTCTATGCTGGCGAACAGCACCCGCATGAAGCCCAGCAGCCGCGCGCTCTGGACATCTGATCTCAGTTACGGAAACAAGAATGTCTATCGAACAGTTTTACGGAACCGGCCGTCGCAAGACCTCGACCGCACGCGTCTTTCTGCGCAAGGGCAATGGCCAGATCATCGTCAACAAGAAGCCGATCGACGAGTTCTTCGGTCGGGAAACCGCACGCATGATCGCGCGTCAGCCGCTGGAACTGACCCAGCTGGCCGAGAAATTCGACATCTACGCCACGGTTTGCGGTGGTGGTACCACCGGCCAGGCCGGCGCGCTGCGCCTGGGCCTTGCCCGTGCGTTGATGGAGTACGATGAAAACCTGCGCGGTGAACTGCGCAAAGCCGGGTTCCTGACCCGCGACGCCCGTGAGGTGGAGCGAAAGAAGGTCGGTCTGCACAAGGCACGCCGGGCGACGCAGTACTCGAAGCGCTGATCCCGCGGCGGGCTCGCCCGCCCCGGTTCGCTTCAACCGGCCACACCCGCTGCTGCCGGGCCTCATCGCCCGTCAGCGTTGCCAAAGCCGGCGCTCGAACGATCCGATTTGGGGGATCGTCTAGTGGTAGGACTACGGACTCTGACTCCGTCAGCGGGGGTTCGAATCCCTCTCCCCCAGCCAACAACGAACAAGGCCCGGCATTGCCGGGTCTTTTTCGTTGTGGGGGAGAGGGGTTCGAACCCCCGCAGTGAACAAGCGGTTCGAACCGAGTCGGCCGCAGGCCGGCGAGCTCGATGCGAAGCGACCCGAGCGTTGCGAGGGCAAGCCGCAGAGCGGCGCAGTCAATCCCTCTCCCCCAGCCAACAACGAACAAGGCCCGGCATTGCCGGGTCTTTTTCTTTATTGCCGGCGCAGCGGCTGGGCCGCCGCTGCACTCGCGAGTTGCGGCGCATGTCCGCAACTCGCTCCGCTTCGCGCTGGCGCTGAACGCGCTGACGAGCAGCTCTCCCGCTGTAGGAGGGCCCTCCGCGGCCCGACGGGACGAAGCCATAACCCGATCGGCCGGCAGAGCGGCCTCCTGCAGAAAACCCGGACTTCAGGCGACCGACAAAACGACCAAGCAACAAAGCGACCAAACGACAAAACGGTACCCCGTAAGTTGGTGGGAGCCGAATTCTTTCGACACTTCGGCATGCATCGGCCGTAGAGGCTTCGCGCTGCAGAGCGGGGTGACTTCAAGCCGCTTCCCTCGAGCGTGCATCGGCGCTATGATCAAGGATTGCTCAAGGCGATGCGGCTGCATCTTCATTCCACGATTCCCGATGGCTTCGTTTCTTTCCCGTTTGCGTAACAACATCAAAGGCACCAGCCAGGAATCTGGAGCAGTAACCGTGAAAGCAGCCTTGAAGCCGGGCCGAAACCACGCAGTGATCAGTGAAACCGGGCACCTCCGTGGCAACAATCAGGATTGCATCCTGACGCGGCCGGAGTCCGGCTTGTGGATCGTCGCCGACGGTATGGGTGGGCATACCGGCGGGGCTGAAGCCAGCCGCATTGCCTGCGAGGCCGTGGCCGAGGCGGTCGAGCACGGAATGGGTCTGGCCGATGCCTTCGAGGTCGCCCATGCCCGGGTGCGCGCCGAACAGGATGAGCATCCCGACCATCACGACATGGGCACCACGCTGGTCGCCGTACTGGAGTCGGGCGAGAATTTCGAACTGGCCTGGGTCGGAGACAGTCGCGGCTACCGGTTGAATTCCCGAAGCGGCCGCCTCGAATGCCTGACGCGCGACCACAACATTCCCGGACGACTGCTGCAGGCTGGAAGTATTACCGCCGAGGAGGCGCGTTTTCATCCGCAGCGAAACATCCTGACCGATTGCATCGGCCAGCGCGAGGGCCTTCCGGCCATCGAAGTCGTGTGCGATTCCTGGCAGCCGGGCGATCGGCTGCTGCTCTGCACGGATGGACTGAATGGCGAGGTGTCGGATTCCGAGCTCGAGCGCTGGCTGACCCGGCTCGAGCAGCCCGTCGAGGCGGCTGCCAAGCTGCTCCAGCTGGCGCTGGATGCCGGCGGTCGGGACAACGTTACGATGATCCTGATCGACGCCGGCTGAGGCGGGACCGCAGTTTTCCGAAATTCGGATCTGGCTCCCGGGCTGCTCGATGCTTGTTCGCTTCCCGGTATGCAGATTATTGAAGCTTCAACAATCAAAAACAAGACGAGTGATCCCGATGCCCAATGAGCCGATCCAGGTCGCCGCAGCTGTCCTGCGCGATCCGGCCGGTCGGGTGCTGGTCAGCCAGCGCCTTCCCGGCCAGCATCTGGCCGGCCTGTGGGAGTTCCCGGGCGGCAAGATCGAACCCGGCGAAGATGCTTCGACAGCCCTGATGCGCGAGCTCGAAGAGGAGCTCGGAATCCAGGCAGGCCCGTGCCGCCCATTGGTGTCGATACGCCACGATTATCCTGAAAAGTCGGTGCGGTTGAGGCTGTTCGAGATCCATCGCTGGAGCGGCGAGGCGCATGGCCGCGAAGGCCAGGCGCTGCGCTGGGCGACGCTGGACGAGCTGCGTGAACTCGATATGCCGGCTGCGGATCGGCCGCTGCTGCGGCTTCTGGAGCTGGACGGCTACTACGCAATTTCGCCTTCGCCGACAGCGCTGGGTGTCGAGGCCTTTGTGGATGCCTGGCAGGCCTGCCTGGAGGCCGGCTACCGCTTGCTGCGGTTGCGCCCGGCGCCGGGCGAGCGGATCGCCGATCGCTTGATCGAGCGCATTGATGGGCTGAGCCGAAGTCATGGGGCGCGCTGGATCGCTTCCGGCGAGCTTGCGCACTGCTACGGTTGGCCGGCGCATGGCCTGCACCTCGATACGCGCCAGTTGATGACGCTGGACCAACGTCCGCTCCCGGCCGAAAACCTGGTCATCGCTTCCTGTCACGATCTCGAAGAAATCCGCATTGCCGCAGCGCTGGGCGCTGACCTGGTGACGCTGTCTCCGGTCCAGGCCACGGCCAGTCACCCCGGGGCTGCGCCGCTGGGCTGGGCCGATTTCGAGCGGCTGGTGGGCTATTCGCCATTGCCGGTTCTGGCCCTGGGCGGAGTCGGGCCGGCCGACTGGGTTCGGGCGCGCGGGGCCGGTGCCTTCGGCGTGGCCGGCATTCGCGCATTCGGCTGGGCCTGATGGACACGCGCCAGCTTCCGCTGGGACCGATGCCGAGCCTGGAGACTGGCGAGATTCATGTCTGGTTTGCACGTCCGGCCGATCTGGCGCTGCCAGCGCTGGTCACCGGCAGCGACCGCAACGGCCGCCTGCGCCATGCGCGCATGCAGCAGCATTTTTTGCTTCGGCTGCTGCTGGGCCGCTACCTCGGCTGCGCTGGGCGCGATCTTCGCCTGGTGCGCAACGCAGCCGGTAAACCGATGCTGGATGGCCTGACCGGCAACAGCGGCGAGAAGCTGGCATTCAGCCTGTCGCATGCTGGCGGCTGGCTGGCCATCGCGTTCGGCCTCGGTCTCGAGCCCGGCATCGATATCGAGCCGAGCGGGCGCTCCGTGCGTTGGCGCGAGCTGGCGCAGCGTTGGTTCCCAGCGGGCGAGGCTCGTGCGATCGAAGCCGCCGACTCGCCCGCCCGCGAGTTCCTGCGGCGCTGGACCGCACGCGAGGCGATGGTCAAGTCGATGGGTGCAACCATCGCCGCCAGTCTGTCAGCGCTGCAACTCGATCCGCTCGATCCGGACCGGCCGACACAGGTCCCGGGGCACTGGCCGGAGCCGCTGCAGTGGTCACTCCGGCGTCCGGAAGCGCCGGGGGGTGTGGTGGTCTGCCTGGCTTGCACGGGCAGGCTGCGTCGACTGCGCTCACTCCATCTCCAGACTCCGGCGATCTCGCCGCCCGCAGCGTCCGAGGGCTGAAATCCGGACCGTGGCCGGTGTAGATCAGTTGTTCCATATATTCGAATTTGCTATTCAGGCTGCAGGGGGTTTGCTATGCTGTGGATCGAAGCAAAGACCGGAGTGTTGCGGTGTCCAAGCCGATTCCCTTGAATGACCTTGGCAAGTGTTCGGTATCCTGCATTCAGTGCAATCTGTTTGACCTTTGCTTTGCCCATGATCTTGTCGATAAGCGTCGCCATGAACTTGAGTCCATCGTGCGGCGCCAGCGTCAGCTGGGGCGCGAAGCACACCTGTTTCATGCCGGCCAGTCGCTCAAGAGCATCTGTGTGGTGCAATCCGGCACGGTCAAGACCTACCAGCTTTCCAGCGAGGGTGAGGAAATCGTCACCGGCTTCCATCTGCCTGGCGAGTTGATCGGACTGGATGCGATCGGCAAGGGACGGCATCCCGAATTCGCAGTCGCGCTGGAAGACAGCCGGTACTGCGAAATTCCGTTCCGCGAGTTCCAGAAGATTCTCGACGAGAGCGCAGAGCTGAACAGGCTGATGCTCAAGCTGTTGTCGATCGACATGAGCGAGACCCGCGAGATGCTGCTGGTAATCGGGCGCATGGATGCCCGGGCCCGGGTCGCGATCTTTCTGCTCAATCTTTCCCGTCGCCTCAAGCATCGCGGCGAAGATGGCGGCCGTTTTCGCCTTTCGATGGATCGCCGCGACATGGCGAACTACCTCGGACTGACCATCGAGACCGTGTCGCGCACGCTGAGCTGGATGCAGAAGGAAGGTATGCTGAAGGTGCGCGGCAAGCTGGTCCAACTGCTCGACAGCGATGCGCTGCTGGAGACGGCCGGCCGCGAGCACGAAGAACTACTGACTTTTGGTCAGCAAACCGGCTGAACTGAATGCGGCCGACAAGGCCGCACCGATGACGGCCGGCTCAACGACGGCCGCTGAACCCCCGATGCGCTTTTGCGTACCATGGGTGAACTTGCATCGCTGTCCGAGCCCATGCCGCATGTCCTGATTGCAGATGATCACCCCCTGTTTCGCAGTGCGCTGATGCTGGCGCTGGAGCGGCTGATCGAAGCTGCCGAAATCATCGAGGCCGATTCGCTGGCGGCGACCCGCCGCTGCCTGCTCGAGACCGAGGACATCGACCTGGTGTTGCTCGACCTGCACATGCCCGGCAGCCGTGGACTGGCCGGGCTGGTCGGTTTGCGGGCCGAATTTCCGACCGTTGCGGTCGTGGTGGTCTCGGCCAACGAAGACCCGGCGGTCATTCGCAGGGCGCTGGACCTGGGTGCGGCCGGTTTCATCCCCAAGAGCTCGGGTCTCGAGGTTCTGGCCGAGGCGCTGGGCTGCGTGCTGGACTGCCGCAGCTGGGTGCCACCGCACCTGGAGCGCCCGGTCGCCGAGGCCGGAACGGGCGAGCGTGACGCTGCCGGTCGCGTCGGCGCGTTGACGCCGCAGCAATTCCGGGTGCTGGAACTGGTCGCCGACGGCCAGTTGAACAAGCAGATCGCCGATCGCCTCGGTATCCAGGAACGAACCGTCAAGGCGCACATGAGCGAGATTTTCTCCCGTCTGCACGTGCGCAATCGAACCCAGGCCGGTATCGCATTCCGGCAACTCGAACTGATTGACCCAGCTGGGGTGCGTGACTGATGGAACGGTTCGTAGGTTCGTCGTCTGGTCGTTTGGTCGTTTGGTTTGCAATCTGAGATCTGAGAGCTTCGCTTCAATGCGCTTGTCAACCGCTTCTTTTTCCTGCCTTGATGCCGTGCACGATGCACAGAGTCACGCTCGATGACGCCTGGCGCGGCGTTGTTGTCCGGCTTTCTGGCCGGGCTGTTCGGTTCGCCGCATTGTGCTGCGATGTGCGGCGGCATCATGGCGGTGCTGCATGGCCAGGTGCCGCGGGGCCGAGATCGCCTGGCGGCCGGCTTTCACGTCGGCCGTATCGCCAGTTACCTGCTGCTGGGGCTGATACTGACCGCGCTGGGGATGCTGCCCGAGCGGGTGTTGCCGCATGCTGCGGCGCCGGCGATGCGGGTGGTTCTGGGCGCGCTGCTGATTCTGATGGCACTGTATGTCGCGTTGCCCGGCCGCATACGGGACTGGTTCGGCGAGCTGGCCCGGCCACTGACCGCGCGGGTGCTGCCACTGTTCCAGCGCATGATTCCGGCCGATCGCTGGAACCGGGCGATCGGTCTTGGCCTGCTCTGGGGGCTGTTGCCGTGCGGGCTGCTCTACAGCATGCTGGCGGCATCCTGGCTGTTGGCCGATCCGGCTGCGGCAACTGCACTGCTGCTGGGTTTCGGAGTTGGCACGGTGCCGCTACTGCTCGGAGGCGGCCTGGGCCTGGTGCAGTTGCGGCGCCGTATTCGCGGCTCCTGGCTTCGGGGCACGGCCGCGCTGGTGCTGGCGCTGACCGGCCTGCTGGTCGCGGCCGGGCCCTGGCTGGCACAGCGGGTACATCACGACGGCATGCGGTTCTTGATGGAGTGTGTGTCGGGCTGATCAGAATGCGCAGGATCATCGGGTCGAGCCGGTCGTCGGCATCTGAATTTGATAAGAGTCAAACCCGTCGGAAATCCGGTAATCTACTATCCCGACCAATCCTCAAGTTTTTGTGCCGCCATGTCGAACGCCCTACGTCCTCGTTTCGACGCTGAACTGATCGCCAGGTATGGTGGTGCAGGTCCGCGCTACACCTCGTATCCGACCGCGGTCCAGTTCCACGAGAACTTCGGCCCCGCAGATTGGCTCAGGGCGCTGAAGGAAAGCAATCAGCTGCCGATTCCGGCGGACCTGTCGCTGTATGTCCATGTTCCGTTCTGTGCCAGCCCGTGTTTCTATTGCGGTTGCAATCGCGTCATCACGCGGTCAGCGACTGCCGGTCAGGAGTTTCTGGTCGACCTGGAGCGCGAGCTGGACCTGACGGCTTCACACATCGATAGTGATCGCCTGGTGCGACAGGTTCATCTCGGGGGCGGTACGCCGACCTTCCTGAGTTCCGAGCAGATCGACCAGCTGATGCGGCTGCTACGCACGCACTTCCAGTTCGACGAGAACCCGGAGATCGGTCTCGAAGTGGATCCGCGCTCGGTCGAGCCTTCGGACATCCGGCGCTTGAAGGAGATCGGATTCAACCGGATCTCGATCGGTATCCAGGACCTGGACGAGGACGTGCAGCAGGCGGTCAACCGGATTCACGACGAGACCAAGGTTGCCTCCATCGTCGGCGCGGCCCGGGCAGTTGGCTTCGATTCGATCAGCGTCGATCTGATCTATGGGCTGCCGAGACAGACTACCGAGGGCTTCGCGCGCACGGTCGAGCACGTCATCGACATGCGTCCCAGCCGTCTTTCACTGTTCAACTACGCGCACTTGCCGCACCTGTTCAAGGCGCAGCAGCGCATCAACAGTGACGAGCTGCCGGCGCCGCCGGTCAAGCTGGCGATCTTCCGCAACACCCTGACCCGGTTGCTGGACGCAGGTTACGAATTCATCGGCATGGATCATTTCGCACTGCCGGATGACGACCTGGCCGTGGCGCGGCGCGAAAACACCATGGTGCGCAACTTTCAGGGCTACTCCACTTGCGGCGGGCTGGACCTGCTGGCGTTCGGGCCCAGTGCGATTTCGCAGGTCGGTGACAGCTTCTCGCAGAACCAACGCAAGATCATGGACTGGCAGATCGCCGTCCGCGAAAGCCGGCTGCCGATTGCGCGTGGCCTGGTGCGTAACACCGACGATCACCTGCGAGCCGAAATCATCAGCAGGGTGATGTGCAGCGGTGAACTGGATTTCCGGGAATTCGAGCGCGAATTCGAATTCAGCTTCCGGACCTACTTCACTGCCGAGTTAGAAAGGCTCGAGCCGCTGGTCGAAGATGGTCTGATCAAGTGGCGCGAGCATGGCCTGGAGGCGACTGCCGAAGGCCTGCTGTTCCTGCGTGCAGTGGCGATGGCGTTCGACGTCTACCTGAAGCACGACGAAAACTCGGCCAAGCGGTTCTCGCGTATCGTCTGATCATTCCCCGGCTGACCCGGTTTTATGCCGGGTCACGGCCGCAGCATCCGCATCCACCACATGAAATTGACCAGGCCCATCATCGAGGCGGCGACGTAGGTCAGCGCCGCTGCGGTCAGGATGCGGCGCGCCGGGCGGCGGTCTTCCGGCTTGAGGTAGCCGCCGCGCTCGAGCAGCGGTAGCGCGCGGCGAAAGCTGGCATCGAGTTCGGTCGGCAGTGTGACCAGGTGGACGACGATGCCGGAAGCCAGTGCGGCAATGCCGGCGACCAGCAGGATCAGCCCGGCGCGCGGTAGTCGCAGTGCGATGAGCACCACCGGCATCAGTGCGATCAGGACCATGCCAAACTTCTGAAACTTCTGGACCGCCCGCACCATCCGGGTTCTCCACAACAGCGGTGCGTAGCCGTCGGCGTGCTGGATGGCGTGACCGACCTCATGTGCTGCCACCGTGATTGCGGTCAGAGAACGGCCGCGATAGTTTTCCGCGCCGAGGCGCACGCTGCGGGTTTCGGGGTCATAGTGATCCCCGTGTTCGGTCGCCTCCACGGCGACCGCTGCGAGACCGGCATGGTCGAGCAGGTGTCGCGCCAGTTCGCCACCCGTGCCGGGGTAGCGATCGGCCGGCTGCTGGTGGCGGCGCATCACGCGCTGCACCCACCAGCCCGGCAGCACGACGGCCGAAAGAATCAGAATCGCGCCGATGATCAGGTGCATGAGTTCATGACTCCCGCACCGATTCGACCAGCGCGAAGGCCTCGCGCCGCTGCATGCCGCACAAGCGGGCGACCAGTCGTGCGGCGCGCGCCGGCGGGAGTTCGGCGGCCAGCTCGATGGCCAGCCGGCGGGGATCGAGGCTCGGCGGCTCGTTCTCGTCCGGGCCGGCGCCCTCGACCAGCAGCACCGCCTCACCGAGCTGCTGGTCGGGGTCGCCGTGCAGCCAGTCGGCCAGCGCCGCCAGCCTGTCGCGGCGGATGGTCTCGAAGCGCTTGGTCAATTCCCGTGCCACGGCCGCGTTCCGATCGTCGCCGAAAACCTGCCTGGATTCTTCGATCGTGCGCT
>Ga0210039_1003888_pt1 | contig 11184 bp, 7 predicted proteins | sample CryGeyCG2114_250_3_FD_185460 | JGI IMG/M metagenome (GOLD analysis project Ga0210039, IMG submission 185460) | Groundwater microbial communities from aquifer - Crystal Geyser CG17_big_fil_post_rev_8/21/14_2.50 (SPAdes) (version 2) | ecosystem: Environmental > Aquatic > Deep subsurface >...
TGGCGGAAGCTTTCGCCGTTCATTTCGAGGATGGTCGCGTGATGGACCAATCTGTCGATGGCGGCGACGGTCATGGCTTTGTCAGGGAATATCTGATCCCAGCCGCTGAAGGGTTGGTTGGCGGCGATGGCGATGCTGCGGTATTCGTAGCGCCGGGCGATCAGCTCGAAGAGGACGCCGGTCTCGGCCTGGTCTTTATGGGCATAGCTCCTCATCTTCTTCCTCCAGATCTTGCATCCGAACATCGGACTAAACTTGTCTTTGGTGCTCTTCCCACGCTTTTGAGCCCGCCCGGCGAGCCACGGCAACTTCCGCAAACTGGTCATTCAAGGTGTGATCTCCGATCCGAACTGAATAAACTGCCTTGCGTGTTGCCGTGTGTGTGGCGCTTTTGAAGATCGCCGCCACAGGTATCGTGGACCGTGCCTCGGCGTAGGCAAAGAATTCTGCAACATCCGGATCATGCGGCTCCCACCAAAGGGGGCCCACTCTTGTCCGGTTCGAAACCTTGCGTCGTGCCAGTTCGTCGGTGAGTGCGTCTCGCAAGCGCGTAGCCTGCTGGTGTTTGGGATCTTTGCTCAGAACCCGCTGGGCGTTCACCAGCAAGTCCTTGAGTTTACTCGTTTCGGAAGTGGCCAGATCGCTGAGGGTCTTTTCAATGTTCATATAGTTACCAATCTGACAGCCCGCACAGAGTATTCACCAGCCGCATCTGCTCGATCGTCTCGCATTTCGCCTCACGCAGGCGTGTTGCGCCGAATACCAGTGAAAGCCCCTTGGCGCGCGACACCGCCACGTTGATGCGGTTGAGAGAGAACAGGAACTCCATCCCTCGCGATGTTTCCTCGGCCGATGATGCGGTCATGGAAACGAGGCAGACCGGCGCTTCCTGCCCCTGGAACTTGTCTACTGTGCCGACGCGAATACCATCGGGCAGCGCATCGCGGAGGGCATTCACTTGCGCATTGTATGGGGCGACGACGATGATGTCCGTCTGCCGCATTGGACGGGTTGAGCCGTCCTTCTCGGTCCAGGCGCCCCGCAGCAGTTCAGACGCCGCGGCTTGAATGGCGGCCACTTCTTCCATGGAAATCTGCGCATTGCCTTCATGGAACACCGGCACCCAGAATGCTCCGGCCTCGGGAAATGGTGTGCCGGTGACGCTTTGACGGGCGGTGTCGGGGTGGCTGGTAAGCCGTCCCTCATAGACTTGGTCCGAGATGAAGCGGCAGACCGCCGGATGCATCCTGCGGGAGACGGGCAGGAAAATGCCCCGGTTCTGCGGCACGGTCGCATGTTCGCCCAGCATCCAGTCCAGGCAGGACAGGTTCGCAGGCTCAGGGTGCGCGCCTTGGATGACCTGCGGCAACTGTCGGGGGTCGCCGACCAGCACAATGTTGCGTGCGGCCCGTCCCATGGCGGCCATGTTGGCAAGGCCAACTTGTCCCGCCTCATCGACGAACAGCCAGTCGAAGGCTTGCACATTGTCGTCGCGGGTGAAGAACCAGGCAGTGGCACCGACCACATGCTGGCCGCCTGCCGCCTCGTCGTTGCTGGTGGTGCGGCGGACCGGGCAATTGTCGGGGTAGCCGTCATCCTTGCCGCCGGTCTTGTGGACCAGATCCAGCGTCAGGTCGGGGTCGTCCAACTCCAGCGCGATCAGGCAGCCCATCAGGACATTGCGGATCGCTTCGTGGCTGTTTGATGTGACGCCCACGCGCGCGCCCTTCTTGACAAGGGCAAGGATCGCACGTGCGGTGACATAAGTCTTGCCCGTGCCTGGCGGCCCCTGGATTGGCAGAACTGTGTTCTCCATCGCCGCCACAGCCGCGATTGTGCCTGCGACCGGATCGGCGACAGGCTGCAGGGGCCCGCTGGCAAGGCGCGGCGAGGCATGAGACAAAAGGTCATCGACGGCCCTGTAAACACGCGAACCGCATTGATCGGCGATTACGTCCCTTAGGGCAGCAGCGATTACGTCGGTGTTCAAGGGCCAGTCCGGGTGCAGCGTGAGCCGGTCAGTCAAGAGATGCGCCTTCGCAGCCCCTGCCTTGACCGTGATCTCTCGCGCCGTGCGATCCATATCCTGGATGCTTACGGTCGCGGGCGGACCGTCAACGACCGGCACAGTCGCATTTCTTCCGCCGCGCAACTTCGTCTCTTGCTGCGGAAATCGGTAGGTGCGTGCCATTGACCGCTTGATCTGTTCAGCGGGACCAATGGCTTCCAGCCCGGCAAGCGCATCCAGATCGTCGATCAGATCGTCCTCGTCCTTGCCAACGCTGTCGAACACCGCCCATTGCGCAGGCTTGGCTTCGCGTTTGTGGAAAACGCCAAGGTTGAACAGCATGTCCCGCCGGTCTTGCGGCAAGCCCGATGCGGCAAGCATTGCCCGCAAGGCTTCGGTATCGGCGTCCTCTTCAGCCTCTTTCGGCCCGGCATCGGGCGCAACGGAAGGCCACGGTCCCGTAGGCCGGATGCTCACCAGCCAGTCGCGCAGTTCCTCAGTCGAGATGCAGTCGATCCGGTTGTAATCCTCGATCTCATCAAGGATCTGCTGGTCACCCGTCTCGCGCCAGCGTTCATAGGCGACCACCGAACCACCCGCTGTCTTGACCTCGCCTTCGCGCTTGCGGCCATAGAAGGCTTCCATCGACTTGATGGAATAGTTGGCCTCGGACCCGATCAACCCGCCGCGCACCACGGCGAACAGATCAACGAACCGGCGCTCTCGCAGCAGACGGTCGAGGAAGGCCTCGCCAATCCCATACTTCGTCGTCAGCCGCCGCAGAGCCGTGATTTCGTAAGCGGCGTAATGGTAGATGCGCGCGGCTGGATGCGCGTCGAGGCGGTCGCGGAAGAACCCGAGCAATTCGGAAAGTGACTGTGCCTCGGCAGCATGGTCATGGCCCCAGAACGCGCGAAACTCACCGTCGAACCAGACGCCGTGCAGGTATTCAAGGCCGCCCTCGAAATGCGGATCGCCTTCGATGTCATAGAAGATGTCCCCGGGCTGCGGTTCGGGCAACAGATCAAACCCCTTGCCCGGTTCGGGCGGGCGCATTTCAAACGCCGGTTCGCCGGTCTTGCGGGCGTGCTGCAATCGGGCTTGCGTGGTCAGACGCAGCCGGGTGTTTTCCGCCATGCCACGTACCGGATGATCGAGGTTGGCGAGAGCTTCCATCGTGGCGATGCCCGCCGCTTCCAGCTTCTTCACCTGTCCGCGGCTGATGTTGGCCACGTTGAACAGGCTGTCCTCACCCTGCCAAACACTTGCACAATAATTGCCCCAGCGGCACAGGTCGCAGTCGGCACAGGGAATGGGCCGTGTCGGCGTCGGGTTGGTCACGAACCCTTCCAGCCGTGCCCGCGCCATTCTGGCGTAGGCCGCATAGTCGGCAAGCCTCAGCGTCGCGCGGGTGCCGTCGCCCAGTTCAACATGGGCGAACTCGGGCGCGACACCCTGAATTTCGGTCAGCAGGTCGGAATAGAGCACCAGTTGCAGGACGTGTTTCGGATGCGGGCGGCGCTTCAGCTTGGTGTCCGCCACTTCGTAGCTGAAAGCGCCAAGGGCGGAGGGGCGCTCCACGCGTTCCAGAAAATCCGACCACCCGCCCCAGTTTCCCGACAGGAACGCCCCCTGAAACACGACCTCCGGTCCGGCAGCAAGTGCAGCGCGGGTTGTGGCGGCGTTCTGCACCAGGTCGCCCCGCGCTATCTCCACGATACCGCGCCCTGCGGCGCCCAGCCGTGCCAGGTGCGCCGCCTCGTGGGCGTCGCCCTGCTTTTGCAGCAGGGCGGCATCCTCACTATCCTCGCGCGGATCCGGCCCCTCTCGCCGCAAACGGGATAGATCCAGCGTGGTCGCATGGGCGCAGCCCATGAACCGCATCAGGTCGGTCGCCGAGAAGAGGATTTGGCCGCCAACGTCCCGCATGGTTGCTCCGAATGATCCGAACGCAACCCGCAAGGGAATCGCTTCGACAGATTGCAGGATCATCAATAGCTTGCATGGGTGTCAATCTCTGACAGGCTTTAGCATCAAGGTAAGTTCATGTCGTTTTCCAAAGCGCAGGACTTGATCAGGCTCGCAAGGCTGGCGGCATCTCGGCGCAGTGGGATCAGCCTCGATGAGATTTGCAAAGAGTTCGGCATTTCGCACCGGACCGCGCAGCGCATGACCGATGCGCTGGAGACCACCTTCATGAACGTGGAAGCGGAAGATGGCGATGACCGTCGCCGTCGATGGCGGGTAGCGGACCCAATGCTTGATCGGCTTCAGCCCCGGCAAGAGACCGCCGTCGAAGCATTGGAGATCGCTGGCCGATCAACGCAGGCTGATGGCCGCTTGCGCCACGCTTCTGCCCTTGCCGAGCTGCGTGACGGTCTGCTTGCCCGTCTTGCACCAAAGGATGCCGCGCGCACCGAGGCCGATGCTGAAGCCGTTCTGACCGCGATGGGGTCCGTGACCAGACCCGGCCCGAGGGTCAACCTGGCCCCGAAAGTTGTTGATGCGGTGATCGAGACATTGCGCGGTCCGTTCCGTTTGCAACTGCGCTACGGCGAACCCGACGCGCCAGAGCAGGTCATTGAACCGCACTCCTGCTTCTGGGGCACCGCAGCCAACCAAGCAGCGCGACCCGGTTATTGCTCCGCCCCAGCCCGATGCTCCGCCGCCCATCTGCCGCGGAAGTCATCTGGTTTATCACTTCGCTGCTGCGGAACTCGGCGGGTCCATTCAAGTGTCGGTAATCTCGACCATTGGGCGCGCCCCGCCCAGATCCTGAAACGCCAACTGGCGGCAAGAGAACACGATGATCTGCTGATCATGCGCCACGCGGGTCAGCGCGGTGAACATCTTTATGATGCGGTCATCGTCGGAATAGACCAATGCGTCGTCGAGGACGATGGGCATGTGCCGCCCTTGACGTGCGAAAAGTCGTGCGAATGCCAGCCGGGTCAGAATGGCAATCTGCTCTTTGGTGCCACCAGACAGGTTGTCGATCATCTCTTCGGTTTGTCCCCGTGTCAGGCCCGACGGCAGCAAGTTCTCGCTGTCGAAACTCAGCGCTGCATCCCGATGCAGAATGGCAAGAAGTGGTTTCAACTCCTCTTGAACAGGGCCAAAATAGGTCTCTTGAGCGGCGTTTCTTTCCGCCTCAAGAGCGGCTTGCAAGCGGATCAGTGCGCCGGCTTTTCTGCTAAAGCGCGCCTCGGTTGCCAAGGCTGTTTCCATCTGCCCGTTGATCTCGTCGCGACGCTCTTCGATTCCGTTTCCAGCCAGCGTACGGATCTGGGCGGACAGGGCTGCCAGCCGTTCCGCCACCTGAGCCCGCTGTCGGCTCGCAGCCTCAACCGCGTCGGCCGCTCGTTGTAGTTCGGCTTTGGTGGTCGCCAGATCCGGTGCAGAAGCGATCAGGCGATTTAGCGTCGTCTCCGCGTTGGACAAGGTGTCGGCCGTTTGCGCGTCGATCCGCAAAAGCTCGATCCGGCGCGTTTCACGTCTTTCGTCTGCCCCTGCGGCGGACCGGGCGCGATCCAGTTCCGTCGCGGCCGCGTCGGCCAACGCGCCCGCCTTTATGGCGGTTTCGCGGGCCAAGGCATGATCGGCCGCCATCCGGCGCAGCGTTTGCGCGGTTCGATCCTCGTCCGCAACCGCTTGGTCGAGGCCGTTCTCCAGATCCGCGATCACGGCCAATGGCTCGTCATGCGCCTCGGCAGCGGCGAGCGTGGCCTCGGCCTTTGCAGCGATCAGGGCGTCGATGCCGTCGGGGGCCAGCGTGTCAAGTACGGCTTGCGCCAGATCGGCTTGCCGCGCGAACTCGGCACGCTCAGCCGCAGCGCTGCGGGCAGACAGAAGCGTCTCTGCTCCGCACACCGCCAGCAAATCGTTCAGCAGCGATTTCGCCTTGGCAAGCTGATCCATGCCATCTGCTGCCTGCGCCTGCGCCCGGATAGTCATTTGCCCGATTCCCGGCAGATCGAGGTGCGCTTCTCCCTCCAGCGCAACGGGCTGTTCGCCCACAACCGGCGCACCGTTCAAGGCAATGCGCGTGGCGCCAGAATAGACAACGCTCAATATTGTGCTTTGCGCTTGATGCGCGCTCTCCCGCATGGATGCGTCGCTGGCTGCCGCATCGACACGCGATAGCCATTCGGTTGTTGCCGGGGAGGCTTTCATCCGGGCACGGGCCGCATCCCTTTGAGTCTGCGCTTCTTGGGCCTTGACGATCTGGGCTGTCAGCCGAACTGCTTCGGCTTTGGCCTTGCGGGCATCGGTCTGACGGCGGGCAGATTCGAGCCGTGCTCGGGCCTGAATCACAGCGTTCTGTGCCGCAATGCCGCTTTCTTTTGCAACGTCGGAGGTCGCTTTGAGGGCAGTCACCTCCGCGTCGGCCAACCGCCGCGTTTCCGCAGTCGCACGCGCCGCCGTTTCGGCGGTGTTCAGCTTGTCGAGCGTCGGCCAACCGCCGCGTTTCCGCAGTCGCACGCGCCGCCGTTTCGGCGGTGTTCAGCTTGTCGATCGCCGTCAGGAAGCCATCAAGCTCCACTTTAGCGTTCTTTGTCTGCAGCGCCGCGATGTCGCGGTCCTGCCGGGCAGCCGTGACCAGCCCGGCATGCGCCCGTGCCGTTTCCATCGCTGCCTGAGCTGCATGGAGTGCGGCATCCCGCCGCCCTCTCGCCTCGGGGTCTTCTAGCCGCGCAAGCGTCGTCTCGGCAGCCTTGCGTTCTGCCAGTGCGCCTTCCAGAGTTTCGACCTGCGCGGTCAACCTGGCAAGCTCGACTTCCAGCGTCGCAACCTCGTCCGCTGCAACCTTCCATGCCCCGGATTTGCGACCTGTTTTCGTAGCGATCTCACCCAGATCCTCGGCAAGGCGGCGCATGACGCGGTCCATGCGCCGCCCGCCGGTCATCACGTCAATCTCGCCCGCGACCGAAGACAAAAGGTCGCGCCGGGTTTCCGTCAGGAGTGCCTTTTCCTTGGAACCTTCCGGTTCCAGCCCAAGCAGACCCTGTCGCACCCACAACAACCCGGCGGGTCCATCGCCGGCCTCGCCCAGAAGTGTGCTGATCCAGCGTTCCGCCTCGTCGTCCTGCGCAATCGTTGCCTGATCCGATAGCCGGACGACGCGGGCCGTCTTGCGCAACAGGAATCGCTTTTCCACCAAAAACGCGCCCTGAGGCGTTTCGATCTCGGCAGCAACCTCAACGGCGCCGCCCGCATAGGGCTGAAGCGATTTCACCGGCTTCGCACTGGAGCCGTATTTCTCAAAGAAAAGCGCGTGGATTGCGTCGAAAAAGGTGGACTTGCCGAACTCATTGGCCTCCGACACCACGGTAATCCCCGGGCCGATGCCGGTGATCGAGGCGCGCTTGTGGGTGAATTTGCGAACATTCGTCAGGTGCAAAGCCTGGAGTTTCATTCATGCCTCCAGTGCATAGCTGAACAGATGCGACAATGCGACCTGCGCGGCCTCGCGAACCTCAGGTGCCAGGCGTGTGTCCGATGCCTCAGTGGCCAGAGTTTCCGCCGCTGCGCGCAAGGCCCCGCGATGGTCGATGGCATCCAGATCATCAGTGTCGTGGACCATGCCCAACCCACTGAAATCGGTCCGGTGCCAAAGGAAGTCGGGGGCAACATTCACCGTTGCCTGTTCCAGAGCCACCCGTGCCAGCGCGTGCGCGCGGCCCGTCACCGGCATATCGAACAGCGTCAACGCCCGGGCGGCGAGGGGCGGCAGCACCCGGTCATGCAGGGCAGCGGCGTCGTCGTCCTCGGTCAGATCAAGCCGGGCACGTTGCCAGGTGATGCTGCCGGTCGGCAGCGAGGTAACTTTGGCGGGCGCACCCGCAGAAAGGATCTCCACTAGCAAGGCTGCAGGCGTCGTTGCGTGCTTGAACCCGTCGGCCTCGGGCGCACCGGAATACCATGTGTCTGTGCCGATCGGCATCTGCCCATGCCAGTCACCCAAGCCCAGATAGGCCAGCCCCGCACGACGGGCGCGATCAATCGGGATGATCGAAGACCCACCTTCTTCGCTACTGTCGAAATCGGTCACTGAGCCATGCGCAAGCCCAATACGCAGCGCGTCCCCGGTGCCAGCACCTTCGAACCAGTCGGTCAGGTCGCGGCCCGGATGCCTCTCACTTGGCGGTGCCGGCAACAGGACAGCTCCTTTGACAATCTCATGGGGCGCGGGCTTGAGCAGGACCACGACGTTCTCGGGCGCATCCTGCACCACCTGCCGCCAAAGTTCGGTCGCATTGGCATGATCGTGGTTTCCCGGCATCAGGATCCAAACCACATGCTCCGCAGCCCGCATGGCATTCATCGCCTGCCGGATGACCGTTGGCGCGGGCGTGGTTTGATCGAAGGTATCACCTGCCAACAGAATATGGCTGGCCGCGTTTTCCTTTGCCAATGCAGCGAGTTTGTTCATGGCGTCAGCACGCGCTTGGCGCAACCGCACTCGAACATCTTCGGGAAATCGACCAAAGGGTTTGCCCAGATGCAGGTCCGAGGAGTGAATGAATCTTATCAAGGTATATGCTTTCCGAACTTTAATCGCTCACTGCAATCGAGGGGAAAGCCGGTCGTCGTGACCTGCGCCCGTTTAGATGAGATGACCCTATTTTTAGACACTGCGCGGACCGTTCATACAAAGCAACTGAATAGAGGGGCTTAGGCGGCCGAAAGTGTCGGATCGGGCTGCCATCGCAGCCAGACTGCGGGCTTCATTTCGTTCGGACTGAGGAACGTACGGGCCGAAAACGTCGGAAAGCCAACGGAGGGTGTGACCGAAGCCCCCCACTCAGGCTCGGGTGGCGTCTCATCAAAACTTCCCGCCCAGACCCCGGTGGCGGCGGCGCATACCCGGGTGAAAAGCAAAGCGCATTCTGAAAAGAGATCGGCAGCCTCGGTCCGGGTCACCGTTTCGCAGACGTTTCGCAGCACGATAACCACCCCGCGTCCTTCCGCTCCGATCCCTGCGCGCACCACAGCCGGCAGTCGGCGCAGGCGATGAACCAGTCGCTCCATTGCAAGGCGGTTGGGCTTCATTTCCCGCAGTGCCGCGAAGATCTTGTCACTGTCTGCATCTGTCGTTCGCGCATGCTGCATTGTCTGGACTGCCTACCCTCGCTTCAGCGACCGGCGAAGACTTCGCGAGCCTATGGGATCAGGAAACTGAATGCTCACGGCTGGACCTTTCTGCATGGTAAAGGATTCGCTAACGGCTCAACACTATGCGAGCATAGCGTCAGAAACTGTCATGGGCCCTGTATGTCCTTTCAAAAAGCCGCGGATCTGCTCCGCCTCGCCGAAATGGCCGCCTCGCTTTATGCTGGGGTATCGCTTGCCGACATCGAACAGGAGTTCGGCGTAGACCGCAGAACCGCGCAGCGCATGACGAAGGTGCTGGAAGATATCTTTCCCAATTTCACCACCAAAGTGGATGACGAACGGCGAAAGCACTGGAAGCTTGGCGCATCGGACGCAAAACTGATTTTCACCCAAGGCGTACGCGACAGCGAACTTTCCGCCTTGGAAATCGCCATTCGCAGGGCCGAACGCGATGGGGCGACCAATGAGGTTCGTGCCATCCAATCCTTGCGGGATCGCTTGCTTGCCGCGATGCCTGGTCCGTTCGCACGGCGCGTGGAAGCAGACGCCGAAGCCCTGCTGGAAGCCTATGGTTTTGCATCGCGTCCCGGCCCGCGCGTGCGGATCGAACCAAACCTGTTGGGTGTGATCGCCGAAGCGTTAAAGGGACCGCACCTTCTGAGCGTTCATTATCTTGGAGGGCGCGACACCGCACCGCGCGAGCGGACGCTGGAACCGCATGGCCTTCTGCTCGGAACCAGGCGCTATCTTGTCGCTCGCGAAAAGGGCGGCGATGGCCGCATGCAGCACTTCCGGCTTGACCGGATGTCTTTGGCCCGGCTTGAAGCCGCCTCCTTTCAACGCGATCCGGAGTTCGATTTCACCGAGCATGCTGCCCGCGCGTTCGGCTCGTACCACGCGGATCATGAATACGGCGAGGTCGTCTGGCGATTTGCGCCGAAAGCGGCAACCGTCGCGCGCGCGTTCGTGTTTCATCCGTCGCAAGCGATGAAGGACGAGCCAGATGGATCGCTTACCGTACGATTTCGCGCCGCTGGGCATCTTGAAATGGCTTGGCACCTTTATCAGTGGGGGAATACCGTCGAGGTGATCGAGCCAGAAGGGCTGCGCAGAATGGTCGAGGGCTACCGGCGTATGGATTTCGACGCTCTTCCATAAGCTGGATTTCAGAAAGGAATCGTAAAATGACTGGCGTCCAAGATCATGCTGCCCTCAAAGCCAAACAGCGCGCCATTCGCCAGGGTTTTCCCGAAACCATGGGATTGCGGGCCCATCGCGCCATTAGCTGGATCGGCCGTGCCGAAACTTGCGGCGACGATGACGACGCCCGCTTCATCTTCCTCTGGATCGCCTTCAATGCGGCCTATGCCGACGAACGCGAATTTCAGACGGTAGCTTCCGGTGAGCGCGCCGCTTTCGTCGAATACTTCGGCAAACTGGTGGCTTTGGATGGTGGACGGCGCATCTACAACGCCCTGTGGCAGCGGTTTTCCGGGCCGGTGCGGATGCTCATGGAGAACCGCTATGTCTTCAACCCGTTCTGGCAGCATCACAACGGGATCGACGGGTTTGCCGATTGGGAAGATCGCTTCAAGAATTCGGCCCGCTCCTTCGCGCAGGCGTTCCAAGCGGGCGACAGCGCCCGGGTGCTGAGCTTCGTCTTCGACCGACTCTATGTGCTGCGCAATCAACTGGTCCACGGCGGCTCAACCTGGAACAGCAGCGTAAACCGGGCCCAGGTCCGCGACGGCGCTGCGATTCTCGCCTTCTTGATGCCGGTCTTCGTCGACCTGATGATGGACAATCCGGGCAATGACTGGGGCAAGCCATTCTATCCGGTTGTGGCGTAGGCGCGTTCGCTCAAGAAGCGTCATGTCTGGATGATCGTTTTTGAGGATTGCCCTAAAGGAGCTGGCGAAGCGCGGTAAGCGGCCTAGCTGTAACGTCTCAATAGGTTGTTCACGGGCTGAAACTGGTGATGGTGGTGGTTGCGACGCAGCACGATCGTCAGGAGACAACCCATGAACATCCACAAGAATGCGAAAACCACGCCAAAGATG